>Ga0209628_10000156_pt1 | contig 37916 bp, 35 predicted proteins | sample TergutCu122P4_FD_187285 | JGI IMG/M metagenome (GOLD analysis project Ga0209628, IMG submission 187285) | Cubitermes ugandensis P4 segment gut microbial communities from Kakamega Forest, Kenya - Cu122 P4 (SPAdes) (version 2) | ecosystem: Host-associated > Arthropoda: Insects > Digestive system... | reverse complement strand
TGACTGGATATTTTCAATATTTTGCTTGTGGTTTTTACGTATCCACGTATCATTGTTACGGTTCAGCCTTGCCGCCGCGTCGGATATATAATACGGCACGCCAAGGGCAGCACCGCCGCCGGGGATAACCCCCGCAACCGGCGTGTTGTTTTTATTGGCAAAGGATTTAACGGCAATATCATCGTAGAAGGATATTTTTAAAGCGGCGTACGGGTTGTCAGGCATATTATATACCTTAATTTAACATGCCCGGATTGATTATTGCTTTAAGCCTCTTGTCAACTTCGTCGCTTGACAAGTCTTCGCCGAACTTTGTGGACATCAGTTTATACAAATAACTGTCCGTTGGGAACCGGTCTATAAACGGCACTATCGTGCTTTCCGCAAACAGGAGCCCGGAGCCGACGTCTGCACCCACTACATAGGGCATTTGTGACTCCGATATGCCCAACATAGCCGATAGTAGTTTTAAGTCCTCACTATGTTGGTTAAGCATCATTATGTAATCCGAGTTGCCGATCATGCCGCGCGCCAGATCGGACGATAATAAGTCGGACACGTTTTGTGTAAGCCCGGTTATGCATAAGCCGTATTTACGGCCGCGTTTGTAAAGCTGCTGGAAGAAATATGCCGTATAATATGACCTGAACATCACATGTATCTCGTCGCAATAACAGTATGTACGCACGCCCCTGTTCTTATTTGAAACCATCCGGTTCCATATGAAATCAAAAACAATCGACAACGCAATTTGCCGTAACTGATCGCCCAGATCGCGCACGTTAAAGACTACCATGCGTTTATTTATCTGTACGTTTGTTTTGTTGGCCAAAAATGACATGCTGCCGCGGGTGTAATATTCTACCCCTTCGGCAATAAGCCTGCCGTCTTTGGATTTTTCCCTCTCCTTATCGAGTTCGTTTTGTAAGTCCTTAAGCGTCGGCACATATTCGGGGTCGAAGTTGTGTTCAAAAAAACTCTGGTAACATTGTTTTACGCACCGGTCTACAATAGTGCGCTGCTGGGCGGTAATGGACGATTTGTCAACATTGCCGCCGACGCTTATCATGCGTTCTATAATTGAAAGAATAAAATCTGATTTTTTACGCCACGCCTTTTCTATCTTGACGGGCATAGGCAGCGCGGAGTCGTCTTCTTCGTCCAGCCCGTAATCCTCGTCCATATCCATAGGGTTAATAAAATTACTGCTGTCGGCGGATATTTTAATGACCTCCCCGCCGAAAGCGCGGCAGAAGTCGGCGTATTCATTTTCCGGGTCTATAATCAGCATGTCCGTATCAGTGGTAAGCAGTACGTTCATTATTTCCCTTTTGGTCGCAAAGGATTTGCCGCTGCCGGATGTCCCCAGCACAAACCCGGAGGGGGTCTTCATGGAGTTGCGGTCAAGCACAATGAGGTTGTGGCTTAGTTGGTTAAGCCCATAGTAAAATCCGCCAGCCTGGAACAGCTCCTGGTTTTTGAAAGGCATAAATACAGCGAGGCTTTCTGTTGTTAAGGTAGTGTCTGCTTTAATGTGTTTTGGGTAATGCCCAAACGGCATAGTTACCTTGAACGCTTCTTCCTGCTGCATTGTCAGCGTCCTTAATTGCGCTGTTACGGTACCTGCCTTGCCTTCAAGTATCTTACAGTTATAATCGAGTTCTTCCAAAGACGTACCGTGGATCATAACCGTAATAGTGGCAAAAAATAACCGTTGGTCTTTGTTTAACACATCGTCATACAGCATTTTGCCTCTTTCGTAAGAGTCCGCTATGTCGTGGCGTACATGATCCGGGCTTAGTCCCTGCTTTGCAAGGCTTTTTTCAGCGTCCATCTTGTTCATTTCTATACCGGTCAGGCGTTTTTTTACAAAGCGCAGCGCTTTGTCCTGTGCCATGGGCTGGACTGAAATTGTAGTGGTTGTGGCGAAGTCGTTGTCGCAAAAATTACAGAAAAACTCGTCCGTTATACTGACCGGAAGGTTCGTCATAAACATCACGCGGTAATAATCGTCATCAATTTGAAAATAATTTTTATTGAAGTAGAAGTATGACGGCGCGATATAGTCTTTGCTGCATAAGCCTTGTTTTTTCAGGTAATTGTAGTCAACCTTGAATTCACCTTCATGCCCCCGGCGGAATTTGTCGTGGTAATACGCAAGCCGTTCTGTTGTTGATAGTGGGATGGCGTCGGAGCCAAATTTACGTAAATAATCCCTTATCTCATTATCCATTTTACGAAAGCGCAACAATGCCTCGTATGGGTTATCCGCGTCCACGGTAAGCGTAAACAGCTTATCCATCTTCATATCGTTGCGCCCAAGCAGTAGCTGGTGGCGCAATACTTTGTTGTATTCTATGCGGTGTATGTCGTATTCGTCATTTTTCAGGCCCGTAAATATCCTGTCTTCCTGTTCGGACAACGAAACATAGCGGTTGTCGAGGGTAACGGAAAATGTAACGGAATCGGAAAAATAATTATAAAACTGCCCGAGTAGTATAAATATGCCTTCGCGTTCCTCATATTTGCTTTTGTTGTAATTTACGTCTTTGAGACGGTAAAGTTTGCTGTATTTATGTTGGGTCGTTTCAAACATGCCTTCGTCATAGTCGGCTATGTAATGAATCGTGTCTTGTGTAGAACGTGGTATGGCTGATTTGGCGGATTTGCGTTTTGTAAGTTTTTTGGAATTTGTTAAGACAGTCTTTTTCTTGGAATTTATTTCTTTTTTGCGCCTGTTTATCTGCGATATTTTCCATTGCGTAACCCACCTGCGTTCAATCCAGGTCATTATGTATTCGGGGTTATCGGTGAGTTTTTGTTCAATCGCTTCTACCTTTGCTTGCAAAGGAGGTTTTTTTAAAACAGTATCTTTGCGTCTGCCTTTGTTTTGCCTGGCATTATCGGATAAAAGTTTTGGTTTCCTCACAGTGATTAAAGCTGCGCTGTCAGCATTAAAATCTGCTTCGCTCCTTTGTAATGCCTCTTCTAATAATACTGTCCTTTCAAGACTGGCTGCCATGTTATACTTTTCAATTTTCATCCGTCTCCATCCTTTTGGCATGCCTTCTTTAATTGCCATGTCCTGTATATGCCTAAAAGCATTTGTCGATATATACCGTCTTATTACAGGGTACAGGAGTTCGTACCGCAATATTTCTGCCGCGTATTTTTCCATGGGCAGGCCGTTTTTGAATAAAAACCCCGTTGATAATACAGGGAGTGCGATAATTATGATGGCCCATGATACGATGTCTTTTGAAAGATATTGATTACCAATAAAATATAGCGGGACGCATATGCAGGTTGTAATAACAATTGATATTAACTGCCTAGCAGTGAGTCCAAAAGCAATTTTTTCGCGGTATTTCCTTATATCTTCCGGTATTCTTATAGTTATCATAGTTATCCATGCCCTCTTTACATTGCGTCCAGAATAGATTTCGCCCAGCTGCCGCACTTAACAACGCTCATTACAAGGACTACGCCGCCTAAAAGCAGCGTATAGCATAGTTCCGATACGGCAACTGCGCCGTTGAGCGTAGACGCAAGGCTAATTTGTCTTGTAATTTCCGTTGACATCACAAGGCCAAATATCCTTATGCAAACAATCATCATTACGCCCTGCAGCGCAACGGCTGCAAAACCCCTTAAAAACTTTGCGGTGATCCTGCTAAACCCCCCGCCGTCGCCGCTGCCCAATGGGAAAAATGCACAGGGCAAAGGGCTTATTGCAAGATAAACGTACATTTCAAACATCCTGCCAAAAGCAATGACGGCGACAATCAGCCCGCATGCTTTGATGGCGAGAACGAGGATTAGTGTCGTAATCAGCAGCCCCAATATGCTCCATAGGCCTGTTATGGCATTTACCAATGTGTCCATGTCGTTGTTTACCAGCGCGCCCAAATTATTATTACCGGTAAAAGTAACATTGCCGATCCATTGATTGGCTTGCATATAGCACGCTTCGAGAAATGTGGGGGCTATGTCAATAAAAACCCGTGTAAGGGCTACCTTTACACATATCTTTAACCCGTGTTCCCATCTGATTATGTCAACTTTTGCGGCGACCTGCGCTAACTCAATTAACAGGGTAATGCCTATTATAATCATACAAAACGGCACAAGCGCGTTTGAAACGCCCGTAACAGGCCCCCATGCGTCCAGTCCGCTTGTCAGTACGTTGTCGGCATTTACCAACATGTCGTCAAAACCCAGCAGGGCGTTTTTGATCATAGCCAAAACCATGTTGCGCAAATCATCCAAGGCACTCACCCCCCCTCGTTTTAGATAGATGAATAAAACATAATAATTAGCCCTATGACGCAAGCCTGTTAATGTTGCCACCCAACGGTATATGGATAGTTACGGTGCGTAACAATATACCTTGCATTATTAAAAAAAGTTAGTCGTAACTGCGGCTATGGCAATAACAAGCGCACCGGATATCATCGTGTTTATCCCGCGGCTCTTGCCTTCCGCGTCATCATTTTTCCACCCTAGCGCGAACATAATCCCGCCGACAAACATAACGACCCCGCCAAGTTTAGTAACCCATTCTTCTATGAGCTCACTGATCGTAGTCCATAGGCTCGTAGCTGCGGTTTCCGTTGCAACCGGAGTTGTCGTCCCGGTTGCTGACACGGAAACGTTTGATAAAATAATGATTAATAAAAACACGGCTGCCGTACTGTAGTTTTTCTTAAGCCAATTACCAATTTTCATTAATATGGTTTTCAATGGGTCCGGGGTTTTACTTACTGCTTTCGAATTTTTCATTATTATCTGTCCTTTCGTACGTTTTATCATTGTATTTATATAGGCGGCAGCGCCATATATACGGTAATTACGCACTGTCAGAATATTTATATTCCAAGTCAAGCATATCCGGCGGCAGCCTGTCTATAAGTTCATTAAGCGGGCCTCCGGCGGCTTCAATAATATCTTCGCCGCACAAACCGTTTTCATCGTCAAAAATAATGTTTTCTATTGAATGTAGCAACACTGACTTTTCTACGCTGTTATATTTCGGCTCGCCGTCATTTGTGGCAAACAAATCATCAGGAATGGGAACCAAATGTTTTACCGATTTTGACATGTCGGAAGAAATTTCAGTAATGTCTGTGTTAAGGCTTATGCTGTTTATATTCGAAGTGGCGGCTATTAGATTATCAAGGGATTCCTTGTCCTCCTTGTTTTCTTCAAGCAGTGATAGCAGTGTTTTGGATTCATCATTTGTGTACAAAGGCTCCCCATCGTCACAAAACAGTCCGTCCGGGATCGGGGCCTGATATTTAACCGATTTTATTAAATCAGATAAAACCTCATGCGGGTTGGTCACTAAAGTTATGTCCCGCTGGGTTACAACAGAATTCGGGCTTGGTTGAGGCATTATTACAGCGTCATCCGTTTTGACATCATTGCCGGCAGCCCCACTGTGGGTAGTTTCTTGCGCAGGTTCATAGTCAAGCGGGTTAATCAACGGTTTGTAGTGGAATGAGTATGAACGGTTGCCGTCGCTTGTGTACCTGTAATTAGGGTGTTTGGTGTATTCGTATTTCTTGCTGTAAAATGGGTAATGGTTTGAAATAAGCAATAAGCAATCATCTTTTGGCATTTTGCTTATCTCAGCCGGGTATAAAAGTTCCCTGCCCGTAACGTCCCAATTCTGTGATGTGCTTCCATGCCTGCCCCTTGAACGCCCTGTTGTCCTTTTATCGAATGTTTCTTTACCAAGTAATTTAGATATGTATTCGAGCGTGTCCATGTGGGATATGGAGCCAAGGAAAAGCCTGGCGGAACAGTTGTCTATTATTACGCCCCATTCGTCTTTATACATAGTCTTTATCTGTTCAAGGCTTTGTAATATAGGGGCAATGCCAATGCCAAAACTACGGGCGTATGCAAGAATCTTTATAAAATTAGGTATCGTACAAGTATTGGCAAATTCATCTAAAATAAAGCGTACAGGGATGCGGAGCCTTTGGCCGTCATATTTGTGTACTTGTGTCGCACAGTATTGAAGTTCTTGAAACATTTGTGTGAAAAGCATACCGGCAATAAAGTTGAATGTATTGTCGGTAGGCGGTACGACGACAAACACCGCCATCTTTTTTTCACCCAGGTTATATAGCTCCATAGTGTCATAGGAAAATATTTTTCTGACCGCCTCTGTGCGGAACGGGGCTAAACGGGCCACGGCAGAAATAACTATGGATTTTGCCGTTTTGCCACTCGCCTTGGTCCTGAATTCTTTGTATTGTTGAACGCCGATATGGCCACTGCCGTGTTCCTTTTCAAAAATCTTTGCAAAATAATCTAAATCGCTCTGTAGCCTGTCTTCTTCTTCTGCGATTTGAAGCATTGATATAAGGGATAGGACGGTGTTCATATTGCGTTCTGCTGGCAGGAACCCGTCACAGGTAAAGAAAAACATGGCTTGGAGGAATAGTTCTTCCGCTTTTTCCCAAAACGGGTCGCTGCTATTGCGCTTTTCTCCGCCGTCAGTATTTATAATGATTGTTTTTATAAGGGTCAGTATGCGTTCCTCATAACCCTCCCTTTCCGGGTGGACATATACAAATGGGTTATAACCGTCTGACTTTTGTTTGTTGTCAAGATTAAGGACGCGGATGTCATAACCGTTAAGTTCTCTTAAAAAATAGCCGACTTTTTCAAGTATTTCGCCTTTGGGGTCTGTTATCACATAAGAAGAATGGGCCTGTAAAATATTTGGTATTACAAACCCGCGCGTCTTCCCGCTGCCGCTGCCGCCAAGGACAAGGGTATTGTTGTTAACCTCATGGTTATAAATTGATACGCGCTCCGTTTTGGTTAATATGGCGTCGGCGTTGCGGTACATCCGCTTAAGTTCGGCTATGCGGCCAGTCCCCCTATAAAACTCGGCCAGTTCTTTTTTATACTCTGTTCGTATATTGGCAATTCGTTTGTTATATTCTTCTGTTGTCAAATGGTTTTGCTGCCGGAGCGTTTTTAAGGCCTGCACCATTTCATGATAATCAGACTTAAGCTTAAAAGGCTTCCAAGCGGCCGCTTTCGCGTCATAAACAGATTTATTAACCTCAATGTCAATTTGTTTTATTTTGCCCGCATATAGCCTCTTTTTCAAACTGCCGTTTGCTTTTTCCTGTTCCGCATAAAAACCCAGTAATTCCAACTTAAACGCTTTATGTTTGCGCCCGTCGTCTTCACAGCGTTTCATAGCCCGGCGGCCCGCAAAATATCTCGTGATAAATATTTTTTGTAACGCAAGGGTTGTAAGTTCCCTTTTTAATATATTTTTAGCATATAGCGGCTTGATATCTCCTCTGCCCCCCCAGCGTGAAGTACCGTATTCTTTGCCGGAAATATAATTTTTTTTGGAAGTTGAGTAATAGGCAATGAGTATAAAACAAGTGAAGCCGCACCATAATATAAAATCACGGCTAAATTCGTTCCATTCAATATTCAAAGGGATTTGAAGCCTGCTTTCAAACGCGTCAACGAATAAATTGAAAATGTCAATCCCGCGGGTGCCGGGCGCTTTGATTTGGGTATCTTTATACGCCCCGGCGCCGTGCAGTGCAAGAAAAAGTACAGGCAAGGCAAGGATTAGGCCAACTATAATGCCGGATCCTTTCTTTTTTTGAAGCTTCAAAGCTTTATCCCCTTCGCAATTTACTCACCGTGAGTAAATTTTATAGCCTTTCGGTATTGCCCTTTGTTGTAATATTGCCTTTGTGTAAGCCGGTACGGTTAATTTGCTTATCCCGGAAATCGTTGGGCTTGACTCCTCCGTCGACTTTCATGTCCTTGACCATACCGGTGTATTCAGATAATGCATGACGTTTGTCATTGACTTCATCTACCCTTTCGGATCGCCTGTCGTCCGGTATTGCCCCATGTCCTGTATAATTTTTTATTCTTTCATTATCTTTATATATCAGCCTGTCGCGTTCGACATCTATGCCGTTGTCCGCGACATAATTATTTGCTTCCGTTATTGCCGCAGCCCTTAAAGTGTCACGTGTGTTATATAGTTCAGACAATTCAACGTTTGCAGATTCAAAATTTGACAGTGCCCTGTCCCGATAGCCAGAACCGGTTTCATATTTATTTAAAACTATCCCTGCTTTGATCGCTGAAAGTAGCACTTCCTTTTTTTCGATATCAGCGTTTATTGCTTTAATAGAATCAATAAAATTGGGTGATAAATAATTGCTTTCCAGGTTGCTGTTATAATAGTACTTCTCTATTGCTCCCGCATAACTGCCTTCTTGTTTCTGCAACGCGTTTCTGTATCCATCAAGTTCCTTATATAAATCTTCGTGGCCGGCGTTGTAGGCGTCGTTTGCGATTTTATAAGATATATCTGCAATCTTTTTTTGGGTTTGGAAAATATCAGATCTGCATCGCAGCAGTGCATCTTTGTCCTGACGTATCGGGTCGTAGAGCGGAATTCCTTCAATTTCGCTAACCCTGTTTCGCTGTTCTGCCATCACCGAATTTATTATACGGCGGTCATTGTATAACCCGTATTCCGACTCAACTACCGCCCTATGTTTCGCGGATATTTCATCATATATGTTCTTGGCTGTATTATAAGCCGGGGTGTTTTCCGGCTGCGCCAGCAGGTTTGACTTGGCGACAAGGTATTCCGCTTCGTGGCTGGCAATTGATTTGTAAATGTCAATTTGTTTGCCTATGACGATAGCTTCGGCAAGGGACGTTTTATCTGTGGGGGATAGCTTATCAGCGTTTATGCTGTTGGTTGCAACGCCTGAATCCCTGTTATATACTATGCCGTCTTCATAATATGCGCCGTGTTCGTCAAGCTGTTTATTCAAGATATCTATTATGCCGTTATAATTTCGGCTGTCACTACCTATATTAAGGAAGGAAAGCCCTTTGTCGTTTTGAATTACATAGTCGTTTAAGTATGCTTGATACTCATCCGTTGAATTAAACGGAGACACTGTGTCACTAAAACCCCCGGCAACTTTCATGTCATTTTTCTGAGTTTCCCAGTATCCCAACGGCCTGCCTTCAAAACGGCCGTCATTGGCGAAAAAAACTTTATCATCTCCGTCGAATACCTCATAATTTGTTTTTATATATGGCTGTCCTCTGAATTCTTCCATGTAGCCGTGGCATATTATATGTTTGGCGGGGTCAGACGCGTCGGCGATAACGGAATATACGTCTTTGTCTATCATTCTGCCTGTATTTCGGTTTAATGCTTCGTCAAAAGACATGCCTTTGGTTTCAGTGCCGTTGACAACTTTTTCGTATACCCGGTCTGCCTGTATATTGTTCAACTCGTAGGCGTAGCCGCGTTTAATTTCTGCAATCTTGCGGTTGATTTCGGCCGCGTCCACTAAATCCTGTTGTGTAAGGTTATTGGAACCTTTTCCCATTATTTCGTTATATTTATTTGTGTAACTTTCAATAAGTAATTCATCTTTTAATAATTTGACCATATCGGTCATACGCTCTACGTCCGTCTGTTTGCACATGACGTTGAACTTTCTTATATCGTTTAATTCATTTTCTCTGGCGTCCATTGTGCCAGTAAGAAATACGCCGTTGCGTTTGCATAATTCCGCCAGGCGTTTAAAATCGGAGCTTGTTAATAATATTTGGCTGTTCGCCAGCGTGATACCGGCCTTTTCAGCTTCCTTATATTTAACATAACCTTTCATATTGCTAATTTTTGATATATATTCTTCTTTGTCTATTTCTCTTTTTAGTTCATTTAATTCCTTTTTTGCCAGTTTCATTTCGGGGCTATTGTACTTTGCCCATGTGTCAAATATTTTAGATACAAGCGTTTGCATCGCCTCAAAAATTTTCACCACTACGTTAGCGCCTATATGGGCCGTTGTGTTCCCAACATCCGTACCAAAATCAGACACCCCTATAATCCCTCCTTATAAACATAAGTGTAACGTCATTACACCATAGCAAGACTATAAACCACATCAGATCAAAATGCAATAGTAAAATTACGAAATATTCATTTAGTCATTTCGGGTATGATTATCTGTCTCCCCTTTGTGGGGTAGAAATGTTTGCCTGATTTGGCTGAGGTGATCTTGGCGTTTCGCCAGTGCGGGCTATGGAAGTATTTTTATTTTTGGCTAAATTATTTAAACCAATTTTGTCATAGGCCGCTACGTTGCCCATTACTTTTATGCAGTTTTTAACATCCTCAAGCTTAAAAAATATTTCATCGGCCTTCGATCGGAGTCTAACAGACACTAACGCATAGCCTGATAGTTTTTCCCTTAACGCCTCCGTATCGTCCGTCGAATCAATTCTGGTTTTTATTAATTCGATGTTTTCTTTATTGTTTTCTAATGGGTTGTCATCATACAATTGTGTTATATGGCTGTCAAGAACTTCGTTGTGTCTTTCAGTATCACTGCATAAAACCGTTTGATCAATTGAATTTAAAATGTGTTTATAACTTTCAATAATCATATCAATTTTATTAAGATCACTGACGCATCTTTTATAATTGTCATTCAATGATTTGTACATTGTGCAAGCATGCTCAACGCTTAAAATATTATATTTTTCAATGAATGAAAGGCTCTTAAGTTCATCCTGCATCCGCTGCAGCAGTTCAGTTTCATACTTATCGTATGGCTTCTTTTTTCTTTTGCTGCCCGGGTTTCTGTCTGCTGCCATTTTTTCAAGTATGCCGGTGTCGATATATCTGTCTATGATTTCCTGCTCTGTCTTTATTATTTTATTTACGTTAACCGTTTCTAATACATTTCGTCTTACAAGGGTTTGCTCCCCGTCTTCATTATATTTAACCCTAAACTTTGGGTTCAGGTCCGAAATGTTAAACTCCCCATAACGATATACCGGGATAAACTTAACAGCGTTTACATCTGTATCCGGCGCTTCGTTGCCCCGTAGGTCCTGTCCCTTCCCCCTCTCCCTGTTTAACACAGTTTCATTTATGTACTTCGTGAGGTTGTCACGCTGGTAAAATATCCCGTCGCCAATCGCGCTGTCCCTTGTCCCTTTATTAGCGTATGGGGGAACAAACGTTATATGCTTTCGCCATTCGCCTTCAATATCTTTATCTTTTATTTTATAACCGATGTCCCTGAGACGGTATAGTAATTCCTCATAATTGCTCACCACAGACAATAATGAGTCGATGTCACCTTTTATAATACCCCTGTTTGTTTTTATATCTAACACATTGGCAGCATATTGTTGCGAATTCCGGTAATCGTTTATGCGACCTTTTATATTTTCTGCATTCCTGTCTTGAATTATTTTATTCTTTCTTTCTGTTGGCTCGTAGTAATGCATTTTATTATTTTTATCTTTATAACCAACTAATTTATAATCTTTTGTATGTTCAATGACGGATAAACCGTATTCTGCGCAAAGCTTATCTGATATTTTCCTCATGTTGCGGTAATTTGTATTATCATTGTTCCATTTTTTCCCGTCCAGGTTCCATGCACATATTTCTATATGGTTATGTATATTATCTGTGTTTGTATGTGTGGATATAATGCAAGGGAACCTTTTAAATATTTCTTTTGCAAATTTATAACCTATTTCATTTGCTGTTTCTGGGGAACACTCATGGCCGTTAAAGCTCTGGATCAAATGCCAGATTACGACTTCTTTGCCGCTTTTGGTTTGTGGCGGCCTTCGTGTGTTTGACAATCCGTCGTCGATATATTTATTAAATTCTTCAATCGCGGAGCCGGCGCCGCAATTGAAATAAGTTGATAATGTTTTATATACGATATCGCCCGTTTTATTATCTACTATATAATTAATGCTGTCGGATATATCATCTTTCATTATCCCGGTTTTATCGCTCGTGCAATACTTAATTACGTAGTCAGAAGACACGCATACTTGATGTATTTCGATATACGCCATTTTTCACCTGTACATTTAATCCATTGTATATTTTGTAAATACATTTATGTATTCAACGAATTCTGTATATAAATCGTCGAAATCGTTAACGTTAACCTTCCCTTTTCCATTCACCCTATATGCTATTTGGTTTATATTATTTCCGATTCTATTTAATTCATACCTTATATTTTCACTGTCCTCTTTTGAATATTTAACAACGCTTCTGCTTGAAGCCCCGTACAATATTATACTTCGAATATATTCTGACATATTTTTATTTGACTTATCCGCTTTGTTTTTCAAAAGCTCATATTCTTCTTCTAATAGCCATACCCGTAACATTTTATTTCGGTATCTTTTCATTTTTCTTTTGTAAGCCCTTTCAATGCTAAAGGAAATGTATATATTTTCAATTACTCACCGTGAGTAAGTTGTATGGCCGTATGTCGTTGCCGCTGCAGGTTTGATGGGGGTATTAGGGGGCTTGCCCCAACAAAACCATTTTGGTTTTGTGTCTAACAAGCGGGAGTGTGTAGCCACACTCCCTATGCTTGCTAATACATATATTCAACGCTATCGCTTAGGTGTTTGGATATCATTGTGAATAAGCAATTTATAAAGAACGTAATAAAAGGAAAAACTAATAATATATACATATATTTATTATGAACTGCATCCGATATGTCTGCTCCGTCTTGTAATTGACGTATTATTTTATAAAGTAAGTAAACGCCATACGGTAGCCCAATGGCAGTGATATATCCAAGTATTTTAAAAATATACGACAGCATGCGAAAAGCAATAGATAACGGCATAAAGATAGTATGTCGAAATAATTTTGATATGGCTTCTTTTTGCAATTTTTTTATTACATAACGTTTCTTAGATATGATCGCTTTCTGCTCGTTAACCATTTTTTGTTCATCTGATGGACAAAACGATTTTTCTATTTCTAAAATACGTCTGTCAATTATACTAAGCCTTTTTTGATGTCCCGATATATACTTATTTATACGCCGCACCACCCTTCATAAAAGCGAATTACTTACATCTTATTTTTGCTTAATGCTATTTCCATCATATTGCAGCACACAGTATCTGATTAATGTCGATATACCAATACTGCATTGTTTTGCCAGCTCAACTAATTTTGCGTCTTCCGCTCTGTTCCGAAGCGTAATGCAAATTTTTTCACACCTCACGCCATCCGTGTTTTTTGATACACCATATATATTAAAACTGTTACCGTATTGGCTTAAAAATACATGGCACGCCAGAGAACACCAATGCGTAATAGTCGTACCATGCTCAATGGCGCGGTTCTTAATTGTTATGTGTTCTTGTGCTGTTAACCTTATCCATCTTCTTAAATTGTATTCTGCCAACCGTGAAATTGTACGGCCAAAATCTACAACACTCATGTTGTATTTAATTGCCATATTTTTTATAACATTTATATCTTCCTGGCTTATGCTTTTAGTAATATTTTTATTATTTGACATCAAAAACTCACAATAGCCAAACAGAAGTATATAGTATAACTAAAAATACAAAGCTGCCAATCAATGCAAATATTTCACCCTGCTTTTTTCTTGTCATAAGTAAAATGCAGACAAAGATATCTATTCCGATAAGTACTATGTGCTTAATTATTCCAATGACATTACCGGTACCACATAAAACTGCGATATTTATAGTTGCCAAAATTAAATAACTAACCCCAACAATATATGAAAACCTTTTAACGTTATTTGAGTATATATAACGTTTTAATTTTTCAGCCGCTTTTTTTTCTTCGAGTTCTTGGGCAGCCTTAATTGTGTTAATTCCTCTATTCTCTTGAAGTATTTCTTTTAAATATCCGATCAAATTTATCATCTTTATTATTTATCGATTATCTGGTACGTAGTTTGATCATAGTAACCACTATTAAAAAAATTTATTCAAATCGTGAGTTGGAGCGGTTAAATTTTAGGTTCTCGCTTAAAGTTGAATTTAGGTGTGTTCCTTCATAACTATAAATACCTTTTCATCTTACTAAAAATGTTATTTCTCGTAGTTTTACATTCCGCATAAAGCAATTATTTCCTTAATCCTACCGTCATGTAAGTCTTTCATTTCCCCATTACTATATGAACAAATAAAAAAGTTGCCAGAGATTGGTTTTTGTCTGACGCCAGTAATAAATCCATCAACAATTTTAGGTACTGTTATAATCCTGTTAATTTTATTTATTCCGCGTGGTTTCCCGGCAGGCTGATGTTCATTGCATACTAATATATAATTATGTGATAAAGGTATTATCATAAATTGTCCGTCAACAACGGATTTTATTTTTTCGGGGGCATTACAAATATCCATGTAAACGGGTTTTTTGCCCATATAATAATTCAAAACCCTCATATCAATACCTCCTGGAACTATAGAACTTTAACTTCGCAATATTAATTCATGTGAAATTGATTTATTAAAAGTTAATAAATAATGTGCAGTATGTTTTTAGTCATTGTTGTTTTTAATAAACGGTCTATATCTTTATTAAAAGTACCAGTGTTTATATTCTGTATAAATTATATAATTGCGTACAAATAAAGTCAATAAAAATATGAGCCATTAGCTCATAAAACTGTTTCATATAATGTATTTATCTGGTTTGGTGCCAGAAGCGATTGTTATTAATTCCAGCTTTAATGAGTTTGAGAAAAGCGTAAATCAAACCACTCTTCGTATTAGCAGGTACAGAATAGGTAATATAAATAATTCAGTAAAACTAATAATCTAGTAAATTTTTATTACTTTCAAAAATCATCAGAAACAATCTGTCATATTCATTAGATTATTTAATAAATTTTAAATAGTACTGACAGCCCCATCAGCCCTAACTGCGTTTGTATAGTAATGTCCAAACTCGGAATAAGTATTATACAACATTGTTTTAAGATATGAAGAAATATGCGTTATTTTTTCACCTTGCTTATTAAATTGATCGAATACATGTTCAATATGTTCTGCGTTTAATTTGCAATATGTTGATTTAATCATTTCTCGGGGTTTCAATTCACCGCCAATTTGGACATACTCTCCCTTTGAACATATTACGTCAACCATGCAATTAACAAGTTCTTGTAATTCTTCTTTATTATATTTTTTTACTCCGGGTCTTATTTGTTCTTCCAATAGTTGATTGAATCCGATATTGTTTTTTATAAGTCTTTCGTAAATTATATATTCACTCTCCCCTATTTCAGTGTCAACGTCATGTCTGTCGTTTTTTTCTTTTTTACTTAGGGTGGTCTGACTATGACTTTGACTATGATCATTGTGGTTAGAATTATTATAACTAAAATTATTATAAATAGAGTCAATTTTTTTTACTTCTAGAAGTTCATTTTCTTTACTTTCTAGAAGTTCATTATTTGAACTTCCAGAAGTTAAAATATTTGACTTCTGGAAGTTAACGCTTGAAAAGTCCTTTACATAGATTAATGATGGCTTCCCCTGACCTTGTCTCATCTTCTCTATAAGCCCTATATCATCTAGCTGTTTAAGCATTTTTACGGCAGTTGGCCTACTGCACCTCAAGTCATCAATGACTTGCTCCACCGTATAGATTATATATATGCGCCCGCGCTCATCCGAGAAGTCCTTTGCATTTATGGCAGAAAGGCTGGCCCGGCTTAACATGAGACTATAAAGCAGTTTTGAACCATAATCAATGCCATCAAAAGCTTCGTGATCTATAAGAAGTTTTGGTATAAGGTAAAAGTCGAAGCGACGTGCGGTAGAAGGTGTTAAATAGTCAAGGGTAAGTTTATTCATAAGGAGATATCCCCCATATCTTTTGTAAAACGCAAAACAGTAAAACCCGCCTATTGCCATAAATACAAAACAAAGGCGGCATATACAATTATATCCAAATATGCGTTTTAATACAATGACTGTCAATAAATTTATATTAATAGATTATTGACAACGAAGGGGGGAACCTTTATAATATCCATGCAGGATTTATCCCTGTCAAACGCATAGCGTATATGCAATCGTAAATTCGGCTTACCATATCTCGCTAATATGGTCAAAAAATAGCCTAAAACGTAGTCTTTGCTTGTATGGCGTAAGTAAATAGTACCTACGGACGAAATTATAGCGTATACAAAAGCGTTTGTCAATTAAAATATACGAATCTACCTGAAAAAAACTGCCGTTTAACCTAGAAACGGCAGTTTTTTTCATTGACGATAATAACAAAAATAGAAAAAACGGCTTGCGCCAAATTTTGGGCCAGCCGGTTTTTTCCGTAAAGAGAAATACCGAACGGTATTTACACAAACAAAGTATAGCAAATAATACGGTGATATGTCAATTAGTGTACGGTTAATCAGATTCATTTTTTAACAACCTGATAAAATAATCTTGTACATTATTAAACATATAAGAAGGAATTTCATTAATTATTATATTAATCGGATCGGTGGAATCATCATCTGTTTGATAAAAAAATAATTGAATTTTTGGCACGGTATTGGCAGTATCTTCAAATGGAATTGCCGCTAATATCTGGTGACTGTTATATTTAAAAGTTTTTATAATTTGACAGACGGACTCATTGCCGCATTCATCCGTTAATGTTGTATAGACGTTATTAATGGCAGATTGTTCTGTTTCAAAACGTTCATGCTCCATAATTTTATAATATTCAGATCGTATATTATCTAGTTCATAGTCTGATGTTATAGTTGATATACGAATGTCTTCGCCGGTAATTTCGAATCGGTAAAGTTCAATTGTGCCAATGCCGTCGTCTTGTGGTGACAAAGCAATATATTCGCGCTCATTTATCCAAAAACGGCAAAGGATATAATAGTCAACCTGCTGCCCATTTGGGTAAGTGATAGTAATAGCGGCCATCTTGTTTTGCATATCTTTTATCCCTCGTAATGAAAATTGAAGATGGGTTCGTCATCGGTGTAACGGTTGAATGCCCTTGCCAACGAATAAGAAAAAAGTGGCATGCCTAAACGTGTTGGTATACATAATACTGTCATGCCTGGGAAAAATATTACCGCGATGTGAGCAAAGAACATTAATATCTACTCAACAAGTTTAATCATCGCAATGCCTCACCGCTTCACCCGTATATTTCTTTATAGTATTAATTACAGTAAGATGTACAAATATTGTCAAGCTGATATGTAAAAAATTAATTGTTCGGCATTGCAAATAGTCCAATGAGTGAGACGGTTAGCTACGTAAATGATAAGTTTTCCGAACGCTCTAAAAGATACCGGCCGAGTTTATCACTGTACTCAATACGGAAGTCATTCCATTCCGGTAAATTATTATTAATGCATAATACCAAGAAACAATCTCCGCAGTGTAATTCATCGTCCCCCATAACTATCCTGTCGGAATGTGTACTGTATCGTAATTGGTATACATTATTCATATATTAAAACCTCCGCTAATAAACTATAACATTCATTCGATATGGCGTTAAATATGCGCCGCTTTCGCTCAGAACGTATGGCGGAAGTACGCTTCTCGGCTTCCTTTAGCGGATAATGAATATACATGTCAAAAAAATCACCAACGGTATAAACACCTTTATCCATACATGAACGAATGAATGAATTGTCAGAATCAGGCAATATGCTTTTTAGATCCATATTAAGGACGGGATTTATAAAATCGTAGAAGGCAATGAACTCGTAATAAAAAGTCACCCTATTATTATATGATGAAATATATCTGGTAACAGTACCCTTTGCAACACCCAGCATTTTGGCGGTGGTATTGTATGAATGTCCGGTATTGATAAGGGACATTATTTTGCTTTCTTTTTCATTGCCCGCAAGAAGCATTTCAGGGAATTCGGCACAACGAACACCATAAAAGCGTATAGCTTTATCCGCCTTATAACCTGCGATAAATCCAATACAACTATCAATTATTTCTTTTGTAACCTTGACGCAAGCCACAATCTAACCTTCGATATAATGAGCGCTCAAAGCGCGCTTCCCCTCAACCCGGCCTTGTGAATAAGCCATCCTATCATTTATGCTGATGCCCTTTTTTACTTCTTTAAAATTTTTGGAAAAGTCTGTAAATTTTTTATTGACAATATCGCTGACTGTTAACATTAATGCACGGCTGTTTTTTGTTAGTTCAATTTTAACGCCATTACAAAAGCCTCCGCAGAAACTATTATATAACCCATTGGCATGTTTACTCAACGATTTTTGCTCTTTAACATATTGTGAGGCAAGGCGTTTACCAACAGAAAAAAGATATATAAATACGCGCCTGGCAATTATAGCGTCAGATTTGTAACCATAAAAACATATTGATGACGACCCAATCAAATAATAACGGCAACGATAGTTATCTGCAATAATATTTGCCAGCCCATATTTCCAATTTTGACCTTCTCCAATATCAGCTATGACCTGTTCAATGTTTTCTGATTGACGTTTATTGCCTTCATCGGAAACATCTGTTATATCAAGCCCATATTTCGCCATGAGTTGCTGCGCTTTAAGGCTTGCGGCAATTGCTTCCGCTTCTGATGGGTTTTTATCGAGATCCGCCAACGCAAAAAGCTTATTTATAGTAATAATTATCTTATCAATGTTATTATCGTTTTCGTCCTGGGATTTCAAGGCTATAAAATCGAGTTCTTTTATTGAAAATGAAAATACCACCCCCGCTGCCGGGCCGGTATTTATTACACGGGCGTTTGCATAATTAAAAAAGCGCTCACGATATTGTTTTAGTGTTTTACCGCAACGTTCATAACCAAAAAAGAGATATACTGTTACGCCCTCAGGTATACCGGCCCGTTCACCAACAACCGCAAGCTCATTTTTAAATAAATTATTCGAATATTCAATGTTCGAAATGTGCTCGGTTGATAAAAAAAAATCTCCGCGCCTATAATTTATACCGCATTCTTTGGCATATCTAATAACTATATCTGCCGCCGCCCAACAATATTCAACACTATCCACATTTCCCCCTTTTATATTATAAATATTTTTACGTACAACTAAAGTCAATATTACATAATAATTGGATATGAAAAGTATCGTTTAATTATTTTTATGTATTATTCATTTTCAACGTAATTATATTTCTTATATAAATCTAAATATATAGCAGTACTTTATCAGTTGTCTTAATGTTTGTACAATAATATATAGCAAATTGTACTGGTGTTGTCAAGCGGTAATAAAAATATTACTCACGGTGAGTAAATACAATGGTGGAGAAGATTGGCACCTCGTAATGCCAATCTTCTCCACCAATATTTTCTTACTGCCATTATTCAAGTAATATCTGTTTTACCGTTCAAAATGGATTCGATCTCCGAAAATAATATTTTAATTTATGCCTTGAATATATATGTATAAATATATATAATAAGTCATTAAGTACACTAAGAAAAACAATTGACCTAGATGTCGTATATGTTAAAAATAATAGAAGTCTTTAACTAAACGGAATGACCAATGATGACATTATATCGATAAATATAAATAAGTTGCTGTTATAAGTAAAAAGCAGTAAAACGTCGAATAAAATCTTTTTTCTTTAACCTACTTTATTTGACAAATCATACAAGGATTACTAATAAAATAGTTAAATCCCAAGGGATAAATGATATATTTTGGTAATATACCTATACCGCCCTCACGAAAGCATCGCAAATTACCATAAAACAGTTAAAGAATTCAACAACGGATTGTCCACTAATTATATTTAAAAAATGATTGTGAAGTTTTCAATGTTCGGGTGCGTTGTGTTGCAATACATACCTGGTTAATAATAATAATATAGATGCTTTCATCTTCTACAGTTAGGTGGGGTACCGGAGCATGGTACGTGGGGCGGCAATGATCAGCGGGGTATTAAAATAATCGTATTGTTGTTTGATCGTTTAAGAATTATTGTAATAAAATCATAATTTATTAAGGAAAAGAATTAAATGTCATGAAAACTACACGTTTTATACGCAAATTATATGATGACACCGGAGATTTATTATTACTCAATACATATACCGGGGATTTATTAAAGATACCTTTTGAGAATTCAACGGAAGTTGATAATATTATTAAATTCCCTAATAGCGTTGACAATTCACAAATAAAAGAATTTCTTGTTAAAAAAAATTATTTAATAAATGATACTATTGATGAATTGGCAAGAGCGGAATTAAAATATTTTGAGGTTGCACATTCCACAAATAAGCTACTCTTAACGATTCTTCCTACCGAAGATTGCAATTTTAGGTGTCAATATTGTTATGAAGAACATAATGTTGGTAAAATGACGCAAAATGTTGTGACGGCAATTAAGAAATACGTTGAGCGAAATTTATATAAATACGATATGTTACAAGTAAATTGGTTCGGAGGCGAACCTTTAGAAGCCGTTGATATAATTTTTGACTTATCTAAGTATTTTATTAGTATTTGTTCAAATCAAAAAAAACCATATCGAGCCAGTATGACGACAAATGGATATTCCTTAAATGCTGAATTATTTAAAAAATTATATGCTTTACATATAGTCGATTTTCAAATAACACTTGATGGGAACGAAAATACCCACAATTTATCAAGGCCACATAAAGACAGACTAAATTCTTATTTATCTATAAAATCTAATTTATTTGATATTAGAGATACTATTAAAACAAATAATGTTAATATTACCATTAGAACGAACATTACTATTTCTGTGATGGAAATTATTGATGATCATTTAACTTTTCTCGAAAATGAATTTGGAAATGATCCTAAATTTGGTGTTATATTTAAAATTGTTTGGTCAAATGAAAAAGATACCGAATATAATCATAATGAATTATTACCTACAGGAGAATTATTTAATGTATTAAATAAATGCGTAGGTAAAAAAATGAATTTTTCAATTAATCGTGGTCAAATTTGTTCCACGAGTGGAATATGTTATGCAGCTCACTCTAATGCATATGTATTTGGAGCAAACGGTAAAATATATAAGTGCACAGTAGAATACAAAAAAGATATAAATCATATTGGGTATATTAACGATAATGGACATTTAAATATTGATAAAGATAAATGGGCGTTTTGGGTTATGAAAACACCATTTAAAGGTAGTTATGAGAAGTGTTCGTCATGCTATTTTCAACCTGCCTGTATGGGTGTTTATTGCCCTATCAATTGTTATAATGAAAACGGAAACCATATTTGTTGCGGCATGAAAGATTATGTTGATATATATATGAAACTTTGCGCTCAATCCCCTAAAATGGTGGAAAAGGTTGTTTTCAATGGATGAAATTAGAGAAAAATTATTAAAATGTCTCGATAATAACGGAATTGATTTGAATGAAGATTCAAAACAAATTGATTCTATATCATTTATTACTGCTATAGTTGATATTGAACAAGAATTTGACGTTGAATTTCCAGACGAATATCTTCTTATTGAAACAATGAGTAGTTTTGAAAAAATATATGATATTGTTGAATTGCTCGTTACTAATAAAAGCAATTAAAAGTGGCATTAATAATTTTTAAGAAGGAGGTAGCGCATTGATGAAAAAACTGATAAAACCCGCAAGAAAAGTGCAGAAAATGGTTAAAGCATATGCTGTTGAAGGATCTAATCCGGGTTGCAACGTCGTTTCTGGATGTTCTTAAAATAATTGTTTACAACCGGAATAATTTTAGCCAATATATGATAATAAATAGCCATGAATAAATACCATAAATGCCACTTTTAATTTTACAATAGTTTTAATAATATTATCATTTATAGGTTAATGGTCTGACAGACTCCAGTAGTGATTTATCAAATTCTGGAGTCTGTTACGGCCTAATAAAAGGAGTTTGTTTTTGGAAAATAAATTAAAAATTGCAATAATAGATAGTGGTGTTGATAAAGCGATTGCTTTTGATTTGAATACCTTTACTGGTTATTCTGTAAATCATTACCTTAACACATATCAAGTAATTGAAGATGATTGTCCTGATGAAATAGGGCATGGAACTGCTATAATCGATATTTTAAATAAAAACTTAAAATATGTATCATTTAATGTATATAAAATATTTGACGCCGTATTTGAAACAGAAGAAGATCGTTTGATTTTTACTTTAAATTATATTTTGAAAAACTGTTCTTGTAATATTATACATATAAGTTCTGGGCTGATTCAATCTGAAAGATATAGTGAGCTATATAGTGTATGTGAAAAATTATACAACCAAGGTAGTATTATTATCTCTGCTTATGATAATAATGGTTCAATCTCTTATCCTGCTGCTTTTCCTTTTGTGATAGGCGTTGATCTCAGCGATAAACAATTATCACTTACGGAGTATGAATATATAGAAAATAGTATTATTAATATACGTGCATCATCGGCTTTTCATAGATTGCGATGGACAAACCCAGCAACTATGTTAGCTCAAGGAACCAGTTTTTCATCTGCATACATTACCTTAAAAATTGCAAATATATTACTTTTGGGTTTTAGTAATTTAGACGAGGTATTAGAATCACTTAAAAATAACGCTAAATATTTGTATAGTGAACCAATATATTCGCAATACAACGGTTCGTTTGTTCGTAATATATCGAAATCCATTGCTTTTCCATTTAATAAAGAAATACATTCTTTAGCAGCTAATTTGGATTGTTTGGATTTTGAAATCATAGATTTTTATGATAGTAAATATTCTATGAATGTAGGTAAGTCAATTAGTGAAATACTAACTCATGTAAAAAATAATAAAACAATTAAGGATATAAACGATTTATTATGGAATGATGATTTTGATACGATTATTTTAGGACATTGTTCAGCACTAAACGCGATAACAAAAAAGGATTGGACTCAGTTTTTAATTAACAAGGCCATGAGCCATAACAAAAAAGTATTTTCATTAGATAAAATATTTATCCCAAATACTGACTTAGATAATAATCCTAACATTTATTATCCAAATGTAAATTTAGATATGGTTCCAAAATGCAGATTTGGAAAACTAAGGAGTATTGATAAACCTATTCTGGGTATATTAGGAACCAATTCACAACAAGGAAAATTTTCGTTACAATTAAAGCTAAAAAAAATGTTTATTAATGCAGGATACAAAATTGCTCAAATCGGAACAGAACCCCAAAGCCCACTTTTCGGAATAGATAGAGTATTTCCAATCGGATTTAATTCTACTGTTAGTATTCATGGAATCCAATCAATTACTCTTTTGAATGAATATCTTTGGGATATTTCACAGAACGATGTAGATATAATTTTAATTGGAAGTCAAAGCGGTACAGTTCCATACACATTTAATCATTTGTCCCAGTTCCCGATTTATCAAAATGATTTTTTACTTGGAACACAACCTGATTATATCGTATTGTGTGTAAACCCACATGATCCTATAGATTATATTTCGAGAAGCATAAAATATGTTGAAGGATTAATTGATACCCGTATAATTGCGTTAATGATGTTTCCGATTATTCAAGAAGCTACAGATATAGGAAATCGTTATAAAAAAAGAAAATTAGACACTATTGAAACAAATAATATTATAAATCAATTCAAAACGTCCTTGAAATTGAATGTATATTTATTAAATGATGAAAATCATTTGAATGAATTATTTAACCAAATATTACAAGTGTTCTCAGTAGATGAATGAAGGAAATATAATGGACAATACTATTGTAAAACACTTTCAAACATTTCAAAATATATTAATAAAATACGATTCATTTTCCGACGTTAATAGTATATGGAATGGTTCTTTTATATATCCATCAAAAAATAATGCGCACCTACACGCTCTTAAAGATAAATATTTTTTAGAAAAATTTGTTGGCAGTAATGATTTAGATACGGCAAAAAACATTATGCGTTGGGTAAACGAAATTATGTTATTTTCTGAATATGCGGAATATAAAGGTAATAATACCGCTTTGGAAATATTAAATTTTAGCAGAGAAAATAGAAAATTATTAAATTGTGCCATGCACTCGATAGTTTTAACTGAAGCTCTATTATCATTAGGTATTATTTCACGCAGCATACAATGTCTTCCACTAGACCCGATTGATAATGATAGTCATTTTATTAATATTGTGTATATTAATAAAATGAAAAAATGGATTGCATTAGATTCTGCATTCTCTACTTATTTTACTGATAAGGATGAAAATATTTTGAATTTACACGAAATACGTAACGCTTATATTACAAATAAATTACCAAAAATACATAGATATACTCGTTTTTCTCAAAGCATAGGATTTAATATGGACTGGTACATTGTTTATTTGGCAAAGAATCTTTTTCGATTTTCATGTACGCATTCTGCTTCATTTAACGAAAAAAGTAATATAATTTATTTTTTAGAACCGCTGGGATATAGAGGTGATAACTTAGAAATTAAAACAGACGATAATATTAATAGATACATAGGCGACGAAAAGTATTTTTGGGGAAATATACATGATTGCGAAAAATAAGCATAATAACATAAAGTCAATAATTTCGAATAATTTATATATTTTATGTTATATAAAAAAGGCTTCACCTTATTTTATAATAATGTCATTGTTAATTTCATTACTCGTGTTTGTAGATACTATTTCTAATACGTGGTTATCAAAAATTGTCTTTGATGGAATGGCACAAAAATCACCATATGAAACGATTGTAACATCAGTTCTTGTATTATTAGGAATGATGCTGTTTTCCGCATTAATTAGGACGTTATATTACCAAAAGAAAACTCCTATAGCAAATGAAAAAATTAAATGTTATATTCGCACATTGCTTTTTGAAAAAACTAAAAGTCTTGATATGTATTGTTTTGAAGATTCAGCCTTTTATGATAAATATACAAGAGCATTATCTGAAGCAGATGCTCGGGCATCTGGTGTACTTTCTTCTATATCATATCTTTCTTCTTCCATTACTTCGCTTATAACATTGTTTTTTATTATTATTTATCTTGATCCCATATTGATACTATTTGCATTATTAGGAACGGTATTATCTACATTAACTATAAAAAAGCTTGCTAAATTAAGATATGCTTATAATATTGGAAGGACATCATTAGATAGAAAAACAGGATATACCCATAGGATATTCTATGAGCCGCAATACGCCAAAGACATTAAAATGGATAATATGTATTATTATTTCATTAACTCTTATAAAAAAACAGTTTCTGATATATTGATATATATTAAAGACCAAACAAACAAAATTGCTTTTTATGAATTGCTATCTTCTGTTCAGATGACAATCATGCAAACAATGATGATTATATTTTTAACACACCGAGTATATACAAATATTATTTCCATAGGTGATTATGCAGCTTTGTTAAATAGTACATTTTCTTTAATGTATCAATTGAATAACTTCTTTAATTTAATACCTCAGTTCTATGAACATAGTTTGTATATAGATAATTTAAAAGAAATAATACAACGACCATCTATCATTGAAAATGATAATGGTATAGAATTAGCAAATGATGTTCCTTTGTCTGTTGTTTTTGAAGACGTTTCTTTTGCTTATCCAAATACGCAAAATCTCATTTTAAAAAATGTAAGTATGTCTTTCGAGCCAGGGATAAAACATGCTATTGTTGGTCATAATGGTGCAGGGAAATCAACTATAATAAAATTAATATTACGATTATATGATGTAACAGAAGGTAGAATATTAGTAAATAATAAAAATATCAGAGAATATAATATATGTTCATTAAGAAAGCGGATTGCAACAGTATTTCAGGATTTTCAATTATATTCTATTCCACTTGCAGATTATGTCCTTTCTGATGAGTGTAACCATATAAAAGAAGAAGAAGTTAATGATTCTTTGCAAAATATCGGATTATATAATAAAATATCATTGTATAAAAATAAAATACATACGGTTCTTTCAAAAGAATTTGATACAGATGGAATTATACTATCTGGAGGAGAAAATCAAAAAATCGCATTAGCAAAAGCTTTTATAAAAAATGCAACAATTATGATATTGGATGAGCCATCTTCTTCACTTGATCCGATAAGCGAGTATGAATTACATAGTATGATGTTATCAATTGCGCAAGATAAAACTGTAATTTTAATATCACACAGGCTTTCAACAACAAAAGATGCCGAAATTATTTATTATATTGAAAATGGTGAGCTTGTGGAAAAAGGGAATCATAATATTCTGATGAGTCAAAATGGAAAATATGCAAAAATATTTAAAATTCAAGCTGATAATTATCAACTTGACTCTGAATTGAAAAGTTGTTAAAATAGGAATTTACTTAAAAATTTAATCTATTGATTATTTATAAAACCGTATGGGAAGATAATAATTTGGTTCGTATTTGGATCGTTACGCTCCACTTAAATTAATCGCCATTAGAAATAAATGGAAAATTGGGACAAAAGTTATGTCCTTGATATGCATGTGTTAATAAGTATACCAAAAGGCAAAAATATATTTGCATATATGGAATACGACACTACAAGAACAGAGTTTAGCGAATTGATTTTTCAATAAAAAAATTATCAATGATAAAACCTTTTTAGATAGTATCGACGAACTATATAATGACGATATTATCCTTCATGTACCATCGTCAAAATGACGTGACTTTCGACCTGTTGACTAACTTGCTCGCGTTATACGAGCGTATTTAAAAAAAAGTTTTTCAATTATTTGTTGTAAAATAATTGATCATTACAATCAAAAGATATCGATTAAGAAAAGAATGATCTTAAGGGTAGCGTTATAACAAAAGCAAGAACGGCAAGACCGCATGTCATTTTACTTGTTTTACACGAAACAATGAAATAAATGTATATTTACTCCACAGCAATTGAAATAGACAAATTCTCTCACCATCTTATTCCGACCAAAAACACTCATTGGTTGGTAAAACGGCTCAAAATATGAATGCGGCGAGCATCGCCCGCTCCAGAAAGGACAAGCATACATGGTTAAGCTCCCCCTTGCAGTTCCTAAATACCAGACCATACCAACGCACACCCAGGCCCTTGCGGTTCTGTATGGGCAAAACGAAGAATATGCCGACATGTGGATCACCAACAACTGTACTTCGGTGCTCTTTGAGCACAACCCCGAGGCGCACAACACGAACCCCTACCTGTTCGTTCTACCCGTCTATGCGATGCAGAACTGCTCCCTCCTTGAGTATTGTAAAATACCCGGGCACATCACAAGCAGCAACATGGAAAACATGATAAAAGAACTGCTGCACAACGATTATTACATCGCGACGTCGGTCGATGCGTACTACCTGCCATGTCACAAAGCCGTCTATAAAAAAGAACACTTCTTCCACCAATTGTTGGTCTACGGGTATGAAAACGACACCTTACAGGTCGCGGATCATTTCCTAGGGGGCGGCGGCTATTTTTATATGGACGAAATACATATCGGTGACTTCATCGAGGGTTACGCCTCCGCCCATACCACCATAAGGAACCAAAATTCGTTCCCGGACATAAATGCGGTGAGATACAGAACCAACATCAAAAACTACAGAATTAACAAAAACTCGATTAAAGGCAACATTTTCTTCCACTTGAATTCAACCAATACCGGAACCGCCCCGTTGTTCCTCGACTATATCCCGTTGGATTCGTTTGAGAAGTTTAGCGATATCCAATTCCACTGCGGACACAATGCGTTGTTAAGCATGCAGGATGACATCAATTCAACCGAAGATAGTACCGCCAATTTCCATAATGCGATCCACGGCCTTCTCGTCCATTCGAAAATTATCAGGCAGGTAGTTGAAGTGACAGATGCTAAGAATTTATTAAACGAATCAGAACAGTATGTCGTAAAATGCACCATGCTAGAAAACATACAACTTAAAAGGAGCATATCAAAGGATAAAAGGACTGTAGACAGAAACTTGTTAAAAGAAGCAATAGAGCTTGACTATACCATATGCTCCGAATTATATAAATTGTTGTGTATGTGATACAGTAAAAATAGCTGTAAATACGAAAAGACCTGCCGGCGACGTGGTGACGCGGGCATTCCAACGCAGAATTTAAAAAAAGAACTATAAATATGCTTTCATGAGCATACCTTATGAGTCGGTAACAGAGCATCTCTGTAACCCCCTCCGGCAGGAGAAATGGCCACTGAGAAAGATGTGGAAATGCCAGCTAGAGATATTCATAAATCGTATTGCCTTAGAAGAAGTAGATTAGCGCTACATAGGTACTTATATTAATTGACTTTTGATAAAATGCCGGAAGTAATGATATTAGAGATAGATTAGTGATAAATTTATATATATTATTATGGCATTCTAGTATATATTATAATTTATTTACCATATTCCCTGTGTAAACTATATATAAATTGTTGTATATAACTCGTATGAATGCTTTCGGATAAAAGCTAAAAAGATATTATGATTAAACTTCCAATTGCAATTCATCAATACCAAACTATACCGTCTTTTACTCAACCATTGGCAATTCTATATGGACAGAATAAAAAATATGCTGATATGTGGGTTATAAATAATTGTGTTTCTGTTCTATTTGAATACAATTTAAAATCACATAATACTACACCATATTTACACATATTACCAGTGCATGTAATGCAAAACTGTTGTTTTTTTGATGTTTATAGGGTCCCAAATCAACTGTTAGGCGGTGATTTAGAAACACTAACAAAAGAACTTTTAATTAGTGGTCATTATATAAATACGTCCATTGACACATATTATCTATCTTGTCATAATTCTGCGTATCAAAAATTTCATTTTGTACACCCTATTCTAATATATGGGTACAAAGAAGATATATTTTATGTGAGTGATCATTTTTTAGGTGGAAATGGGAACTTAAGTCTAAAAGAAGTTCCAATATATGAATTTATAGACGGTTATACTTCTGCACATACTAATTATTTGTATATGAATTATTTAAATGGTATTTATGCAATAAAATATAAACAGGATATAAATAATTATAATATTAATAAGGATTCTATAAAAAACAATCTTTTTTTTCATATAAACTCTTTTCGCAATTGCATACCTCCGTTATTTCAAGATTATATTCCTCTTGATTCATATAAAGAATATAGTGACATAAAATTTCCATACGGATACAGTGCGATTCTTAATATGGTTGATGTAATAAAACATTATAAAGATGATGAATCGTTATTTATCATTACGGTCCATGGTTTATTAATCCATGCTAAAATAATAAACCAAATTATAATAATGTGTGGAATAAATAATCTATTGATTAATGCTGAACAGTATTTCAATAAATGCTGTATTTTAGAAAATAAAATGTTAAAAAATATTATATCAAAGAGAAAAACGAGAGTCGATGTAAATTTACTTGAAGATATAGTTGAACATGATTTATCATTATGCAATCAATTATATAAAACACTTATTAATGATTAAATTAAAAGCAATCATGGGCTTACACTCCCCCAGTTTGTATATATATTATATTAATACAGCTTGAGTTTTATAAATTTACCGACTTGCAGGGAGAGCGTGTCTAGTAAAACCCACATAAATACTTCAGAACTATATTATTGTCGATTTATATTCCCGCACATATCGAAAATATGTGTCGCGGTTAAGACCAAGTTCACGCATTAATGCAAGGCTCCCTATTTCTTTATTAATAACGCGAATGTAATGCATAGTAAATGCTTCTTTCGTCATAACCCTTGGCCTACCGTATTTATCCCAATCTCCGCGCGCCTTCATGGCGGCTCTGCCCTCATCACATCGTTTGCGCTTACGTTCAACTTCATTTTCGGCCACCATACTGACAATTTCGATCATTACATTGTTCACCGTATCCATTAACAAGCGCATAAAATCATCAGTCAAGCCTGAGTAGTCCGTTGTAGTAGTAGGTATATCAATAAACATTATACGGATACCGCTGTTATTATAATACCGTAATTCATTAAGTATTTCTTTTTTGTTTCGGCCAAGCCTATCAAGCTCCCAGAGAATTAATGTGTCGCCTGGTCGTAACGTATCTTCTTTTAATACTGTATAACGGGGGCGATTAAAACTTTTTCCACTAACCTTATCAGTATACACCTTTTCTAAAGGATAATTCCTATTGCGGCAAAATTCCTCAATGCCAGTAACGCCGCGGTCTAAATTTTGTTCTCTTGTCGATGTTCTGTGATAACCGTAATACATAATATCCTCATATGTAGTTGCAAATACTATAGTATTATTATTACACATTGCAATAATAGTAATTATATACATTTTGAAACCATATATCAATACCTTTTTAAAAGGTATTAAAAAGTATACTTTTATAAACCAATGAATATTTAAATATGAATCCAACGGCATCGGGACAGCCGACATTCTTTAATGGTGGTGGAATATTTATTGAATATAGATGGTATTAGATCACTGCTTTAATAACAGGACAAACGCATCAAAACGGTGAACATATTGAAATCATTATAATAAACGTTTTTGACAAAAATATAGGGCGCCCCCCTTTTTTTCAGTCTTTTCCCTCATAACTGCTATGAAACAAGTGTTAAGCTACCTGATAAATTATTTCACTTTAAAAATAACTAATATTAGTTATTATTAATAAAAATATTTATTCAGTTTACTTGACATTTATAACTATTATCTAATATAATTACAGAAATTATTTTATTAATAATATTTTATTACGGTAGGTAACATAAAATTAATCATTAATATTAAATTTCTTGGATTTATTTGAAATGCGAGGGGATGGAAGATGATGTTACGGGGTGTAATTTTTTGGAATAAACAAAGCAGAACGAATTTGGATTTTACATATTTTCCTTATTTCAAGGGGTTAAGTTTAAAACATCGTTAGTTCTCAAATGCAAAAGATTAGTTCACGAGTTTTAAACCCCTTTTACATTATGTTATAAACCATAAGCGTTTCGGAAAGCAGAGCTGGAAGAAGAAAGCGGCGGGGGATCATATATGTATACCTATAATTGTTTCTAAAGATTTACTTTCCGGGTTATGTGTTCATCGAATCGAAAAAACCTGCAGTGGAATTTATGAATCATGCATATGCCATCGTATATAAGTAAAAAGAAGCATACAGGTTTCTTTGCTATTGCGACAAATTAAGCATTGCTATGCTAGAAGAAGAACGTATTCAAAGAGGGAGATTACGTAAAGGTTATTTTCGGTCATTAGTACAATAACCGCAAGCAATGTCATAACTTGGTTTTTTCCTTAAGTAGCGATGTTTGCAATTCTACATTTGGGAGTCAATTGAGTTTTTATAAAAAGTGTTCTTCGGCTGTCTTTATTTACAAGATGGGCTTGGATCCGGAAAACAATTTATCAACTCATAATACATTTAATAGTTGTCATCTCTTTAATCTATTGTATGAATTTGCAATGAGCATATCTCGTTTTTATTAAAAATATGTCGTAATAGCGACGGAATGGAGTTGGCGTGAAAGTAATTGCTATAAATGGAAGCCCACGCATAGATGGTTCGACTTTTAATTGCATTAATATTGTTGCGAATGCTTTATTAATGGAAGAAATAGAAACAGAAATAATTCATGTAGGGGATAAAAATATACGTGGATGTTTAGGATGCCGTAGGTGCAGAGTGCAAGGCAATGTAAAATGTATATACAATGACATAGTAAACGAATGCATAGATAAAGCGATAGGCGCTCAAGGAATTATATTTGGTTCTCCAATATATTATTCAGGGATCTCTGGCAATTTGAAGTGTTTTTTAGATAGATTTTTCTATTGTGGCGGAGGATCGCTATTAAGTTTTAAGGTTGGATGTGGTTTAGTAGTTGGTCGACGGACAGGTGGCGTGTTAGCTTGTACACAAATTTACAATTATTTTAACAATTCAAACATTATCGTTACGCCTTCAAATGAATTCAATGTGATTCATGGGACAAATAAAGAAGAAATATTGTTGGACGAAGAAGGAGTTCAAGTGATGGAGCATTTAGGTAGAAATATGGCTTGGCTAATTAAAATAGTTGCTGATGGTGTGAAAAAGAATGGTTTACCTAAAACAGAAAAAAAAATACGCACTAACTTTATTCGATAAAATGAGGGGAGTGTAAATAAAAATGAAAAACATTGTGATATCAAGAAGCCTAGTGAACAAGTTTATAATAGAGTTGAAACGACGATATCCGCGAAAAACTTTAGGATATTTTATTTCCAGTACAAAATTAGGAGAACCTGAAGATTTTATTATATTCGAAAACAACGATATAGAAGCAAGAAATAAAGTGTTTGATTCGTATGGAGCGTATTATAAAATACACCAAGATGCGGGATGTATTGCGACACCTGATGAAAGTTTGCGTGTAGAAAAAATTTTAAAAGAAAGAAAATTGTTTCCGGTCGGCGTTTTTCATACACATAACAGAATGCCAACGCTTTTTAACTACGTCGATCAGGAATTGCATATTTCACCTTATTTATGGCATATTATATGTTCATTTAGAAATTATGAGTTGCCACAAATTAGGGCATATACCTTGATAAATGGATTTGCAGTGGAAATTGAAATTGATTATTTTGATGAGACTGAGTCTAATGATTTACCTAAAATAAAGAGAAACGATAAAGATATATACCAGGAACTTGAATATATATTACGATGCAATAAAAAAGGTGAGCATTTAGAAAGAGATAATAAAATAATTTATCATGCAATTAATGCTTCCAATACCTTTTCGACTGAGTTGAAAAGGTCACTGCTTTACGATCGTTATATAAAAGATGCAACAGAAAGGTTTGCCGATATTCTATCAGATTATATGGTTATAATACCAGGTGGAAGTTATTATATGGATTTTAATGATGCCTGTAATACAGACATAGGGGAAACTCCGTGTCGTGAAATCCGCCTAGATTCCTTTGCTATAAGTAAAAGCTTGATTACCGAAAAAATATATAAATTATTCGATAGTGAATATAAAGTAATAAATCCTAATTTGCCCGTAACGAATATTTCTTGGTATGACGCCATGGTATTCTCATTTTGGCTAGGAGTAAGCTTGCCATCCGAAAATCAATGGGAGTACTCTTGTGGGTGTGATTTATGTGTTGATAATATTAGTAAATTTGCATGGTGTTCGGAAAGTAATGTGACCTGTATACAACCGGTGATGCAATTGCAAAAAAATGAATTTGGACTATATGATATGCTTGGAAATGTATGGGAGTGGTGTTTGGATAGTTTTGAGTCAGATCACTATCAGTATAGTGCAAAAGCAAATCCTACAAATGCAAAAAATATTAGTAAAAAAATATGTCGCGGCGGAAGCATTTATGCGACGACAGATATATGTAGAAGAGGATTTAGACATTACGAACACGCCGATTTTTTTGCATTGGATTTAGGTTTTAGGGTTGTACTCAATGATATCTAAGCTAAATAAAGGCCTTTAAAAATAATATGTTAGAGGAATAATAAAAATAAAGAGTTATTAACGTGAATAGTATTGCGAACAGGTACAACCTAAAAAAAGACAGACTACCCCCCTAACGCAAAATCGAGTTTTTTTAACGGAGACTGCCTCTTTGTCCCGGAGCATATCCGATGTGATACGCCCATTCGCGATAAGCAATTTTTAAGCGTGACGCAAAGCCTTTTGAACTTCCTTTTCCCGAAGTTCGGCGGGCATATCAATTTGATCAAGATCGGCAGGGTTCCATAATTCGCTGGTCGAAAGAATGTGGAAAACCGCAGTTAATATCATACGGGCGATAGCGATGATAGCACGTATCTTTCCGCGACGTTTACTAATTCGTTCGTACTTGATTTTGTACGAGGAGATGTTTTGGATTTGACAGCGACGTGAGTGTTTCGACCAAAGCCGGTTTCATGTAGACCCCTGCACGATTAATGCGTACTGACTTTTTCTTCCCGGCAGACTCGTTGTTTCCCGGCGTTAACCCAGCCCAACAGCAAAGACGCTTTGAGGAATCAAACTGAGACATATCGGCGCCGATTTCCGAAAGCAGGATAATGGCGGAAGTCTGCTCGACAACCGTGGCGGATGCAAAAGGTTCCGCAAGCCCAACAATAACGTCATCAAGTTTTTGAATCTGGCCAACCAGATAACCATAATGTTCTTTGACAATTTTAACACGTTCTTTCTGTGGGGCGGACATTTGGAAGCCGTCGATAAATTTCAATACAGTGACCGTTTTAACAGAGAAACGCAATATTCCGGGTCAAAGGTGTCCGTATTTACAATGTAGTCCAAGATCGAAGAGGCGGATACGCCAAACATATCGGAAACGAAAGAATCAAGGGCAACGTTGCAAACGGTAAACACATTCTGGTAGCAGTTCTTTTTGCCGGATTTGCAAGAAACAAGTTTTTAACGATATCGTGTATGTTCACGCAGGATACGGATATCTTTGCCCGGGATAAAACTGCCGGGGACAAGTCCAAGTCTAAACAGGTTTTCGATCCACTTGGAATCTTTCACGTCATCCTTGTTTCCTTTAACAGCTTTGACCAATTTAGGATTTGCGATGGTGACATTGATGGAATCCTCCGACATGTTGAACACGGGAATCCAATATTTCCCGGTGGATTCCATGCAGACATCCCGGCAGTTGTTTTCAAGCAACCACGCCTTGAATTGAAGGATTTGGTTGTTGAACGTTGAGAATCGCCGCTTTTTGTATTTTAACTGAATCCCGTCTGTTGTGATGAGTGTTGCGACAAAAAATCCCTTGTGTACATCGACGCCGCCGCAGATTGGATAGACAATAGTCAAAATAACCTCCTCGTCAAAATATAGATGAAAGGGAGGCATTGATTGAATCGCCGCACATTTAACTAAGGCTAGAACAATGATTAGCGTACGGACTCGAAGTTCCATTTATTTGTGCTTGTATTGCGATTCTTACACTATTTTAAATACTGGCTTGAGTCCCAGAAGACAATCTACAACTCACCCTACCGTGCTTTGCAGTTGCCATCACCTTCAAGCCTATTGTACTATGTTTTAAGAATTGTACAATTCATTATTATTTGTGCTGCCACGACGGCGGCGGAATGGGGTTTTAATGATAAAAGTAGTTTTCCCGCAATATACAATGCTAGATGATGTGTTGGTGGAGTCTGAAGTCGAGCTCTCTGCAGATCAAATTCTTGAAATGGTAAAAAGTTATAATCCAATTCACGCAAACTATATTTTTCAAAAGGATGGTACTATTATTCCTGGCATTATATTTGCAAAAAATGATGAGATAATAAAAAAAGAAGACAGATATAAGCAATTATATGGTGATGGAGATGAATTGATATTGCTTGCACAAATTAAAGGAGGGTAATCTAATTAAATTGAGCCTCCGTAATTTTTCATCGACAGCCAAATATATTAATGGGTCTGTAAATACAGATCATGATAGGGCATATATGATAATAACAAATAATCGCTTGGAAACGCTCTCAAAAGAAGAAATCAATCGTTATAGCCGCCACTTGCAACTATCCGAAGTGGGTTTAGAAGGGCAAAAACGACTAAAAGCTGCTCATGTTCTCATTGTTGGTGCAGGAGGACTCGGGTCGCCGGTAATTCTTTATTTGGCTGCCGCTGGTGTAGGTACATTGGGGATCGTAGATTTTGATATTGTGGAAGAATCGAATCTCCAACGACAAGTTATCCATTCTATCAGTAATATCGGAAAGTCAAAAGTGGCCTCCGCAAAGGAAAGGGTAGCTGCTATCAATCCTAGCATAAACATAAAAGAGTATAACACTTTGCTTAATAGACAAAACGCTATAGACATAATTAAAGACTATGATTTAGTAGCTGAAACTTCAGATAATTACCCAACCCGATATTTAATCAACGATGTTACCATATCGCTGGGAATTCCTTATGTGTATGGCTCTATTTTTCAATTTGAAGGACAAGCCAGCATATTTAACGCAAAAGAAGGTCCTTGCTATCGCTGCCTTTATCCGTCTCCGCCACCAATTTTTGACGCGCCTTTTTGTCAGGAAACAGGTGTGATGGGCGTTCTGCCAGGAATAGTCGGATGTATCCAGGCGGCAGAAATCGTAAAATTAATTATAGGTGGCAAAAACACCCTGATAGGTCGACTATTGCTCATAGATACTTGGAAAATGAAATTTCGTGAATTAAAAATTGATAAGAATTCTGCTTGCTCCATTTGTGGGAAAAACCCTACAAATAATAATTTTATTGATTATGCTTAATTTTGTGATGAAAAACTGCTTTGGGGAGGTGTTATTTACGAAATCAAAACTGATAGTAATGTTAACATGCAACGATAGAACTTTTAAGGATGCCCGTAAAGTCTTTTATGAATGTTATGATTTGCCTATTGAATATTGGGGCTTTAAAAATACTGGAATTTCGGAAGATGAGATGTGCAAGTTGATCGCTGATATGCATAAGGCAGGAAAGAAGACCTTTTTTGAAACTATAACATATACGAGAAAATCATGTTTGGATAGTGCGAGGTTCGCTTGCGAACACAAATTTGACTATCTCTTGGGTACACTTTATTTTCCCAGTGTGTGGAATTATATTAAAACTCAAACAATCAAGTATTATCCGTTTATTGGTAACGTTTCAGGTATCCCAAGTGTGTTAAGCGGTTCTGTGGATAGTATATTAACTGAAATTGACGGTTTTTATGAAAATAAGATTCATGGAGTCGATCTTCTCGCATATAGGCATAGCAGTGAAAATCCCATTCAGTTTGCTCAAAATATAATAGCAAATTCTAAACTTAATATAATTGTCGCAGGGAATATCGATAGCATCGAACGCATCAAAGCCATTAGCCTTCTTAACCCTTGGGGTTTTACGATAGGTGGCGCTTTATATACTCAAAACTTCATTAGCGGTGCGGGGTATAGGGCTAATTTAGAGAAGGTCATAGAAATTATGGAAGGCAATTCATAATAATTAATGTCGACGACTTAATACATAAGCAAAGGGGTCAGTCGGTTTAAAGATCGATAATTATCCAGTCATTTGTAATAATAGGCAAAATTGGAATGATGAACATGAAAATGGATAACAACAGTTTAACAGAGGCATTCGGTATTCTAAGATGGATCTCGATTAAAGGAAAAAAGCGCCAGGAAGTCTCCGTGAAATTGTAAAAACGAAAACTCTGAAGAACCTACTACCATGTGTCATCTAAATCTTTACTAATAATTTAATATAAGTTATAATGGCGTCATCTAGCATGAAGGAGAGGCGCCATATGAGAGGAAAACATGTTAAAATTGAACTTAGTTTGGAAGAACGTAGTGAACTAGAAAAATATACCAAGACAGGTAAACGAAGTGTCAAATTGGTAAACCGTGCAAAAATAATTCTTGAATTAGATGAAGCAAACGAACGTAAGCCTATGACGCAAACGCAGATTGCTAAAAAAATCGGAGTGACTCGCCAAACTATTAACGATGTGAAAAAAGCATATACCGAAAAAGAAGGTATTACTGATTTATTGCAGCGGAAAAAGCGTATAACGCCGCCAGTAGCGCCGAAAATAACCGGTGACGTTGAGGCCCATATTATAGCTCTCGCTTGTGGTCCAGTACCAGAAGGGTGCGCAAGATGGACTGTCCGCTTATTGGCTGATAAAAGCGTTGAACAGAATTATATCGATTCAATCTCGTTTAAGTCAGTTCAACGCCTTTTAAAAAAACACAATTTAAGCCTCACCTGAAAGCGTATTGGTGCATTCCGCCAGAGCAAAACGCCGCATTTGTTGCCGCAATGGAAGATGTGTTGGAAGTATATTCGCGACCATATGATCCTGCCAGACCGATGGTTTGCATGGATGAAAAACCATATCAACTTCTTGGTGAGGTGCGTGAGCCAATTCCTATGGAATCCGGTAGTGTAAAAAAAGTCGACAGTGAGTACA
>Ga0209628_10000155_pt1 | contig 37972 bp, 40 predicted proteins | sample TergutCu122P4_FD_187285 | JGI IMG/M metagenome (GOLD analysis project Ga0209628, IMG submission 187285) | Cubitermes ugandensis P4 segment gut microbial communities from Kakamega Forest, Kenya - Cu122 P4 (SPAdes) (version 2) | ecosystem: Host-associated > Arthropoda: Insects > Digestive system... | reverse complement strand
AGTCCCGCCTCTGGCCCGCCTTCGAGCCGGATGCCTTTTTCCAGCAGGTATTCGTGGATGTCCAGCAGGCGGCAGCCGGGAAAGATTTTGTCGAATTCGTATTCCAGCAGTTGATCCATGCAGGTTCCGCAGGAGACGAGAACGGTTTTGATGTCGAGGTAGTTGAGGGTGTTGGAGAGGCGGTGGAAGAGCACGCGGTTCTCCGTGGCGATTTTCTGGCCCTTGTCCTCAAAGCCCGCGGCAGTTTGCGGGTAGCCGCAGCATAGATATCCCGGCGGCAGAACGGTCTGTACGCCGAGGTGGTAGAGCATGGCCTGGGTGGCAAGGCTCACCTGGCTGAACAGACGCTCCGAGCCGCAGCCCGGAAAGTAGAAGACGGCTTCGGTATCACCGTTGGTTCTGGCGGGGTCACGGATGACGGGAATGGTGGTGGCGTCTTCCATGTCGAGCAGCGCGCGGCTGCTCTTGGCTGGCAGATTGCCGGGCATGGGGCGGTTGATGAGGTGGATGACCTGCGCTTTGAGCGGGGGACGACCGACGGTGGCGGGCGGCTTCTTGAGTTGACGTCTCAGGAGCAGGGACTTGCGCCCGAAATCGTGCGCCAGACGCTGAAGTTTGTAGGCCCAACGCATGCCGACGCGCAGCAGCCCGAGCAGGGAAGGGTCTTTGATGGTCAGAAAGGCGAGCGCCGCGCGTTTGCCCGGATTGAACGAATTCTTTTTCTGTCCGCGCAGCAGGTTGCGTACCTGGATGGTGACTTTGCCGAAGTCGATGTCGACGGGACAGGGTTTTTCGCAGCGGTGGCAGACGGTGCAATGATCGGAGAGGTCTTCGATTTCGCCCCAGTGCGAGAGCGAGACTCCACGGCGGGTTTGTTCTTCGTAAAGCAGGGCTTCGACGAGCAGCGAGGTCGCGAGAATTTTGTTGCGCGGACTGTAGAGGAGATTGGCGCGGGGGACGTGCGTGGAGCAGACGGGTTTGCATTTGCCGCAGCGCAGGCAATCCTTGATCGCAGATGTGATGTTGCCGATTTCAGTCTGTTCCATGATGAGGGATTCGTACCCCATCAGGTTGAAGCTGGGCGTGTAGGCGTTTGCCAGATTGGCGCCGGGCATGAGCTTGCCCCGGTTGAAGTGACCGTTTGGGTCGATCCGGGTTTTGTAGGCGCGGAAGGGGGCAAGCTCTTCTTCGGTCAGGTAATCGAGCTTGGTGATGCCGATGCCGTGTTCGCCGGAGATGACCCCGCCGAGCGCGCGCGCCAGAGCCATGATGCGGTCGACCGTGCGGTAGGCGGTCTGGAGCATCTCGTAGTTGTCGGAGTTGACGGGAATGTTGGTGTGGACGTTGCCGTCGCCCGCGTGCATGTGCAGCGCCACGAAAACCCGGCCGCGCAAGACCTGGGTATGCAGGGCGTCGATTTTCTCCAGAACGGGACGAAAGATCGTGCCGTCGAAAATCTTGGACAGGCGCGGCTGAAGTTCGGCTTTCCAGGAGACGCGCACAGAGCCGTCCTGCAGGCGGTGGAAGAGCGTCGGGTTGGGGGCGCGGTTGACGAGTTCGTCCGCAACGACGCCGAATTCCGGGAAGGTTTTTTCGGCCTCGGCAAGCGGCAGATCGAGGTTGTCCAGCAGCCATTGCCAGCGGCGGCGCACGGTGTCGATGTAAGCGAGCGCGGCGTCGCGCCGGTCGCCGATGAGTTCTTCCGAGGCGAGATTGGCATCCCCCTGGTCGAGCGGCAGCTTGCCGGAGAGCAGTTGGGTGAGCGCATCACACAAATCCAGCTTGTTGCGGGTGGACAGTTCGATGTTAATGCGTTCGATTCCGTCGCAGTAGTCGCCCATGCGCGGCAGCGGGATCACGACGTCTTCGTTGATCTTGAAGGCATTGGTGTGGCGGGAGATGGCCGCCGTGCGGCTGCGCTCCAGCCAGAAGCGTTTGCGCTGGTCGGGGGAGACGGCGATGAAACCTTCGGCGCCGCGCGCGTTGGACATGCGCACGACTTCGGAGGCGGCCGCCATGACGGCGGACTCGTCGAAACCGGTGATGTCGCCGACCAGCACCATTTTCGGACGGCCGTGGCGACGCGCCTTGGTGGTGTAGCCGACGGCCTTTACGTAACGCTCGTCCAGGTGTTCGAGGCCGGCCAGTTGCACGCCGGCCCGGTGCCCGCCGCCGCCAAGTTTGAAATAGTCGGTGATCTCGACGATGGCGGGGACGGCTTCGCGCACCTGACCGAAAAATTCGAGGCACACGGTGCGCGTGATGGGCGGCATCTGGTGCAGTACCCAGCGCGCGGCAACGATGATGCCGTCCGTGCCTTCTTTTTGCACGCCGGGAATGCCGCCGAGGAATTTGTCGGTGACGTCTTTTCCCAGTCCGTCCTTGCGGCAACTCGCGCCGGGCAGACACAGGATGGAAGGCTCGCCGAGCGGCGCGCCGCTTGTGCCGTCGAAGCGGCGCAGGCGGAAGCGGACGGCTTCCTGTTCGTGGATTTTGCCGAAGTTGTGGTCGAGCCGTTCGACTTCGAGCCAGTGCCCGTCGGGCGTGACCATCTTCCACCAGGCCAGATTGTCGAGCGCCGTGCCCCAGAGCACGGCTTTCTTGCCCCCGGCGTTGACGGCGATGTTGCCGCCGATGGTGGAAGCCGAGGCCGAAGTGGGATCGACCGCGAACACCCGTTTGGCCTGACTTGCCGCTTCCGAGACGCGCTCCGTGACAACCCCCGCGCCCGTGCGGATGGTGGCGTAGGGCTTCAACATCGGTTGCCCGTCGAAACCGGGCAGGCGGATTTCTTCTACTGGGCCGATCTGGGTGAGTTTTTCGGTATTGATGACGACAGAATACGCATCCAGCGGAACGGCGCCGCCCGTGTAGCCGGTTCCGCCGCCCCGCGCGATGATGGTCAGCCCCAGTTCGATGGCTGCGCGCACGAGCGGGGCGATTTCTTCTTCGGTATCGGGGGCGAGGACGACGAACGGGTATTCGACCCGCCAGTCGGTCGCGTCGGTGACGTGCGCAACGCGGGCGTGTCCATCAAAGCAGATGTTGTCGTGCCGGGTGTGGCGGGAGAGCCGGTGGCGGACGGTGCGGCGGCGGTGCGCGGTATCAATGAACCATTGCTCGAAATCGGCCACCGCCGCGCGCGCGCGCACGACGAGCAGGCTGACGCGTTCGTTGCCCTGGCGGCGTTTTTCGACTTCGTTGACACGGTGATGGAGTGCGGCAACGAGCGCCTCGCGCCGCTTGCGATTGGCGAGCAGGTCGTCTTCGAGATAGGGATTGCGCCGCACGACCCAGATGTCCCCGAGCGCCTCGTAGAGCATGCGCGCCGAACGCCCGGTGACGCGCTCGTCGCGCAACTCATCGAGTATTGCCCAGGCATCCGCGCCGAGCAGGCGAATGACGATTTCGCGGTCGGAAAGCGAAGTGTAGTTGTAGGGAACTTCACGCAAACGTTGATTCATCGTAGCGGGGCTGGATCGGAGAAACCTCACATTCTAACGAATGCGCAGCAAAGCGCATCTATCGGACGGCTCCACAAGAAATCGAGGCTTGCAGGGTTATATCCATATAGGTATAATCAAAAACATGGGGCAACAAGACTCGAAACCTCTGTTTGGGATCGCATCAGCCAGGAAAGACCTGAAGGCGATGCCGGACGACGTACAGAACATGCGCTGCATTGGCACAGGCCGAGGCCAGGCCGCTGAAGGGTTTCGGGTCAGTTGCCGTGATCGAAGCGATAAGGAGAATGAAAGTGACCGAAGAAAGTAGCGGCCATGCTGGCCCTAGCCCTAGCCCTAGCTCTGGCGCTGGTGAAAAGTTGATAAGGGCGAGACTTGCAATGAAAATCAAAGAAATTATCAAAAGCCGCCGCTGGACGCAGCAAGAAGCAGCCGATGTGCTCGGCATGACTCAACCCAACCTGTCCAGGATGTTGCGTGGTCAGTTTCGAGGCATCAGTGAGACAAAGATGCTGGAATGCCTCGTCCTGCTTGGGCGCAACATCAAAATCGTCGTTGGCCCCGACCAGCAATCAGCCGGGCGGCTGGAAGTCGTGTTCGTGGGTTGAGGAAGCGCGGGAATAAATCCGTCTTTCTTCAGACAAGCTCGAAAAAGACGAGGTCGTTTTCAAATTCCCTGGACGAAAAACCACAGCCGAAGCGCCCCGAACCGGTCAGGGGGAGTGAAGCGCCTTTGAGGCATTGTTCTTCCTGGCCTTCGATGAGCACGAAACAGCCGTTGGTGCTCTCATCAATCAGCAGGAAACCTTCGCGCCGCCGTTCGATGCGCGCGTGCTGTCTCGATGCGCGCGGATCAATAATGACAATGTCGTTTCCCAGTTCGCGCCCGAGCAGGATGACGGGGCGGCTCCCATCTACGAACAGTATGTCATGCTGGTGTTTCAGCCGCATGCGGGGGCCGGGTGAGGGTGAGGGCGACGAGGGCGACGGTGCAGCGGATGCTGGCTCAGCAAGGGGGATCGGTTTCAGCGATGTGAGCGGCGAGGAAGGTTCCGGGCGCGGGAGGGGCGCTGGAGCCGATGGCGATAAGATCGTGGTTGTGCTGTGCGTGCCGATCATGAAAACCGGCCAGGGCAATCTATCCAGGACGATATCGTGAAAAGCCTCTGCACTGGCGAGTTTCCTGACCACTGCTTTCAATTCGTTGACCACCAGGGCGCTTGCCATGGACTGGTCGGCATTGCAGGCCTGGAGAATCAGGCGTGCGCCTTCCACGCCTTCGCCTATACCGTTTTCGGCTTCGCCGTAATGGACGCCGATCCGCAACTGCATCTGGGTTCCGCTGACCGGGGGCAGCTTGCGCACGCGGTCAATGGCTTCGCAGGCGGCCAGAACGCCATCGTCGCATTCTTCAAACGTGGCGATGACCGCCGAACGGTCACGGGCGACGATTTCACCGTTGCCGCTGCCAATGGCGAGGTCGATGCGGTTCAGGCAGCGATCCAGCGCGCGGGTGGTTTCCGCTTCCCCAAGCCGGGTGACGAGGCGGTCTCCGCCGACGATTTCTGCAACGAGGACACAACGTGGATTTGTCATGGCTGTAATGAAGCAATCAAGCAATCGAGCAATCAAGAGACCCTGTGGCCGGGACGATTATGATGTCTATTCATGATGAGCAACGCAACTATCGGGGTTCTGGTGTGATTTATTAGTCCTGGGCGGAATGGGACGTATTGTCGATATATACCGGTATCATTGTCCGGAGCGGCGCGACGATATCTTCTTCATCTTCCGGCGTTGCCTGTTCCAGGTCGGTGAAATCGAAAAGGCGACTGTCACCTAAATGAGACGGTACTACATTACGCAGTGAAGTAGCCAGCGACACGATGCGTCCGGGGTGGCGCTTTTCCCATTCCTGCAACATGGCCTTGATCTGGCGTCTCTGTGCGTTTTCCTGATTGCCGCACAGATTGCAGGGGATGATGGGAAATGCCTTTGCGCGTGCGTAACGGGCGATGTCCGCCTCGGAACAATAGGCCAGGGGACGGATGACGATATGTCGCCCGTCGTCGCTCTTGAGCTTTGGCGGCATGGCCTTGATCTTGCCGCCGAAGAACATGTTCAGGAACAGGGTCTCCAGCGTGTCGTCGCGGTGATGCCCGAGCGCGATACGGGTTGCGCCGATCTCCCGCGCCGTGCGGTAGATGATGCCGCGCCGCAGGCGAGAGCACAGCGAACAGGTGGTTTTGCCTTCCGGAATCTTGTTCTTGACGATGGAGTAGGTGTCTTCCGTGACGATCCGGTATTCCACGCCGATTTTCTCGAAATACGCGGGCAGCGCGTCCTCAGGAAAACCGGGCTGGCGCTGGTCGAGGTTCATTGCCACGACGCGGAAATCCACCGGCGCGCGCTCGCGTAGCGCCAGCAGGCACGAGAGCAGGGTAAAGGAATCCTTGCCGCCGGAGACGCACACCATCACCGTGTCGCCCTCGCCGATCATGTTGTAGTCGGCAATGGCCTTGCCGGTCTGGCGCAGCAGCCATTTTTCGAGGTTGAGGAAGTTTTTGCCCGGGTTGGCTGGGTTGGAAACGCAGGGGGCGGCGGAAAGAATATCTGTCACGTTCAGAAGAAAGGTAAGCAAGGTCGGCGCGGATTATAACCCATCCGCGTGAGGGGTAATTCCAGATGAAAATATTGCCCCCACCCTAACCCTCCCCCGCGAGCGGGGGAGGGAGTCAGGCTTTTCCTTCCACAAGCGTGGGAGGGAATCAGGCTCCTTCCCCCGCTTGGCGGGCGAGAAGGCTGGGATGGGGGCAAGCGTCACCTCAAAGCCCCCGCGCCCACGCCGGGCGTAGCGGTGCGGATTGCGGCGCGGCAATGGCTTCACGCAGACGGGCGAGCATCTTCTCCTTGTCCTGTGGCAGGTTGCCGCGCAATACCAGCCAGTTGGACGCGTGATCGCTGCGAAAGACCGTGCGGGCGAGCGTTAGCCGGTCGATGAACCGTTCCATTTCCCGGAGCAGGCCGGGCACATCGAGCGGTTCCCACTCCGGGAATGCCGCTCGGAGACGCGCATCGCCCTTGGGAAAGCTCACCACCAGCGTGGCCAGAAATTCGGGTTGCGTGGCGTTGACGAGATCGGCGGAATGCCGGGCATGTGCTTCGCTGTACCGTGTGCCGCCCAGACCATTCAGAATCATCACTGAGCGCGTGATGCCTGCTGCCCCCAGCTTTTCGAGTCCTTCCCGGGCGCTCTCGAACGTTTCGCCCTTGTTGATTCGTTCCAGCACCGTGTCGTCGCCCGATTCCGCGCCCACGTAGACGAGTTTCAACCCCGCCTCGGCGAGTTCCTTCAATTCTTCGACGCTTTTCTTGCGGAGGTTGCGCGGCAGACAATAGCTCGAAATCCGGCGTACATTGGGCAGGTGTTCCCGGATTGCCGCGAGCGCCGTCAACAGCCGCCGAGTCGGCAGAACCGTGGCATCGCCATCGGCCAGAAATACCCTGCGTACCGCGTGGCCAGCGGGATGCTCGCCCAGGCGGCGAATGGCGTCCAGCACTTCTTCCTCGGGTCGCGCGCGGAATTTTTTCTGTGGCACCGTGTACATCTCGCAGAAAGTGCAGCGATTCCACGAGCAGCCGTCCGTTACCGGCAGAATGAGAGATTCGGCCTCGCTCGGCGGACGATAGACAGGCTCGATATAGCGGACAGGAAAAACGTCGAACATGGCGGGCGGGTCACAACTGCGAATACTTTTCCCGCCGTCCCAGAGATTTCTCCACCGGATACTTCAGCGCGTTCTTGGCGAGTTTGCGGCGCAGGGCCGCAGCGAGGTCGATCTGAGCCTTCTCGGCGATCAACAGTAGATAGGCGAGCACATCGGCGCATTCGTCGGAAAGCGCATCAAAGCCTTCGCGGGAAAACGGCAGGGCATCCACTTCGGCATCGCTTTTCCATTGCGCCAGTTCCAGCACTTCGCCCGCTTCCAGGCAAAGCGACACCATCAAGTGCCTGAGTCCGTGAAACTGCGCCCAGTCGCGTTCATCGCGAAAGGTCAGCACCGCGTGACTCAACTCCGAAAGCGTATCAGCCATTCTTGATAATCCTTGCTTTGTTTCTCAATGGTGGATCATAAAACGATAACCGGGATTTGCGGTTGGAGCGCGCGCCCATCCCGGCCTTCCCCCGTAGTCCGGCGGCCTCGGAATCTCCGGGGGCAGGGCTGATGTTTGGAGTTACAACGCCAAGCGCAGCAGCAAGCTGAATCAGTCTTCCTTCGGGGAGGATGCCGGGGTTTTAAAGCAATATCCGAATATTTTGTATGACATTTAATAGTAACATGCATGAATCGTGAAATTTCTCACGCTACATAGCAATTTTTGATAATATCGACGTTACATTTTCAAATATCTGAAGCAGAAGACCCAGACGGGATGAGCGCAGCGGCAAAAATTGCTTCCACTTGGCAGGAAACCAACCAGCCCTCGACTTGTTGGGCGGGCACGGTTTTTGCTACACACACACACACACACACACACACACACACGTTAACAACCTGTTGACATGCTTGCCGCAAGGCGGTGTGTGCGTTTATCGTTTTTCTGAGTGGCCCCGTTTCTCTTTTGAGAAACGGGGCCATTTTCGTTTCTGCGCATTTTGCCAATCAACAAGCAAGGAGAAAGTCATGCAATTCAGAAATGCTTTTGTGCTTTCAGCGGCGCTTTTTGCGTCGGGCGCTTCATTCGCGGGGCCGGTGGTATCGGGGTTTGACACAAATGCTCTTCGTGTAGGCTACAGTCATGGCTCTGGCCGCATAGATCTCGGGTTTACCGTTAATTTCTTTGGTAAAGAATATTCCCAGTTGGAACTGTATCAAAGCGGCGGTGTAAGCTTCGGTAGCCCTGGCAATGTATATGGCCCAATGGAGCACCGAGTTGGGTCGATACTTGCGCCGTACGTTGGCGGTATAGACACCCGTTATTCAGGTAATCCGGTGACTTATGGGGTGGGAACCTATGACGGGCAGCCAGCCTTCGGTGTGAACTGGATCGACGTCGATTATTTTGGCAACTACGGCGCCTACTCCGTACCCGACGGTTCCCTCAAGCAGGACTATCGCTTTGCCAATCCTGATATACATGCGGCGCGAAACAGCTACCAACTCATCATTGTTGACCGTTCCGAGGGTAACTCCTTTGGTGACTTTGATTTCATCTTCAATTACGACTCTATCCAATGGGCGGACACGTCTGCGCGCGTCGGTTGGTCGAGTGGTTGGATGAATGGACAATCGCCTAGTGCTCTAGGGACTTATTTCGAGGTTGGAGACGATTTGCTCAATAATCCTGCCAGCGATTTATATCGTTATGGGTCGGGAGACGGTCGTGGAGCCTTCCTCGACGGAGGCCCCCTTGCGCTGGCTGGCAAGACATACACCTTCCAGGTGCGTGACGGGATTGTTTATTCCCCTGTCATTACATGGACGATCCCCGAACCCGAAACCTGGGCCATGCTGCTGGCGGGGCTTGGCATAGTGGGGATGAGCGCGAAGCGCCGCCGCCGTCAGGGGTGAGTTGAGGTTGTTCTCCCGTACACGGGACGCAAAAATGGGGGCGCAAGCCCCCATTTTTGTGGGATTTATTCGATTTTTACTTCAAGACGACAACGCTCATCGTCATTGCAGCGCGACGCGAAGCGTAGTCGCAGAATCCAGACGCTGCATGGATTCCGCAACTACGCGCGGAATGACAGGGTGCCACGATAATTTATCGCTTGAAGTGGAAATGGAATCAGGCTGACTTGTGTTCCGCTTCCCAGCCCTTGACGGCCAATGCGATGTAACGCGGAACGGGGCGTGCGCCTGTACCGTAGGCGCTCATCGTGCGCGTCGTCATGCCCAATGCTTCGGCGGCCTGTTTCAGCGTCAAGCCGTGGCGCGCGCGCCACAAAGCAAAAAGACGGGTATTTTCATCGGGCGCGTTCTGCGCTTGCGCATCCAGCCAGAGCGTGTCAGCGCCAATTTGAATGTCATGTTCCGGCCATTCCACCGTCCAGCCGCAGCCTTCGCCAATGCAGGCTTTGGCAAAGGCCGCTTCATTTCGCAACGGGGCCAGGCCGCGCTTCATGAAAACCGTCTCTTTTTTGTCTACCGTCATCACGCTGCCGTCGATGAACGACAAACGCAGCCGGTAACCCGGCAACGCCTCGACTGCGTTCAGGCGCGGGCGGCTCATTGGGGTCAGTCGTGCCATGTTTTCCATTCCTCCATCAGTTCGTCACGGTGTTGGGCAACCCATTCAAGCGCTTCCACCAACAGCGCCTTGGGAGCCTCGCCTGTGACAGCAAGCGTTTCCAGCGAGATCACCACTTCAACATCTGCGCCAACCAGGTGGATATGCGGGGGCTGATGGTCGTCCTCACGAATTTCAAGACGGTATTTTTGGCGAAAACGGTGTTTCGTTGTCATGAGGGTATTGTGTGGAAATTATTTCTATACGTCAATCTGTGATTTGATAACCGTCGCCCTTTACACACGCCGCAATCCGGGTAACTGCTCAAAGACGGCAAGCGATACAACGCGGGATCACGCCTCCGCGCTGCTTGGTCACTCTGGCAAAACGATTACTGAGGCCGTATACCGTCGTCGTGGCGAGACGGTGAAGCCTTTGAAGTGAACAAGGGGGGTTGCGGAAATCATTTCCGCAACTCGGTATATTTTGAGCATGACGCGGAGATTCGTGATTTGCCTGAAACCCGTGTCATTACTGGCGGAGGCGGTGAGATTCGAACTCACGAACGGTTGCCCGTTGCCGGTTTTCAAGACCGGTGCAATCGACCACTCTGCCACACCTCCTGGAAGCCTCGCAAACTCGAAATACTGTAAGTTTGCGAGGGCGCGATGGTGCCACGGGCGTTGAATGCCCGCAAGTCGGTTAGTGCGCGGGTTTGGTCAGGGCGCGCACGACCGCGGTGACTTCCACGGTTTCCTGCTTGCCTCCAGCCTCGATCACGAGGGTGAGCGGCACGGCGTCGCCTTCTTTTGCCTGCGCGGTGAGTTCAAACAACATCACATGAAAACCGCCCGGCTTGAGTTCGACCGTTGCACCCGCTGGCAGGGGAAGATTCGGAATCTGGCGCATTTTCATGGTGTCGCCAATCATGGCCATTTCGTGAATTTCCGTCCGCCCGGCCAAGGCGGTGCGAACGTCTACCAGTTTGGCATCGACCGGGGAGGTGATTTTCATGAAAGCGCCAGTGACCTTTTGCTCCGAAACGGTCGCGCGTACCCAGGGTTCCGCAACGTTGACCTGAGCATGCACGACAGGGGCGGCAAGAAGCGTCGCGGCAAGAATCATGGGCTGGAGAAATTTCATCATCGGGCTTCCTTGTTGGTGATAGGGTGAAGAAGAAGCATTACATCAGCGGCAATGGACTTGGCGGAACTTTGGTGAGTGACCGCCAGCCTCAAACGACCTTCGGGATCATATATGTAACTGGTTGCGGTGTGGTCGATCGTGTAGCCGCCGCCAGTAGGCACCTTGCGGTAATAGATGCGGAAGGCCTCCGCCGTTTCCCGTATTTTTTCCGGCGATTCATAAAGTCCAATGACATCGGATTCAAAAACGGCAGTGTACTCCCGCAGGATTCCAGGGGTATCGCGCTCGGGATCGAGAGTAACGAAGATGATCTGGAACCGTTCGGCATCGGCTTCGAGAAGGCGGTGAACGGCGGCGGCGCGCTGCAACGCGGTGGGGCACACATCCGGGCATTGGACGAAGCCGAAAAACACCATGACGACCTTGCCCCGGAAGTCGGCAAGCCGCCGGGTATTGCCATCGGGGTCGAGGAGCGCGAAGTCGCGGCCATAGTCTGCGCCGCTGACGTCGATGTTGTTGAAGCGCGGCCCATCGTCGCCGCAGCCGATCAGCGGCAACGCGCAACAGGCAAGACCGGCTCGCAGAAATGCCCTTCTCCACGCATTCACATGTTCCGTCATGTCGCGTTTTCCGTCGGGCGCAGGCTGGCGAAAGCTTCGGGCAGCATCAGGGTTGCCAGACTGCGCTGGGTAAACAGATATCGTCCATCCACAATGAAACCGAGTTCTTCCCAGGGTACAGAGGTGTTCAACAATTCAATGGCACAGTCGATATTCATGGTCGTTTTTGGAAACAGAGCCAGAATGGAACCATCGTAAGCCTTGCAGGGATGCTTGAAAAACGGGCGTTTGTTTCGCGTTCTTCCATTCACGTAAATGCGATCTGTCGTCGATTTGTGGAAATTGCGCCCCCATTCCCACCAGTTGCTTTCATCGAATTTTCGCACCCGGCGCGCAAGCAGTGTTTCTTTATGGGGTTCCAGGTGAGGATGGCGAATATTGTAGATCATGCGCCGGGTTTCGCCCGTCGTGGCCGTGTGCGAGCAGACGAATTCAAGATTGCCTTGCGGGTGGGTATAAATCTTGTCAGCCCCCGATACGCCTCCTACCCTGACCTCGAACAGATCGGCGAGCGGCACGCAAAGGCGGGCATGCGTGAAGGCGATCTGCCCTTGCAGATGCACCATTTCCCGCGCATCCCATTGCTCGTCGCCCAATCGCCGCCAGAGGGCGCGGCGCGAAAAGTCGCCGCGCACGAAGCGGAAAATCGCGCAATTCGGTATCACGCCCGTGAAAAGGCGCGTGTCTCCAGTCTCACACCAGTGTGTGATCGTGCCCTGGCTGTATAGCCAGTCGTTGAGCTTTGCCGCCGAAGTCAGTTTGATGAATTCGCGCGGCACGATGAAGATCAATTCACCGCCCTCGGCAAGGTGGCGGATGCTTTTTTCGATAAAGAACAGAAAGAGGTTCGAGCGCCTGTCGAAAAGATTCGATGCAAGGCGCGCGCGGGTTTCCGGGGCGATGTCCTGGCAGCGCACATAGGGCGGATTGCCGATGATGGTATCGAACCGTTCCGTGAGAGGGAGGTCGAAAAAGTCCATCACCTTCGCCCCCGGCGGCGCAATGCGGGCATCCAGTTCGATCGCGGTGCACCCTGGCAGGTGGCGCGAAAACGCGCCATTTCCCGCCGAGGGTTCGAGCGTGCGCCCAGGCGATGTGCGCAAGTCCAGCATGGCGCGCACGATGGCCTCAGGGGTGAAGACCTGACCGAGCGTGGTGACGTCGAAAGGATGGTTCATGTATTCCGAATCAATGTCTCAACCGGACGACGTCGCCTTTCAACGCAACGCCGGAGACGACGGCTCCTGAACGACATTCATATTGACTCTCGCTACTGAAGGTTCTCTTCTTGAAGTAGCTTCTGATGTTGATGACGGCATTGCCGCCTTCATCGCGGGCGCGTTCCTGAAGCTGAATCAGCGCAGACAACATGACCCAGTTGCATGATTCTCTATCGCTCTTGTTGAGCCTGTTGGTTTTTTTGTTGGTGACCACGCCTTTGGCCAGCATTGCATTGACGGGGGGATGCGTCTGGCGGCCGAAGTAGAGCCTGACGTCACTGCCAAGCTTTCCATCGGCTCGGCCCATTTTGATGGCGTCCCTGATCGGCAGGAAGTGCCTGGCGTCGCGAGCCTGGGCGCTGATTGCGCCGAGCGACAGGGAAGCAAGCAAAACAACGAAACCGGCAAATCTGGTAATCGTTTTCATGAAACCTCCTTCATTGGGCGGGAGAAAAACTGGATTTCATTGCTTCAGCTTGACGATATCGCCTCTCAGGACGACTCCGGAGCCGCTGTCTCCTGCATGGCATTCGAATTGATCCTTGCTTCTGAAGACGTTGTTCTTGTAGTAGCTTTCAATATTGATGACGGCATTGCCGCCCCGCTTGAGGGCGTGTGCCTGAAAGACGCGCAATATCGTCAGCATGGTCCGGTCACACCCAAGTTTATCGAGTTCTGATTCCTCCTTGTCCCAGTCGGATCTGGAGGCTCTGGCTTTCTTGTAGACAACGTAACCTTGCTTCAGCGTTGCTTCGACATCGGGATGCGGTTGATCGCCGAAGTAGAACTTGATGTCGCCGCCGAGCTTTTCCTGGGCCTCGCCTGTTTCGAGGGCGGCCTTGATCGGCAGGAAATACGTGTCGTCACGAGCCTGGGCGCTACCAACACAGAGTGACATGAGCAGGGCAGCGAAAGCGGCTGTTTTTACAGACATTTTCATGATGTTTTCCTTTATTGAGGAGAAAAGAAATGACCGAGCTTTTCTTCGGGATTCCATGTCATTGCTTCAGCTTGACGATATCGCCTCTCAAAACGACTCCGGATCCGGAGCTTCCTGAATGACATTCGAATTTATCGACGCTTCTGAAAGCTTTTTTTCCGTAATAACTTTCAATGTTGATAACGGCATTGCCGCCCATCCGATAGGCCTGATCCTGAAGATGATTCAATGCTGTCTGCATTGCCTGGTTACACCCTTCCTTATCATCTTTTTCGATTGATTCCTTATCGGTTTTTGCGATTGATTCTCCATAGTATTTGTAGCCGGGGGCGCGGGCTTTCATGTTGGCAACCTGGCCTTGCTTCAATGTTGCTTCAACAACGGGATGCTGTTGATCGGCGTAGTAGAGCCTGATGGCAGCGCCGAGCTGGGCCTTGTTCGCTTTGAGGGCATCCTGAATCGGCAGGAAATACGCGTCGTTACGGGCCTGGGCGCTACCAACACAGAGTGACATGAGCAGGGCAGCGAAAGCCGCCGCTTTTACAGGCATTTTCATGAGATTCTCCTGTGACAGGGAAGAGAAAAAAACTTGAACATATCCATGCATGTTAGAACATCAGAACAGGCGAATGTGGCGTTCAGCCGTATCCGCCTTTCGCCCAGGATTCAGCGCTTCAGTTTGACAATATCGCCTCTCAGGGCGACACCCGCCATGATGGCTCCTGCATGGCACTCGAATTGATCGTCGCTCCTGAAGACGTTCTTTTTGTAATAGCTTTCGATGTTGACGACGGCGTTGGCGCCCATGTTGCGGGCGGCCTGCTGAAGTTGAATCAACGCCGACTGCATGGCCCAGTTGCACGCTGCTTCGTCGGTCTTGTTGGCGGCGTTGGTTTTTTTGTTGGTGCTGATGCCTTTGGTCATCGTTGTTTTGATGGCGGGATGCTTTTGGTTGCCAAAATAGAGCTTGATATCATCGGTGAGTCCCTGGGCCTTGCCCATTTCGATGGCGTCCTTGATTGGCAGGAAATGCGCGGTGTCCCGAGCTTGAGCGCTGATCGCGCACAGGGAAACGAACAGGACAGCCGCCGCTTTCAAGGGCATTTTCATGTGATTCTCCTGGGGTGAGTGAAGAAACAACCGGGTCAATCCCATCGCTTGAAGATCAGCGATGTATTGATACCGCCGAACGCAAAATTATTGCTCATCGTGTATTCACAATCGAGTGTCCGGCCATCGCCGCGCACGTAATCGAGCGGCGCGCAGCGCGGATCAATGTGATCCAGGTTCAGCGTCGGCGCAAACCAGCCGGCGCGCATCATCTCGATTGTCATCCATGCTTCCAATGCCCCGGCAGCGCCCAGGGTATGTCCCACGTAGCTCTTCAATGACGAGATGGGCATCTTTTCGCCGAAAACGGCGTGGGTGGCGATGCTTTCCGCGATGTCGCCCAGTTCGGTGGCCGTGCCGTGGCCGTTGACGTAACCGATGGCCTCAGACGGGAGGTTGGCGTCGGCGAGCGCCAACCGGATGGCGATGCCCATGGTTTCGGCCTGCGGCTGGGTGACGTGAGAGCCGTCGCAGTTGGTCCCAAAACCGACGATTTCAGCGATGATCCGGGCGCCGCGGGCGCGGGCATGTTCGAATTCTTCGAGAATCAGCGTGCCCGCGCCTTCGCCGATCACCAGCCCGTCACGGTCGCGGTCATACGGTCGCGGACTTGTGGCGGGCGCATCGTTCCGGGTGCTTGTGGCAAACAGGGCGTCGAAAACTGCCGCCTCCGACGGGCAGAGTTCTTCGGTGCCCCCGGCGATCATCACGTCGGCGTGGCCGTAACGGATGGCCTCAAAGGCGTATCCGATGCCCTGGCTGCCGGAAGTGCAGGCGCTCGATGTGGTGATGACCCGGCCTGTCAGCCCGAAAAAGACGGCAATATTGACCGGCGCGGTATGCGCCATCATCCGCAAATAGCTGTTTGCGTTGAGACCTTCGAGCGTGCGGTGTTCGATGAGTTGCGCGAAATCAATGACGGCGGAAGGCTCGCCGATCGAAGAACCGTAGGAGACGCCGGTGCGTCCAGACGTCAGCGCCGGGTGGCCAAGCAGACCGGCGTCGGCAAGCGCCCACTCGCTGGCGATGCACGCTATCAGCGCAACACGGCCCATGCTGCGGGTGCGTTTGCGGGAGTAGTGCTCCGGCGTCTCGAACGGCGCAGCCGGTGCGCCAAGGCGGGTGTTGAGTCCGGCGATGTCAGCCCATTCGTCCATATAACGGACGGCATTTTGCCGGGCGCGCAGAGCGCGTTCGACATCCGGCCAGTTGTTGCCGATCGGGCTGATGCCAGCCATGCCGGTGACGACGACGCGGCGACGGTTCATAGCATGCCTCCGTTGACAGCGATGACCTGCCGGGTGATGTAGGCGGCGTCATCGCGCATCAGAAAGGCGACGGCGGCCGCGACTTCCTCGGGTTGACCGGGGCGCTGCAAAGGGATTGCAGGCAGGGAGTATTTGAGGACTTCCGGCGATATCATCTCGGTATCAATCAGGCCGGGGGCAACGCAATTGACGGTGATTTGCCGTTTTGCCAGTTCCAGCGCCAGCGCCTTGGTGGCGCCGATGATGCCCGCCTTGGCGGCGCTGTAATTGACCTGCCCGCGGTTGCCGGCGATGCCCGAGATCGACGACAGCGTGACGATGCGGCCAGGGCGGCGAGCCTGCACCATTGGCATGATCAAGGGGTGAAGGACGTTGTAGAAGCTATCGAGGTTGGTGTCGAGTACCCGATCCCAATCGGCGGCCGACATGGCCGGAAAGGCATTGTCAGCGGTAATGCCTGCGTTGCAGACCACGCCGTAATAAACGCCATGCGCGGCGATATCGGCTTCCAGCGCCTGCCGCGTTGCTTCGCGGTCGGCAATGTCGAACATCAGCAGCCGGGCCTGTCGTCCAAGGGAGACGATAGCCTCGATGACGGTTTCGGCTTGGGCGCGCTGGCTGCGGCAGTGGATAACGACATCGAACCCGTCCTGTGCCAGACGCAGGGCAATGGCGCGGCCGATGCCCCGGCTGGCGCCGGTGACCAGGATGGTTCTGGGAGAGGATAAGGGCATGCCGGTTTTCTGATGGGTAGACAACTGCACTATTGTAGCGCCGAAGTATTTTCGCGGGAGCCTGAAGCCTCTTGCAGGTAAGCGTCCAGATCATCAGGCTGGAATACCAGCAGCGAGGCTTCGGCAAGCAGCGTGCCGGTAGAGCCATGCAGCGTGCAGTTCATGACGAACAGGCCGTTGTCGAGCGAGATTTCTTCATTGGCGGTGACGCGAAGCGTGTCGCCAACATGAAACTGCGGCACATGGCTTTGATAATGGCGCGTTCCGACCAGAAAGCCGACTTTGACCGGTAATTGTTTTGCCAGCGCCCGCCAGCCGGCCAGAACGCCGATGGATTGCGCCATGTACTCGATGCCGACCCAGGCGGGCACGGCAGCGCCGTTGCAGAATGGGCTGTCGATCTGGATGGTGGTTTCACAGACGGCGTGCAATTCGGCGGCTTCGACGACGTGGTCGAGCAATACCATCGGTGGGCGGTGCGGCAGATAATCGGCAATCGGGAGATAGCTCATGGCATGAAGGCGTCAGGTTTCGTTGAAACGTCAGGTTGTTTGCAGCACCAGCGCGGTGTTGCTGCCGCCGAAGGCGAATGAGGTGGATAGCGCCGTCCGTACCGGCGCGCTCGCGCGCGTATGCGGCGCAACCAATGACAAGGGCGGATCGTTCGGGTCCTGAATGCCGTCCCACAGATGCGGCGGCAGGCGTTGGGCGCTGTCGGTCAATGTCAACCAGACCAGCGCGGCTTCCAGCGCCCCGGCTGCGCCCAGCGTGTGACCGGTGAGCGGCTTGGTGCTGCTGACGGGGCAGTGTGGGAAGAGCTTCGAGATGACCCGGCTTTCCATCGCATCGTTATGTTGCGTGGCCGTGCCGTGCAGATTGATGTATCCAATGTCGCTCGCCGAACAGTTGGCGCGGTTCAGCGCTTCGACGATGGCGTGTGTTGCGCCTGCGCCGTTGGGATCGGGCGCTGAAATGTGATAACCGTCGGACGCTTCGCCCCAACCGGCCAGCGTGACCATGTGTTCATCCCCATCGGTTTTTCGCCGCATCAAGAACAGCGCCGCCGCTTCGCCGATGTTGATACCGCAACGGTTGGCCGAAAACGGCAGGCAGGGTGTTTCACTGACGGCTTCAAGTGAAGAGAATCCGGCGATGGTGAAACGGGTGAGCGTGTCGACGCCTCCGGCGATCACCAGATCGGCCAGCCCCGTGGCGAGCAGTCTGGCGCCGCTGATCAACGCCCTGGCGCTCGATGTGCAGGCAGTCGAGATGCTGTAGGCGGGGCCGGTGGAGCCGATATGCTCGGCGAGCATTCTGGACGGCGAGCCGAGTTCCTGCTGTCCGTAATGAAAACCTTCGGGGAAATGCCCTGTCTGGTAGTGGCATCGGACGGCGGCCTCGCTTTCGCCGATGCCTGTGGTGCTGGTGCCGAGAATCACGGCAATGCGGTGCGCCGGAATGTCGCGCGCCAGCGCACGGAACGCGGGTTCGATTTGCGCGAACGTTGCCAGCAGCAAAGCATTGTTGCGCGACTGCTGGGGAATCGGAAAAGCAGCCAGAGAGGGCAGCGGCGTATCGGCATGGCCGAGCGTCAGCTTCCGTCCGGGGCTGTAGGCGTCGCTCACGCGCATGCCCGGGCTGTGTCCGGAGAACAGCGCCTCCCGGACATTCGCAAGATTGTCGCCCAATGCGCAGGTAACCGCAGGCGGCAGCAATATGACCGGGCTAGGGGGCATCATCGGTTGCCTCACGGCTGTCGAACGTCACCTGATAGCGCAATGCGTGGTTGTCGAGCGCGACTTGTCCCTGCCACGGCAAGCTTTCAGGGTAATGAATGGAAATGTTGAGCGTCTCATCAAGAAATACTTGTCGCGTTCCCTGTTTTTCAAGAACAGTCCAGCCGCTCGGCAACGCGGCGCGCAAGGCGTCGAGCGGCGCATACGCCAGCAGCAGATCGTTGATGATGCGTGCGGCGGACAGGTTGCTGGGCAACGGCTGTGTTTCGACGATTTTTTTGCCGTCGTAGTCGAAGCTGAACAGACGCGCTCCGAGCGCCAGACCGATCACCGTCAGCGTGCCGTCGTGGATGTCGAGCACCATTTCCAGCGTTTTCTGTTCGCCGCGCCAGTCGATGGTCGTCCGTTGTTCGACGGTCTGTATTCCGAGCGTCTCCGGAGCCATTTTCAGCAACGGCAAACCGCCGGAAAGCCAGAAGGAGGCGCAGGCGGTCAGGGCGAATGTTGCCAGCAGGGTAAAGACGGGACGGATATCAGGCATGAATGTTTTTTTTAGGTTAATGGAAAATTGTAGCAGTGATTCAACCATTGCCGGAGAGCGCGGACACCTCCGCCGCATCCAGCCGAAACAGCGGCGTAAACAACCACGCCAACCCAATGCCGAATACGGTGGTCAACCCGATCGTCCGCAGTGCGGGCGTGCTGCTTAGGGCCAGCAGACCGAATGCCAGTAACGTCAGCAACGCGGCAACGCAGATGGCGAGAAAGGCGCGGGCGTCGCTCTTCTGCGCGATCAGGAAAAGGCCATAGTCGATGCCCATGCCGAATACCAGCAGGAGGGTGAGCACGTTGAGCAGTTGCAGCGGAAGTCCGGCGTATCCCATGATCGCCAAAGTCCCGAGTGTGGCCAGCAGCGACGGCATGACCACCCGCCACGTCTGGCGGCGGAAGAACGCCAGGAGCGCCAGCGGAACCAGCGCATAGGCGGCAATCAGCACGGAGGAGAGCAGCGCCCGGTAGCGGCCCATCAGTGAAGAGACTTCAGCGGTTTTGTCGACCCATTGGGTGTGAGCGTCGCTGAATGTCGCCAGTTGGCGCGCGGTGTCGGCGTCGCGCAGCCCTTTGAGCAGGACGATGCTTGAGGTGCGGTTATCGTGCGCGCTACGGCCCTGCCACAGGTAGCGCAATGATGTTGTTGCCGGATGCGCCAGCCATTCGTCCGCCGTCAATGGCGCGGTGGGCGGGACGTTGATCCAGTCCTCGGCAAGCTCCAGTTCTTCGGCCAGCGCGGCGCGGGCTTCGATTAGCGTTTGCTGTGCCTGTTGCGCGGCTTGCTGCCGCTGTTGCGAGGGTAGCCAGCGGCTGATGGCGTCGAAGCCGGTGAGTTTGCCGTCAGCGATCAGGGGCGCCAGTTTTGCCAGCAATGCTTCTTCGTGTTGCAACACCTCTTCGGGGGTCGCGCCGGTGATCAGAAAGAGCTGCGCCGGGCTGGGCAGTTCGAGCGCCCTGGACACGATGATCTGCTCGCGCAGCAGCGCCGGATCGACATTGATCAGGCTGCGAATGTCGTCGTTCGTTTTCAGTTGAGAAATGCCCGCGCCGATGATGACGACGGCTAACGCGGCAACGATCCATTGCGCGCGGGAAGCTGTCCAGCGCGGCCAGTGTTGCAACGCCTGCATCAACCGCGTGGCAAGCTTCGTTCCCGGCAACGACGGGGGCAGCAAATAGGGATACCAGAGCATGATCGTGAGCCACGCGCCGATGATGCCGCTGACGGCAAAGCAGGCCATTTGCCGCATGCCCGGAAACGGCATCAGCAACAGGCTGAAATAGGCCAGCGCCGGGGCAATCAGCACCAAGGTCAATGGCGAAAGCAGGCGGCGGAAACGAAGCCAGCGATGCGTGGATTCGGAATCGTCCGTGTTCAGATGTTGCGCCAGCGCCAGAACGCCATAATCGACGGCGACCCCGATCAGGCTGGCGCCGAAGACCATCGTCAGCGCGTGAAGGCGGTCGAATAGTAGCCAGGTCAGTGACAGGGCCACCAATGCGCCAGCGGCAAGCGAGAACAGAATCAGCCGCAATGCCTTGAGATTGCGGAAAACGTACCAGGTGAGCAGGATGCAGCACAGCAACGACCCGGAGCCGATCAGCGACATCTCGAAACTTGCCTGCTGCGCCGCCGCCGTGGCGTGCAGAACGACGCCGGCGCGCAGCAGTTGCACGTCGGGAAACTGTTGCGCCAGATCGTTTCGGACGGCGGACAGATCGGCTTTGATCCGTGTTTGAAGGTCGCTTGAGAACGCGCTTTGAGTCAGTTGATAAAGCAGCACCGCATAGTGGCGGTTTTCCGCTTGCACCATCAGCGTGTCGCCGTGGGGGCGCGCCGGACTGGCCGCGCCCAGTTGCATCATCCAGTTGCTGAAAAAACCAAAGGGATCGTCGCGCCAGTTGAGCGTGCCGCCCGCGAACAATTGATAGGCGAGCGCCAGGGCGCGCTGCGCCTGCGCTGGCGGGTCGGTGTCAGCGATCCAGCGCATGTCCTGATCGGTGATAAAACCGGAGCGGTACGGAAAATAAAGGTCGCGCATGGCCTCGATCTGCGCCTGAACCGCTTTCAACTCCAGCGGCGCATCGCGCAGCATTTCGCGGGTTCGATGGGCGGCGCGTTGTGCGGTGGCGACGTCCTTCGCTTCGATCAGCAGTACCAGTTCCCGCTCGCCGTGTTGTGTGAGGGTTTTTAGCGCGGCTTCGGCGTGCGGGTTGCGTTCGTCGACGGGAAGCAGCGCCAGCAGGTCGGTGTCGATCTGGCCGCGCCAGGGCAGGATGTGGTGAAGAAGCGCAACAGCCAGCAACGCCAGAATGCCCAGCCAGACCCAAGCCAGCGCACGATGGCGGCGGGCAAAGCGGAAATCGTCGATCGGCGCTTTACTCGAACTGGGCGCGTTCATCGGCGGTCAACGCGGAGGCAGTGGCGGTGTTGGAAAAGGCAATGCGGGTCACGTCGCCGGCGGCGCTGGTCAGCGTAACTTGGCGGACGACGCTGTCGCCCTCCAGCGACAATGAACCGATGACGGCCTTGAGGCCAGCGTCGCGGGGCGTGAAATGCGCTCGCCAGCCGGTGTTGCCGACAAGCTCGCCGTCGTGATCGAAAAACTCGGCCAGCGTCGAGATGTTGCCCGCGAACAGCGAAAACAGGACACGGCTGATGGCATTGACGGCCGGTTCCTTTTCGGCGCGCAAGTTCATCAGCACGCGCTCGCCGTCTTTTTGCAGGATCTCACCCTGGGTGATCCGCATTGTCTGCGGGAAGGGCGTGAGCGTGCGCCACAGCACGCCCCGCGTTTTTTCGACGGTAAAAGAGCCTTTGGCCGTCAGCGGTTTTTTGACGCCCGCTAATTGCCGTGTCTGGGTGAAATCGCCGCGAATCACCGTGTCGATGGCGAGCCGGGATTGAATCGAGGTGAGCAGGGCGAGGTCGGCGGCTTGCGCCGGAATGGCAAGAGCGAACCACATGAGTAGCGCAAATGTTCGTTTCATCGTGTTTTTCATAGATGCCCCTCCAGTTTTTCGCGCAATACGTCGGGGCTGACAAAACACATCTCGCGGGTTTGAATGCCGACGGCAACCTGCACGGTGTGGCCGTAGGTCAATCGTTTTTGAGTTGCCGCGTCACGGATCTCGTAGGCGACTTTCAGCCGGTTTTCCCATTCGACGAGACGGGCGTCGAGGTGGAGATGTTGATGGTATGTCAGCGGTTGCGCATAGCGGATGAACAGTTCAATCACCGGCCAGGCGTAACCGGACTCGCGCATCTGCGGATAGTCGTAGTCGATGCGCTGCAATAGCGCCGTGCGTGCCAGCTCGAAATAACGGACATAGTTTCCGTGCCAGCATACTTCCATCGGATCGAGATCGTGAAAGGGCACGATCCAGTCGACGCGGGCGGTGAGCGGCATCAGCGGGTCTCCTTTAAGACATACCTGACTCCCTCCCCCGCTTGGCGGGGGAGGGTTGGGGTGGGGGCATTCAGCGCCCAGAACGGGTAAAAATTGGACCATTGAAAGGGGGCTTCCAGGCATTCCGCTTCCAGCATTCCAGCAAAAGCGCCTGCGTAGGGCGCAATGGCCGCTTCCCGGTCGTGACGCGGCAGGGTGATGGATTCGGCGATCTGGCGCAGCGTGATGACGAAACCATCACTGCGGCGAGTGCCGAAAACGGCGAACAGCGGGCATTGTAGCGCCGCGGCGAGCACGTAGGGGCTGATCGGGAAGCGGGTCTCATGCCCCAGAAACGGAACCTGCACAGTGGCCGTGGCGCTGCCGACCGGCACGCGGTCGCCGGTGACGACGACGAACCCTCCCGCATTGATCCGCTGCGCCAAAAGAATGGCGGTGTGGATGCCGATGTCGTCCACCTGAATCATGTCGACGTCGTAGTCGGGATCGAGTTCCTTCATCAGTTTTGTAAAACGGACGGCGTTTTTCGTGTACATGAGAACCGTCAGGCGTGAGCCGGTATTACGTTCCGACAGTTTGCGGCACAGTTCGATGTTGCCGATGTGCGCGGTGACGAAGAGGGCGCCACGCTTTTGTTCAATGATCGTGTTGACGCATTCGGAAGCATCGACACGATAATTGACCGACGGATCGGGAGCGGCCATGGTCAGCAACTTGTCGAGCAGGATTTCGGAGTACGCCAGAAGATGACGAAAGACGTTGCGCGATGTGGGCGCTGGCGTAGCGCCATTGCTGAAAGCGTACAGCCGTTGCAGATAATCGCGCGACGCTTCGCGGGCAATGCGCCTTCGCGCGTAAAACCACAATAGGACGAAGAACAGCAGAAGACGAAACGGCCAGCGCCCGCAGATGCGGTAGACGCGCAGCAGGAAACGCATGCCCGCCAGACCTCCCGCTTCCTGAATGTGCGCCCAATGCATCAGCGCCGCTCCAGGAAGTGGCGGGCAAGGAGTTTCGGCAGGCGTCGCAGCATGCCGAAGAACAAACGGGTGTGCATCCAGCTGATGCGCACATTGTCGCGGCACAGCCGAAAGTGCGAGATGCCATCCGGCGGATAGCGCACGGAAATCGGCAGGTTCTTGATCGGCACGCCTGCCCAGTCCAGCCGCACCAGAATTTCGGTATCGAATTCCATCCGGCTCTCCAACGGCATCGCATCGAGCACTGGCAGCGTGGCGGCAAGCGGATAGATTCGCACGCCGCACATCGAATCACGAATACGAAGCGACAGGGTATTGATCCAGACCCAGACGTGTGTCGCATAGCGGCTGAGCAGGCGGCCGAGCGGAACGCTGGCGTCGTAACGCGGAAAACTGGCGATCACTGCCTGAGGCGCTTCAAGCATCGCATCGAGAAACGTCGGCAGCGCCGCGGCATCATGCTGGCCGTCGGCATCCAGTTGCAGGGCGTGGCTGTATCCTCTTGCGTGCGCTTCGCGCAGGCCATGAATGACCGCAGTGCCTTTGCCGCCGTTCGTCTGCAGCCGCAGTAATGATGTTGCCGGCGCGGCTGCCAGCGTATCGAGCGCCGCCGCGCATTCAGCGTCAGAGCCGTCGTCGATCAGAATGACCGGCAGCGCCAGAGCGTGCAGCGTCTGCACTACAGCGCCGACCGTGGCGGCGTGGTTATACACCGGCACAAGCGCGACAGGGTTCATGGAGCGGGCGCGGCAACCGGATGGGCAAACAGGACTTGCCCCTGTGAATGGATGCCCTGTTTTGATGCGTAGGCGAAACGCACTTCCTTTTTCTCGGGAAAGAAGCGAAGCGAGAGCGTTACCTCATCTTCGGGGCGCAGGATGCGCTGGAATCTGAGTTGCCGGAGGCCGGAGAACTGCCCTTCGATAGGAAAGTATCGTTGCGCCAGCCGTAACGCCCAGTCGACCTGGACGACGCCGGGCAGAATCGCCATCTGCGGAAAGTGGCCGTCGAACGCCTGCATGCAATCGCGAAGCGGCAGTGTCATCGTCATTTCATGCGCTGCCCGGGTAGTGACGGCGAACGGTGGCAGAGCCTGCCGTTCAAACAGGCGCACGATGTCGGCAGTCGTGATTTTGCCCATGGCGGTGTAAGGCAGCGCCGACAGGTAACGCCAGCGGCGCGGGATGGCGATGCGATCGAGCGACGTCGAGAGGCATTGCCGCATCCAGCGGTCGAACCGTGTCTTGCCAAGCGCCTGCAACCGGGTGCGCCCGGTCTCGCTCAACACCACGGCGGCGACGATCTCATCGCGTTCTTTTTGCAGTGGCGCAGTGCGCGCCTCAGACACTTCGGGCAACGCCAACAGCGCCGTTTCGATCGCATCGAGCGCCACCCGCCGCCCTTCGATCTTGGCGACGCGATCGGCGCGGCCGGTCAAGCGCCAGCCGTTGTCATCGCGCACGGCGGTATCCTGGGTCTGGAACCAGTTGTCGTCGGGCAGAAGCAGCGAGCGCAGTTTGAGGCAGCCGTTCTCATCGAGCGCTACGGTGACGCCTGTGTGTTCGCGCCAGACTCCGCCTGGGGCGATGCGATACATGACACTGGCCGCTTCGGTGCTGCCATAGAATTCGTTTATCCGTGTCGCCAGCCGCGTCGTACAGGCGGCGGCAACACTGTCGTGCAACGGGCTGCCGGCCGTAAACGTCATAAGAAAGGTTGCTGGCGAAGAAAACGTTTCCAGTTGCGCCAGGCGCTTCAGCATGGCCGGACTGCTGATCAGCACATGCGGCCCGGCTTCCAGCCGTCCCAGTTCTTCGGGATGATGGAACAGTTCGGTGACAATCGGATAACCGGCCCACAAAGGCCAGATCAGCCGGAACGGCAATCCAAACATGTGTTGGTGCGGCACCGTGCCGACAAAGCGGGCGCCGGGCGGCAGGGCTCTGCCGAACTGTTGTTGCAGTAGTGGCGCTTCAAGGCATATCTGTGTCGGCGTCTTGAAGATGCGATTGGGCGCGCCGCTGGAACCGGACGTGAAAACCACCAGGCCGGGACGGTTGAACTGCGGCGTCGGGCCAGGGAACGCAACCGCATCGGCTACGCTGCCGGACCAGTCGGGCAACACGCTGCCCTCGCAACGGCCAATCCAGGGAAGCGGAAGAAATGCGCGCGTCGTCGGCAAATCGTCGGATACGAGCAAGGCGGTCTGACCATTCTGCCAGCAGGCGATCAGCCAGACGGTAAAGGCATAGGCGTCGGACTCGAGCAGCACGACTTCCGGCGCTTCGAGTCCTCGCAACGCCTGACGGGCGGCGGCAATATCGGCGCGTAGCGCCGCATAGGAGACCGGAACCGTATTTCGATAAAAGGCAACGGCCTCTGGCGAGGCTGTAAAAAGAGGCGGCGGCAGGAGCAGGTCATTCATGGGGTATCGTTCGTGAGAGACGGCGCACCATGCGCCGACGGATCAGCCATTCGCCGCCGAACATCGCGCCCATCGCCACGTAAGCGATCAGGCCGTTATAGAGCGCCCAGATGGACATGGACTGAGTCGTTGTCCACCAGGCGATACTGCCGTTCGCGACGAAGAACACGCACCAGGCGAGCGTAACCTTGCGAGTGTAGCGCACGCCTTCCGGCGGCAGTGCGGGGTCGAGCCGCCGCGCCAGCCGTTCGACCAGTGTTTGCGATTGAAAGAGGCTGATCGCAAAGGCCAGCAAAAACACCGCATTGACCAGCACCGGGTAATAAAGCAGCGAGGCCGAAGAACGCATCAGCAACGCTGCTACGCCGAGCAGCGCCACGCACGGCCCTGCCCAGCCAAGCAGGCCGCTCGCGCCTCTGCCGCGCCATGCCAGTGGCAGCAACAGGAAGCCGCACAGCCACAGCGGCCATCCCTGCCAGACACACACCCAGAAAAACAGCGGCAGGGCGGTTCCGAGCAGAGCAATGAGAAACGTTGGCTTCAGCGCACGATGCCCATCAGGCGTCTTGCAGATGGGCATGGACAGCATCTACCACGTCGCTGACGGTGCGCACCTGCTTGAAAACTTCGGGCGAGATGGATTGCCCCGTCAATTGTTTCAGCTTGATCAGGAGGTCGACGGCATCAATGCTGTCGATATCGAGATCTTGATACAGGTGAGCCTCCGGCGTCACGCGCTCGGCAGGTATTTCAAAATTCTCATGCAGGACGTTGCGTATCCAGACGAGAATTTCTTCTTTGGACATTGTTGAAGGCATCTCGTTTCCCCAGAGTATCAGCGGGCGCGCTGGGCTGCGACATAATCGGCGAGATGACGGACAGAAGCGAAGTATTGCCGTGTCTCTTCCGCTTCCGCCGACAGCGTCAGGCCGTAGCGTTTATGCAGGGCAACGCCGAGTTCCAGCGCGTCGATCGAGTCGAGGCCAAGACCTTCGACAAACAATGGCGCGTCTGTGTCGATGTCGGCAACAGTGACATCCTCCAGGTTCAGCGTCTCGATGATCAGGGTTTTGATTTCATCAATCAGGGCAGACATTTCAGTTCTCGGTTAAAAAAATTGGAAAGGCGCTCCGCCAGGACGCGCGCCATCAATGTGGGCGCGGTGTCGGCGGGAACGAGGTTCGAAGGGTCCAGGTCGTCGAGTACATTGAGCACAAAGTGCGGACGCCGCATTGGCGCCTGATACCAGGGCTGCTGTTTGGTCAGCATCGGTTCGGTAACGGTAATGACGACCGGCGTCAATGGCAAGCGGCCGCGCACCGCAATGTTGGCAGCGCCGCGCTGCAACGGGTTGACCCGCCGCTCCTGTAGCGCATCAATCCGGGTGCGGGTGCCTTCCGGAAAAATGATCAGGTTGCTGCCGCCGCGCACCGATGCGATGCAGTCTTCGATCAGTTGCGGGCCGTCCTGATTGCGGATGAACCCGCACAACGAGACGGGGCCGAGCATGAACGGATTGCGCCAGGCCGAAGCCTTGACCACGCAGTCGGGCTGGCGTATCAGTGAAATCAGCATCACTACGTCGATCAGCGACGGATGGTTGGCAACGACCAGCAGGCCACGGCGTTGCAGCTTTTCCAGTCCGCGCACTTCATAGCTGATGACGCCGACCGTGGTCATGACCTTGCAAAAAAACCGGAAACTGAAGTGCACGATGTCGCGCGCCAGCGCCTGTCTTCGCTCCCGCCGCCATACCAGCAACCGCAACAGCGGGAACGCCAGACACAATACGAGCATTCCGCCAAAGCCGAACAGCGCAAAGCAGAAACCGGTCGCCGCAATGCGCCAGCATCGCTCCAGCGAAAACCGCCGTCCGCACTCGGCATGTGACGACGTAGCCATCGACAGCAGTCGTTCAGGCATGTCCGGTCTCCGGCCCCAAAGCGAGACGCAACAATTGCCAGTCCGCCGTCCCGGTCAGCGGCAGGACGCTTTGCGTTTCATCGAGAACAAAGCGCAGCAACGGCAGCGCGGAACCGGGAGTCATGGAAGCGGTGGCGGTTTTCATCGAAGGCGCCGTATCGTCATGGACGAGACGGTAGTCGTTCCCCGTCGTCATTTCGAGCGCGAAAGCGAAGCAGGGCGGTTCGTCGGGGAAAAAGGAGCGGAACAGCATCGGCAGCGGCGCATCGCAAAAGAGCAAAATCACGGAAGAGGCGCCCTCGGCAAGTTGAGTGAGCGCCTCGACCATGCCGGACAACGCCAACTGGTTTTCCGAGGCCATCGAGATGACAGGCGCCCGACATTGTTTCGCAATCAGAAAGAGACCGGGGATGGCATTGTGCACCGACATGCTGAATTCTTGTGGCGAAACCTGGCCTTCTGCCGCCAGCGCCTGCAAAAGAGCCGCAGAGCGACCGACCTCGCCGTGGCGGCTGCAATAGACGATAGGCTGATCGGTATAGGCCAGCGCTGGCGCATACAACACTTCCAGCGCAGCGCGGCCAAGTGGTTGCGCGCGACGACGCAACAGCGGCGGCATTGCTTTCACGGCGGCGGCTTCTTCACGATCGGGAAGCGATGATGTTTCCTCATGCGCCCAGGCTCGCCATTTGTCGGCGTCGTCCATGCCGGATGCCCAGGCGCTCCAGCGGCGAAATGAAAACTCAGGTAAAGGTGAAGAAGTCATAACGGGTTGGAAAGCGCGCAATCACGATAGTCAAAAAAAACGACAGCCGCGCTTGACGGATGCCTGGGGGACTTCCTTGAACCGGGAACATTAAAAACTGGTTTCAATACAAAACGTTAATTTTAACTGATTTCCCTTTTACATTACATACGAACAGCCGGCGCGGCAGGCGGCGCGGGAACGGGTTCGGCCAGATTGAGGGAAAGGTTGAGCAGAACGAGCGCCAGCACAATGAGCGCGAAGTAGATTTTTTGCACCGTTGGACTCGGATAACGACGGACTTCGGTGTATTGGTGGCGCAGAAAGATAAACGCAAGCAGCGCGATGACCGCAAGGGCCGCGCCGAGCGTGCGCGCGGCGAGCGGCCCGAACTGGCGGCCCAATGCCAGATTGTCGCGCACGGGCATGAAGAACTCCGGCGCAAGGACGAGCAGGTAAAGCCCGCAGAGCGCGCAGAGCACGAACATCATGACCAGAAAGGCGCGCAGCATGGGGAAACGGTTCCGCGTGGCTCAGGGCGGCGGGAACAACTCGCCGCTGCCCGATGAGGGCGGGGCGAGGCCGAAGTGTTGCCAGATCGTGCGCGTGACGATGCGTCCGCGCGGGGTGCGTTGCAGGTAGCCTTGCTGAATCAGGTACGGTTCAATGACATCCTCGATGGTATCGGGGGACTCGCCGATGGCGGCGGCGAGGTTGTCGAGACCGACCGGGCCGCCGCTAAATTTTTCGAGAATGGACAGCAGGAGTTTGCGATCCATGACGTCCAGCCCGAGGATGTCGACATCGAGCATCCTGAGCGCGGCGTCAGCGACCTGAACGGTCACTTCGCCATCCGCCCTGACCTCAGCGTAGTCGCGCACGCGGCGCAGCAGGCGGTTAGCGATGCGCGGGGTTCCGCGGGCGCGGCGGGCGATTTCAAGCGCGCCAGCGTTGTCGATTCGCACTTCGAGCAGCCGCGCCGATCGGCGGACGATGAAAGCCAGTTCATCAGGCGAATAAAATTCGAGCCTTGAGACGATCCCAAAGCGATCCCGCAGCGGATTGGTGAGCATGCCCGCGCGGGTGGTCGCGCCAATGAGGGTGAAGGGCGGCAGGTCGATCTTGACCGAACGCGCCGCCGGGCCTTCGCCGATCATGATGTCGAGCTGAAAATCTTCGAGCGCCGGGTAGAGGATTTCTTCCACGACCGGGGAGAGGCGGTGGATTTCGTCGATGAACAGCACATCGCGCGGATCGAGATTGGTGAGCAGCGCAGCCAGATCGCCCGCGCGTTCGAGCACGGGTCCGGAAGTCTGGCGAAGATTGACGCCCATCTCGGTGGCGATGATATGCGCGAGCGTGGTTTTGCCCAGTCCGGGCGGGCCGAAAAGCAGCACATGGTCGAGCGCCTCGTGCCGGGCTTTTGCGGCGGCAATGAAAATTTCGAGCTGTTCGCGCGTCTTGGCCTGTCCGACATACTCGGTCAATCGCCGCGGGCGCAGGGCGCGTTCGATGGCGTCTTCCTGGGTCGCGGCGGGCGCGACGAGGCGATTGTTTCCGGACAGGAGGGCATCGGTTTCGATCATGGGGCGAAGTGTAGTGGAGGAGCGTGCGTTTTTATAGGCGCATGAGGGCAATTCGCGGATAATCCGCATCCTGTGGTTTTGCTTCAATGCATTGGGGAACGAACATGATAAAGGCAGGAATTGTCGGCGGAGCCGGCTATGCCGGGGTTGAATTGCTGCGGATATTGGCCGTGCATCCAGCCGTGCAATTGACGGCGATCAACTCGCACGCCGAGGTTGGTCTGAAGGTGTCCGACATGTTTCCCAGCCTGCGTCGTCGGGTGGAACTGAGTTTCGTGCCCCTGGACGATGATGCGTTCAAAAGCTGCGACGTGGTGTTTTTCGCCACGCCCAACGGCATTGCCATGCAGCAGGCGCCAGCGTTGCTGGCCGCCGGGGCGCGGGTAATTGATCTGGCCGCCGACTTTCGCATTCGCGACATTGCGGAATGGGAAAAATGGTATGGCATGCCTCACGCGGCGCCCGAACTGGTGAGCGAGGCAATCTACGGGCTGCCGGAAGTCAACCGCGGAGAGATTCGCGGGGCCAGAGTGCTGGCCAATCCCGGTTGTTACCCGACCGCCGTGCAGTTGGGTTTTCTGCCCCTGATCGAAGCGGGCATCGTCGAGTGCGGGCATCTGATTGCGGACGCCAAGTCCGGGGTTTCGGGGGCCGGGCGCAGGGCGGAGATCTCGAATCTGTATTCCGAAATCACTGACAGCTTCAAGGCGTATGGCGTAGGCGGCCACCGCCATTTGCCGGAGATTCGTCAGGGGCTTTCCCGCATGGCGGGGGGGGCAGAGATTGGTCTGACTTTCGTGCCGCATCTCACCCCGATGATTCGCGGCATTCATGCCACGCTTTACGCACGGCTCACGCGCGATGTCAGCGCAAAGGCATTGCAGGAGCTGTTCGAGTCGCGCTTCTCCGGCGAGCCGTTCGTGGACGTGCTGCCCACAGGCAGCCACCCGGAAACGCGCTCGGTGCGGGCGTCCAACATGTGCCGGATCGCGGTGCACCGGCCACAGGGCGCTGACACGGTGGTCGTGCTCTCGGTGATCGACAATCTGGTCAAAGGCGCGGCGGGGCAGGCGGTGCAGAACATGAACATCATGTTCGGGGAAGAGGAAACCCTCGGAATCGACATGATTTCGGTCAGTCCGTGAGTGAAACCTGCACTTTGACGTATCCGCGCACGCAAGGCATCATGCGCGACTTCCCGACAGAGCAACCTACAAAGGAGACAAACGATGAATACCGACACTCAGGATTTTCTGGTGTTTACCGACAGCGCGGTTGGCAAGGTGCGCGAGTTGATCGAAGAAGAAGGCAATCCCGCCCTGAAGCTGCGCGTATTCGTGAGCGGCGGCGGTTGCGCGGGGTTCCAGTATGGCTTCACGTTCGACGAGGAAGTCGGCGAGGACGATGTGACGCTTGAAAAAGGCGGCGTGACGTTGCTCGTGGATTCGATGAGCTATCAATACCTGGTCGGAGCCGAGATCGACTACACCGAGGAACTCGAAGGTTCGCAATTCGTGATTCGCAATCCGAATGCAACCAACACCTGTGGTTGCGGGTCGTCGTTTTCGTGTTGAGCGCCGGTAGGTAATGGGGCGCTACCCCGTATTGAGTCACCCCTGCCTGAGGGCAGGGGATTCCTCGATACGGTCTTGGGGCGCCTTCGACGCCAAGTGATGTTTCGTCTCGCTTGACTCCGCCATAAATGGCGGAGATTGCGCGAGACGCGTATTCAAACCAGCACTTCCAGCGGCGGCGGATGTCCGAGAAACGCTTGAGGACTAGCGCTTGCCCCATAGGCGCCGGACTGGAAAATCACGATCAGGTCGCCCGTTTCAGCGCGTGGCAAGACCATGCGTTCAGCCAGGATGTCGAGCGGCGTGCAGAGCGGGCCGACGATCGTGACGGATTCGGCCTTGATCGCGTGCATGCGACTGCCGACGGCAACCGGGTAATTCTTGCGCAGTACCTGACCGAAATTGCCAGACGCTGCAAGATGGTGATGCATGCCGCCGTCGACGATCAAAAAGAGCTCTCCGTTCGAGACCTTGCGGTCGATGACGCGGCTCACATATAGCCCGGCCTCGCCGACCAGATAACGGCCGAGTTCGATGACGATTTCGGCCTGCGGGAATGTTTTCGCGGCCTCTTCGACGATGCCGGTGAGCGTGGTTCCGATCGGAGTGAGATCGAGGCATTGCTCGCCGGGAAAATACGGAATGCCGAAACCGCCTCCGAGATTGATGACCTTGATCGGCGCGGGCGCATCGGCCGCCAGTTCCGTGACGAGGCTATAGCTTTTGCGCAATGCTTCGGAGATGGCTCCGGCCCGGAGATTCTGCGAGCCGACGAAGAGATGGAACCCTTCAAATGCAAGCCCCGCCTCGCCGATGGCTTTGAGCAGTTCGGGCGTTCTGGCAACGTCGATGCCAAAGGGTTTCGGCCCTCCGCCCATCTTCATGCCTGCGGATTTGAGATCGAAATCCGGGTTGATGCGCACCGCGACCCGCGCGGGCAGACCCAGCGCCTTTGAGGCAGCCGCCAGGAGCGGAATTTCGCGGAAGGATTCGATGATGATCAGAATTCCGGCAGCGACGGCCTGATGGAGTTCGGCTTCGTTTTTGCCCGGTCCTGCAAAGCTGATGTTGCGCGGCGCAATGCCAGCGTCGAGCGCCACTTTCAGTTCTCCGGCCGATGCCACGTCACAGCCATCGACCCGCGCCGCCATGTGTGCAACCAGAGCGGGCATCGGGTTGGCCTTGATGGCGTAGTGCAGTTTCAGCCGGGTGGGCAGGGCCGCGCGCAACTCCTCGACGCGGCGCGTCAGCAGGCTGCGGTCATACACGTAGAACGGCGTGCGACCGACGCGTGCGACCAGTTGTTTTAGGGGGAGTCCGCCGACAATCAATTCGCCATTGTTGACGGGGAACAGCTTCATGGGGGCGTGCAGCGGAGCGATCGAATTCATGACCTCGGTGGTGTCCTGTTGTAAGTTATATTTGGAGTCCGAGTGGAAATCGGAATGCGATTCCATTGGGTTCGCCTACTCTACGCGATCCTGAAAGCCGTTTCCGTCCATTTTGCACAGCTCATGAAATAATGTGGCGCGGTCGATTTTACCATTGGGATTGCGCGGCAGCATCCCTTGCCGTACTTCGATTCTGGCCGGAATCATGTATGGCGGAATATGATTACGGCATTTTTTCAGAAGCTGTGTCACAAGCGTTTCCGGTTCGATCTGGCAGCCGGTAGCGGGGGTGACGACCACGGCAATGCTCTGCCCGAGCGTGTCGTGAGGCAGGCCGAAAGCGGCGCATTCTCCGACCAGCCCCGTTTCGTGAAGAATTTCTTCTATTTCGGTGGGACTGACGCGGTATCCCGAGGTTTTGATCATTTCATCGCGCCGCCCGATGAAATACAGAAAACCGTCCTGATCGCGCCGCACGGTATCGCCGGAGAAAACCGCAATTTCAGGCGTCATCAACCCTGTGGCGCGGCCTCCAGCGCCCAGGGGCAGGGGTTTGTAACGTTCGGCGGTTTTTTCGGGATCGTTCCAATACCCGAGGCCGACCAGCGCGCCGCGCTGCACCAGTTCGCCCGGTTCATCAGGCGCGCATTCGCTGCCGTCCTCGCGCAATACGAGCACTTCGGCGCCGGGAATTGCCTTGCCGATGGAACCGGGGCGGCGGTCGATTTCTTCAGGCGGCAGGTAGGTGGCGCGAAAGGCTTCAGTGAGACCGTACATCAGATAGGGTTTGGCTGAAGGGAACAGGGCGCGCAGACGATCGAGCGTTGTGCGCGGCATGTGCCCGCCGGTGTTGGCGAAGTAGCGCAGGTCGATTCCTGCGGGCCACTCAAGTTGCGCGAGCTGTATCCAGAGCGGCGGCACGGCGGTCAGCCCGGTCACGCGCTCGCGTTCCACCGCTTTCAGCACGTCGCGCGGCAGCAGGTAATTGAGCAGCACTACCCGCGCGCCTACGGCGAAGGCCGTGGTCAGTTGTGAGAAACCGGCATCGAACGACAGCGGCAGCGCCGCGAGCAACACATCGTCGGCGCGGTTTTCGAGGTAATGAGAAACGCTTTGCGCCCCGGCGACCATATTGCGGTGGGACAGCACGACGCCCTTGGGAAGCCCCGTGCTGCCCGAAGTGTAGAGAATTGCGGTCATGTCGGCGTCGATGACGCGGTGACCTTGAACTTCCGGCGCCAAAGCCAGTATTTCGTTCCATCCATGCGTTGCGAACGCATTGACGGCGGGGGCGGCTTCTGGTGTGCCGGTCAGCACCAGATGGCGCAGATCGGGGCAGGCGGCAAGCGTCTCCGTGAGACCGGTTGAGCGCTCCGGACTGGTGACGAGGGCGCATGCGCCGCTGTCGCGCAGGATATGGCCGACCTGTGCGGGTTTGAGCACCGGATTGACCGGTATGAACGCGCCGCCTGCCGCTGCCGCGCCGAAACAGGCAATGACGGTCTCGAACCGCTTGTCGAGCCAGATTGCGACCCGTTCGCCCCGGGCAAGGCCCAGACGGACGAGTCCGCCCGCGAAGGCATTGGTGGCGGCAGCAAGCTCCTGATAATTCAGAGAAAATCCCTCCGCGCGCAGGGCGATGGCCTCGGGTGAACGCGCGGCGCGGGAATGGATCAGGTGATGAAGAAGAGTCACGGACATCTGGGAAGGCGTACAGTATCGCCCATCGGTTTACCGTCCAGATCATCCTCCCGCATCGGAGCGCGGGAACGAATCTGAAAAGCGGGATTGAGATTAGAAAAAGGCTGCATATAATAGCGGCCCGCCATTATGGGCGGGCATCCACATGTGGGTGGAGTGAACCGGAGTTGGAAATTGACGGATTTCATATTGACGGGTATTGAACAGGAAGTATTGGCAATCCTCGATGAAGCCCTGGGTCTCGAAGGGCGCGCGCTGACATTCCAGCCTGACACGCCGCTTCTGGGGGCGCTGCCCGAACTGGATTCGATGGCAGTGCTGAGCGTGCTGAACCTGATCGAAGAACGTTTTGGCTTCATCATCGGCGACGATGAAATCGACGGTTCCACCTTTGCGACCGTGGAGACGCTGGTGAGGTTCGTGAAAGACAAACTGGGGAATCTCTGAAAACCTCCTCCTGTCATTCTGCGCGTAGCGAAGCGAAGTCGCAGAATCCAGGCGCTGCGTGGATCCTGCGACTTCGCGCAGGATGACAAGCGGTGGCATGCAGGGTTTTGCAGAGGTTCCCTGGACTGAACGACCTTCAACTGCTTTTGATCATCGTCCCGACCCCGTGATCGGTGAGGATTTCCAGCAACAGGCAGTGTTCCACCCGTCCGTCGATGATGTGCACCGACTTCACGCCGCTGCGCGCGGCGTCGAGCGCGGAGGAAATCTTGGGCAACATGCCGCCGGACAAGGTGCCGTCTTCCACCATTTCGTCGATCTGGAGCGGCGTGATGCCCGTCAGAAGCTGACCTGCCTTGTTGAGCACGCCGGGGGTATTGGTGAGGAGCACCAGCTTTTCGGCCTTGAGCACTTCGGCGAGCTTGCCCGCCACCACGTCGGCGTTGATGTTGTAGGTCTCTCCCGCCTCGCCGGCCCCGATCGGGGCGATGACCGGGATGAAAGCGGCCTGATGAAGCAGCGCAATCGGGCTGGGGTCGATCTGGGTGATTTCGCCGACCTGACCGATGTCGATGAGGTCGCCCGTGGGCGCATCCTTCTTCTGGATCAGCAATTTCCGGGCGCGGATGAAATTCGCATCCTTGCCGGTCAGGCCGATGGCCTTGCCGCCGTTCTGGTTGATGAGATTGACGATTTCCTTGTTGACCAGGCCGCCGAGCACCATTTCGACGACATCCATCGTCTCGGCGTCAGTCACGCGCATGCCCTGCACGAATTCGCCTTTCTTGCCGACCCGCGTGAGCAGATTTTCGATCTGCGGCCCGCCGCCATGCACGACGACCGGATTGAGTCCGACGAGCTTGAGAAGAACGACGTCGCGGGCGAAACAATCCTTGAGATGCGGATCGGTCATCGCGTTACCGCCGTACTTGATGACGATAGTCTTGTTGGAAAAGCGGCGGATGTAGGGCAGGGCTTCGGCGAGGATTTCGGCTTTCAGCGCAGGCGTGGCGGCGGAAGACAGGGCGGACATGGAAGCCTCCGGGCGGTGGTAGGATAGTGTGAAACCTGCCGCCGGACGAAAAACACCGGCGAAGTGCGCCGCATTCTAGCGCCACACACCGCCGATGTCGTGTCCTTGTGTGGGGACGGGATGACTATTTGATTCCAACCTTCGAGAGCCGCTCAAATCTGTATAATTTCCGGGCATGTCCTGCATCAGAAAAGGGCACTTTGTTTTCACTGAGGAGAGAGGTATGACTAAAGAGTTTGATATCCTCGTCATCGGCGGTGGCCCCGGCGGTTACGTTGCTGCCATTCGCGCTGCGCAACTCGGTTTCAAGGTTGCCTGCTGCGAGTCCAACCCCTATGCCGACCCCAAGGGTGAACCGAGATTGGGCGGAACCTGCCTCAACGTCGGTTGCATCCCTTCCAAGGCGCTGCTCCACACTTCGCACCTGTTTGAAGAAGCCGCCCACGGTTTCGCAGGGCAGGGCATCGAAACGGGCACGCCGAAAATCAACGTCTCAAAAATGCTTGGCCGCAAGAACAACATCGTCGACCAGCTCACCGGCGGCATCAAGATGTTGTTCAAGAAAAACAAGATCACTTTTCTGCCCGGTCACGGCGCGTTTGCCGACAAATCCGCGAACGGATGGAAGGTGAATGTCGGCAAGGAAGAAGTCGAAGCGAAACAGGTCATCATCGCCACCGGCTCCAAGGCGCGTCATCTGCCCAATGTGCCCGTCGACAACAAGTTCGTCTGTGACAACGTCGGCGCGCTCGACATCGACGCCGTTCCCAAAAAACTTGCCATCATCGGCGCGGGCATCATCGGGTTGGAGATGGGTTCCGTCTGGCGTCGTCTGGGTTCGGAAGTCACCATCCTTGAAGCTCTGCCCGACTTCCTCTCCTTTGCCGACGTCGACATTGCCAAGGAAGCCCTGAAAATTTTCACCAAACAGGGGCTTGCCATTCACACCGGCGTCAAGGTCGGCGAAGTCAAAACCGGCAAGAAAGGCGTTACCGTCGCCTATACCGACAAGGACGGCAAGAACGCCCAACTCGAAGCCGACCGGCTCATCGTCTCGGTGGGCCGCATTCCCAACACCGACGGGTTGAACGCGGGCGCGGTGGGGCTGAAGTTGAACGAGCGCGGCCAGATCGAGGTCGATGCCCACTGCAAGACCAATCTTCCCGGCGTCTGGGCTATTGGCGATGTCGTGCGCGGCCCCATGCTTGCCCACAAGGCGATGGAAGAAGGCGTGCAGGTGGCCGAACTCATTGCCGGACAAGCGGGCCATACCAATCTGGATGCCGTTCCGGGCGTCATCTACACCACGCCGGAAATCGCCTGGGTTGGCAAGACGGAGCAGCAACTCAAGGAAGAGGGCGTTGCCTACAAGGCGGGCAAGATACCTTTCCTTGCCAATGGCCGCGCGCTCGGGATCGACGCGCCGGAAGGGTTCGTCAAAATGCTGGCCGATGCCAAGACGGATCGCATTCTGGGGGTTCACATCATCGGCGCGAGTGCATCCGACCTCATTGCCGAGGCCACCGTCGCGCTGGAATTTGCCGGAGCTTCGGAAGACCTCGCCCGGATCTGCCACGCCCATCCGACCCTTTCGGAAGTCCTGCACGAAGCTGCGCTGGCTTGCGACAAGAGGGCGCTGCATTTTTGATTTAGTTACGCACTTTTCTGCGTTGTTGCCCCCACCCTAACCCTCCCCCGCACGCGGGGGAGGGGATCGGTTCAATCCTTCTGAATGA
>Ga0209628_10000154_pt1 | contig 38068 bp, 34 predicted proteins | sample TergutCu122P4_FD_187285 | JGI IMG/M metagenome (GOLD analysis project Ga0209628, IMG submission 187285) | Cubitermes ugandensis P4 segment gut microbial communities from Kakamega Forest, Kenya - Cu122 P4 (SPAdes) (version 2) | ecosystem: Host-associated > Arthropoda: Insects > Digestive system... | reverse complement strand
CCGATCTCCTCATGGACAGGCTCGTCAAGGAAGTCGGCTTCGATCAGCGGATCCAGCGCTACCAGTACGATGCGCTCGGGCAACTGACGGCCAGAATTGAAGAAAGTCTGCCCGACCGTCCCGTGACGCGCTATGAATATGACCTCGTGGGCAACCCGATTGCGCGTCACATCCCCGCAAACGGTCCCATCCAGCCGATCACCGAACGCTTCGAGTGGGATAAAGCCGGGCAACTGATCAGCGCACACGGTTCCAGCGGCAAAGTCGAGTTTCAATACGACAAACGGGGACGGCTCAACGGCGAGGCTCAAACCCAGATACACTGGAACGGCCAATCCTGGCAGTGGGAACGTCACCAGGAAACCAACATACTGGGCGTCTTGCAGCGCAGCATCTACGGAGAACTCTCCCCGGTCGAATGGCTCACCTATGGCTCTGGCCATGTGCACGGAATCAGCTTGCACGGTATCGCCATCGACATCGAGCGCGACGGTCTGCACCGGGAAATCGGGCGCAATGTCCGCACGGCCTCCGTCCGGCAACTCCTTTCCAGTGACACTGTCTACAATGCCTTGGGGAACATTTCCGTGCGCAGTCTGGAAATTGGCGGCATTGCACACGAAAAGGCGCAGTACCGGTACGATCCATTGGCCCGGCTCATCGAGATCGACGAAATCCTCGGCGCTCGAAAGACCCGCTATGTTTATGACAAAGCGGGTCGGCTCACAGGCAGCCGCCACGGCGCGCAAACCTTCCAATACATGTTCGACGCAGCGGACAACCGGATTGATCCTCTGGTCCATCCAGACAGTCCCATATGGGTCGACAACCGCATTGCACAATTCAACGGCATTCAGAATACCTACGATGGCGCGGGCAACCTGATCACTCAAAAGAGGCCCGACGGCGTCACGCTTAAAATGCAATACGACGGCGCGCACCGGCTCACGACGCTCACGCGGACAGATTCGGACGGCAGCAAGCTCGAAGCATGGTACGCCTATGACGCCTTCTCCCGGCGAATTGCCAAGGGCGTAACCGAACGCGGCATAGAGAAAATTACCCGCTACGGCTGGGATGGCGACCGATTGGTGCATGAAGCCACGGAGGAAAACCTTACAACGATCCTCTACGCTCCCGGCAATGTAGCTCCTCTCATGCGAATTGACGCTGCGGCTACAAACGGGATGGCATTGAATAGAGCGCGAGTAGAACCAGGCGCGTGGCAGGTAAGTTTCTTTGTAACCGACCATGCGGGCACGCCCAGCAAGTTGATCGACGAAAAAGGTCAAGTCATCTGGGAAGCCGAACCGGACGATTGGGCGGCGGCGAGAAACGAAAAAGGTGTCAGGCAACCGATCCGTTTCCAGGGTCAATGGCTGGATGAGGAGTCAGGGTTTTACTACAACCGGTATCGGTACTATGACCCGCAGCAGGGGCGGTATGTTACGCAGGATCCGATTGGGTTGGCGGGGGGGGTTAATATATACAGCTATGTGGGGGGGGATCCGGTTAGTTTTATTGATCCGTTGGGGTTACAGGTAAACCAAAACCTCTTTAACCCCAATGAAAGAATTCATGGTAATGCGCAAAACGTTCCCTCATCAGGGAACTATAAAGTTGGAGGGCATGGAAATCCTTCAACCGTTGTAGACAGTAATGGGGTTCCTATATCTCCTCAAGATTTAGCTAGGCAAATATTAAGCGACCCGAACTACAGGCCAGGCTCCCCTGTTGACTTAATGTCATGCAATACAGGTAGAGGTAGTGATCCGTATGCTCAACGGTTAGCCAGAGAGCTAAACGCACCAGTTAATGCCCCCGACAATTTTATATGGTACTACCCAAATGGAAACACAGTGGTAGCTCCACCAAGAGGGGGAAATATAAGCAACGGTCCTGATATGAGCAACCCTGGAAGGATGAATACCTTTAGCCCATGAGGATGTGCATGTGTATAGGATTTGGAAAAATTCGCTTATATTTCATCGTCTTGACTGCAATGACTGCTTTCCTGTGGGGGTGTTCAATGAATAAAACTACTGACAACCCAGTCGCTACTGCTTCAGCCTTTTATTTAAGCCACGATGAAGAGATTGATTTAATTGAAAAGGCATCGAAAAATGATAACGAGGCGAGTTTTAAGCTATATCAATTCAGCAGCTTTGTGAAACTCAACAAATTAGAAGCAATGCGTTGGTTAAAAAAATCGGCTCAAGACGGAAATATCCTAGGACAGTGTGTTTTAGGTGTGATTTATTTGGATGACCCGGAGTTTAAGAATATTGAAGAAGGAAAACACTGGTTGCGCATAGCTGCTGCTAATGGATGTGAAAAAGCGAAAGAGAAATTGATTGATTTTAAAGAGTAAAAGGGAGCAGTGTTGCCCAACGCCCTGCGGACTTGAGACGGGGATCGAGAGGTTCTATTTCGCTCATGGTGATTTTTGTAAAGAATAATGGTTTATGAAAGAAGCTAAACGCCTGATAAACCGAGATATTTTAGCATGTTCGGGTTAAACGCAATGCCGGGGCAGGTCACCGCATCCTGGCGCAGAGAATCCGTGATTACTTTGGCATTGCGCTTGTTTCACTTGGTGTTGCGTGGCTCTGTACCGGTTCCGGGTTTCGGGGAAACTGCTAGAATTCGTCCCCTTTCGCCGTAAACGCATGCACAGGAGAGATTTCATGCCTATCGAACGTACCCTTTCCATCATCAAACCCGATGCCGTCGCCAAGAATGTCATCGGTAAAATCTACCAGCGTTTCGAGGATGCCGGACTCAAGGTCATCGCAGCCCGCATGGCGCACCTCTCGGAGCGGGAAGCAGGCGAGTTTTACGCCGTGCACCGCGAACGTCCGTTTTTCAAGGATCTGGTCAAATTCATGGCTTCCGGCCCGGTCATGGTGCAGGTGCTCGAAGGCGAAGGCGCGATTGCCAAAAATCGTGACCTGATGGGCGCGACCGATCCGAAAAAGGCCGCGCCTGGCACCATTCGCGCCGATTTTGCCGATTCCATCGACGCCAACGCCGCGCACGGCTCCGATGCCCCGGAAACGGCAGCGGTGGAAATCGCGTTCTTCTTCCCCGGTATCGCCATTCATACTCGCTGACGTTCGGAGCGAATCCGGCTCCGTTACCCGCCGTGCCTAATCTGCTCGATTACGATCTCGACGCGCTGCTCGCCTGGTTCGCCGAACTGGGCGAGAAACCCTTTCGCGCCCGGCAGGTGATGCGCTGGATGCACCGCGAAGGCTGCGATGATTTCGATGCGATGACCGATGTCGCCAAGGCATTGCGGGCGAAACTCAAGGAACAGGCAGAGATTCGCGCGCCCGCGCTGCTGCGGGATTCCTTGTCCGATGACGGCACGCGCAAATGGCTGTTCGATGTCGGGGATGCCAACGCGGTGGAGACGGTTTTCATCCCCGAAGCGGGGCGCGGAACCCTGTGCGTGTCGTCGCAGGCAGGCTGTTCGCTCGATTGCGCTTTCTGCTCGACCGGCAAGCAGGGGTTCAGCCGGAACCTCACTACCGGCGAGATCATCGGCCAGCTCTGGCTGGCGAACAGGCTGCTCGGCGCGACAGATGCCGATGGCGACGGTAATGACCGTGTCATCAGTAACGTCGTGCTGATGGGCATGGGGGAGCCGCTCGCCAATTTCGACAACGTCGTTGCCGCCTTGCGGGTGATGCTCGATGATCATGCCTATGGGCTATCAAGACGACGGGTGACGGTGTCGACCGTGGGCATCGCGCCCGCGATTGATCGTCTGCGCGAAGAATGCCCGGTGGCGCTGGCGGTATCGCTACATGCGCCCGACGATGCGTTGCGGGATCAATTGATGCCGATCAACCGCAAGTATCCGTTGCGTGATCTGATGGCGGCCTGTCGGCGGTATCTCGAACGCGCGCCGCGCGACTTCGTGACGTTCGAATACGTGATGCTCGACGGCATCAACGATAGCGACGCTCATGCGCGCGCACTGATCGAGCTGACGCGCGACGTGCCGTGCAAGTTCAACCTGATTCCGTTCAATCCATTCCCGCGTTCCGGTTTCAAGCGTTCGCCCGCCGGGCGCGTCCGGCATTTCGCGGGGTTTCTGCTCGATTCCGGTATTATTGTGACGACACGCAAGACGCGCGGTGGCGATGTGGCCGCAGCCTGTGGGCAGCTTGCCGGGCAGGTGCGGGACAGAACACGGCGCACCGGCGCGAGTCCGTTACAGACGATGGAGGAGGTCTTGCCATGACACGCCCAACATTATTCCTGTGCTGGATCGCCCCGGTTTTCTTTCTGGGCGCTTGTGCAACGACGACGGATCAGGCCGATTCTTCGTTCGGCGCTGCGCCCGGTTACAGTGGCCCTTACTCGCGACCCCTGTCCGATTTGCCGCCCGCGAGCGAGGAAGAAGCAAAAGCGCGCGTCCATACCGAACTCGGGCAACAATACCTTTTCGGTCGCGGGCAAACGGATATTGCGCTGGATGCAGCCAGGACGGCCCTGAAAATAAAGCCCGGCTATCCTCCGGCCTATCACCTGATGGGCCTGATCTATATGGAACTCAAGCAAAATAACGAGGCTGACAATGCTTTCCGCCGCGCGCTCGGTAGCGCGCCCGGAGATCCGGATTTCAACAACAGTTATGGCTGGTTCCTGTGCACCCAGAAACGCACCGCCGAGGCGATGTCCCGGTTTGCAACCTCGGCAGCCAACCCGTATTACCCTCACAAGGCGCGGCCTTATATCAATGCGGGCTTGTGTCTGCTGGAAAACAACGAACTTGAACGGGCCGAGGTCCAGTTTTCCAGGGCGCTGGAAGCCAACCCTTCCGGTAGCGAGGAAGAGCAGGCACTGTACCGGCTGGCGGAAGTCGGTTATCGTCGTGGAAATTATCGAAGTACCCATGACCTTCTCATCCGGTATCATCAACGTTTCGACCCAAGCGCGCCTTCGGCGTGGCTGGGTCTGCGCGCGGCGCGTCGGCTTGGCGAGGCCCGTTCCCAGGCGAGCTATGCGGAGCAACTGCGTAGCCGCTTTGCCGATTCCCGTGAAAATGCATTGATGATGCAAGGAAGATACGAGTGAACACCATGCAATCTCAATCTGATTCTGTCGAGGAAAACGGCTTCGGCGTTGAGGCTGTGCTCGTACCCGAGCCAACGCTGCTTGAGCCGCCCGGACCGCTGGCGCCTCTGCCTGGAGAAATTCTCAGAAAGGCGCGCGAGGAACGTGGAGAGGCGCTGAACGATGTTGCCCGGATTCTCAAATTGTCGGCGCATCAACTCGAAGCCCTCGAAAACGGGAGATACGATGTTTTGCCGGGGCCGACTTTCGTGCGCGGATTCCTGCGAAATTACGCGAATCATCTGGGCATTCCTCCTGACCCGTTGCTCGAAGGCATCAGCGCCCGGACTCCTACCGCTGCCGATCTGGCTTCGATGCTCAAACTGGATGGCAATGTACAACCGGCGGCCAGCCCGCGACCTCGTAGCGGGGTGCTTCCGGTGGCGCTGATCGTGCTGGCAGTGGCGCTGGCGCTGGCGGGGCTGGTTGTGGCCGGTATCAAACTGAAATGGTTTGGCGGGTTCCGGTTTGGGGGGGCCATGGCGGCTTCGGTGCATGAGAAGTCACCCGTAGCGGCTCCAGCACATGGAAAGTTACCTGTAGTGGCTCTGGCACAAGAAAAATTACCCGCAACGCCTCCGGCGCCTGAAAAGCTACCCGCAGCCGTTCCGGCGCCCGAAGCAGCCCCGGTACAGGAAAAGTTGCCCGTACCGGCTCCGGTGCGTGAAAAACACGTCAAGTTTGAAACACAGACCATCACGCTCGCACCGCCCGTACCCGTCAACATCGCGCCAGAGTCGGCAAATGCTCCTCCGCTGGGCAGCGGTGAGCAAGCGATCGCGACGGATCAGGCTCAAGCCGGGCCGCCCCTGCCCGAAGTGGGGACGCTGCGGGTATCGTTCAATGCCAGTACCCTGGCCCAGGTGCGTGATAACAGCGGAAAACTCATTTTCACCCGCATTGGAACCAAGGGCAGTTCCAGCAGCGTCAAGGGCAAGCCGCCTTTTTCGGTCATGATCAAGCAGGCGAACAATGTGAAGCTGGAGTACAACGGCCAGTCGGTCGATCTGAAGGGGCATGCCAACAAGGATGGAATCGCCCGTCTGATTCTGCAATGACGACGTTTTCTCGCGCGGTTGTGCGTCGCCGCACCCGTCTCGTGCCTGTCGGCGGTGTGATGATCGGGTCGGATGCGCCTGTCGTGGTGCAGTCAATGACCAATACCGATACCGCCAATCTCGATGCAACCGTGGCGCAGGTGGCGGAACTGGCGCAGGCGGGTTCCGAACTGGTTCGGGTCACGGTCAACAACGAAGCGTCGGCCAGGGCCGTGCCGCGTATCCGGGAGCGTCTCGCTGCGCAGGGCGTCCATGTGGCGCTGGTCGGGGATTTTCATTACAACGGTCATACCCTGCTTGCCAGGGTTCCGGAATGCGCGGCGGCGCTGGACAAATTTCGCATCAATCCGGGCAATGTCGGCGCAGGCGCGCGCCGCGACAGTCAGTTTGCCGAACTCATCGAACTGGCCTGCAAATACGATAAGCCGGTGCGCATCGGGGTGAATTGGGGCAGTCTCGATCAGGCGGTATTGGCCAAGGTCATGGACGAGAATGCCGCCCGCGCCGCGCCCCTGCCCGCGGATGCGGTGATGCGCGAGGCGCTGGTGGTCTCTGCGCTGGAATCGGCGGCGCAGGCCGAGAGTCTGGGACTCGCCGGGGATCGCATCATTGTCTCGACCAAGGTATCGAGCGTGCAGGATTTGATCGCGGTCTACCGCGAACTGGCCCGGCGTTGCGACTATCCGCTGCACCTGGGGCTGACCGAGGCCGGCATGGGCAGCAAGGGCATCGTCGCTTCGACCGCTGCGCTGGCGGTGCTGCTCCAGGAAGGCATCGGTGATACCATCCGCATTTCCCTCACGCCCGAGCCGGGCGGCAGTCGCGCGCAGGAAGTCGTGGTCGCGCAGGAAATCCTGCAAACGATGGGGTTGCGCGCGTTCATGCCGATGGTGACGGCCTGCCCCGGATGCGGCCGCACGACCAGCACGTTTTTCCAGGAACTGGCTGCCCGCGTCCAACGCCATGTACGCGACAGAATGCCGCAATGGCGCGCCGAATATGACGGCGTGGAAAACATGACCCTGGCGGTGATGGGGTGTGTGGTCAATGGCCCCGGAGAGAGTCGCCATGCCAATGTCGGTATATCATTGCCGGGTTCGGGCGAAGCGCCCGCTGCGCCGGTGTTTGTGGACGGACAAAAAACGGTTACCCTGCGCGGCGACAACATCGCTGCCGAATTCATCTCCCTGATTGACGAATATGTGTCAAGTCATTACACCCGTAAATCCGCCTGAACTCCATCACGACAGAACATGATCAAAACTTTGCAGGCCGTGCGCGGGATGAGCGACATTCTTCCCGATGAGGCCGAAATCTGGGAAAGCTTCGAGGACATCGTCCGCGACTGGCTGAAGTGCTATGGCTATCGCCCGATTCGCATGCCCATCGTGGAACCGGAGCCGCTTTTTCACCGCGCGATCGGTGAAGTGACCGACATCGTCGAAAAAGAAATGTACGCATTCGAGGATGCGCTGAATGGCGAAAGGCTGGCCCTACGTCCCGAAGGCACGGCGGGATGTGTGCGCGCGGTGATCCAGCACAATCTGGTGGCTTCCGAGGGGCCGCAACGCCTCTACTACCAGGGACCGATGTTTCGCCACGAGCGTCCGCAAAAAGGACGCTACCGGCAGTTTCACCAGATTGGCGTGGAGGCGCTCGGTTTTGCCGGGCCGGACATTGATGCCGAACTCATCATCATGTGCGTCCGCCTGTGGGAACAACTCGGACTCGCCGACCTGAAACTCGAACTCAATTCATTGGGTTCAGCGGAGGAACGCGCCAATCATCGCGCGGCGCTCATTGCTTATTTTGAATCGAACCGGGACAAACTGGACGAAGACGCTCAACGCCGCCTGCATGCCAACCCGTTGCGCATTCTCGATACCAAGAATCCGGCCATGCAGGAAATCGTCGAGGCGGCCCCGAAACTGGCCGACTATCTTGGCGAGGAATCGCGGGCGCATTTCGAGGCGGTGCAGGCTTTATTGAACGAAGCCGGGATTGCTTTCCGGATCAATCATCGTCTCGTGCGCGGTCTCGATTACTATAATCGCACCGTGTTCGAGTGGGTCAGCGATCAACTCGGCGCACAGGGCACCGTGTGCGCCGGAGGCCGTTACGACGGCCTGGTGGGGCAACTGGGCGGCAAACCGATGCCAGCGGCGGGTTTCGCCATGGGAATGGAACGGTTGATCACGCTCTGGCAAGAGAGCGGCGAAGTCGAATATGCGGTCGAGCGGTCGATCCCGGAGGTCTACGTGGTGCACCAGGGCGAGCGCGCGCAGCGTATGGCTTTCTGCGCGGCAGAAATCCTGCGTGACATCGGGTTTGACGTGCTGCTGCATTGCGGCGGCGGAAGCTTCAAGTCGCAGATGAGAAAGGCCGATGCCAGCGGCGCGGCGCTGGCGCTGGTCATCGGCGAGAACGAGGCGGCTGCGGGCGAGGTCGGAATCAAGCCGCTGCGCGACGGCGATGCGCAGCGGCGGGTTCCGTTCCAGGCGCTGGCGGAGGCGGTGGCGAACGTACTGTACGGAAGCGAAATACCACAGGATTTTGAACACAGGGAAGAGAACGGAGTTGAAGATGGCAGCATATGACCTCGAAGAACAGGAACAGATCGCCCAGCTCAAGGCATGGTGGGCGCAGTATGGCAATCTGGTGGTGACGATACTGCTGGCGCTGGTGTTGGGCTTTGGCGGCTGGCAGATGTGGAACAGACACAAAAGCGCCGGCGCTGGCGAGGCCAGCGCGCTGTATTTCGACCTGCAACAGGCGGCGGTCGCCGACGACGCGACACAGGTTCGCAAGATTGCCGGCGAGCTGATCAGCAAGTATGGCGATACGGTTCAGGCTCAACTGGGCGCGCTGCTGTCGGCCGGCGTGCAATTCCAGAAAAACGACCTCGATAACGTGCGTCCCCATCTCGAATGGGCGGCGGACAAGGGCAAGGACGCCGTTTTGCGCGACATTGCGCGTCTGAGACTGGCGGCAGTGCTGATGCAACAGGGCGCAGTCGATGAGGCGCTTGCCCGGTTGCAGCCTGTGCCGGAAGGCGCCTTGCGCGCCCGTTTTGAAGATTTGCGCGGCGATGCGCTTGCCAGCCAGGGCAGGGCTGTCGAGGCGCGCGCTGCCTGGCAGGCGGCCTTCGGGGCGCTGGGCAAGGCGACCAGTGAAACCAATCTGCGTAACGCGATTCGCATCAAACTCGAATCGCTGGAAGGTTGAACGATGAAACGTATCCCGTTGCGTATCTTTTTTCCGACCCTCATCCTGGCCTTGTTGGCCGGGTGTTCTTCCACGCCCGGCCCGGCTGAACTGGTCAAGTTCAATCCGTCCATCAAGCTGCATGAGCTTTGGAATGTTTCGGTCGGCAGCGCGAAAAACTACGTATTTCAGCCCGCCGTGGTGGATGAAAGCGTTTATGCCGCAGGCGCCGGGGGGGATGTCGTGCGCATCGACGGCGGCAGGAAAAAATGGGTCACCGATACAGGGACCAGGCTTTCCGCAGGCGTTGGCAGCGACGGCAAAGTGGTTGTGGTGGTCAGTGACAAGGGCCAGGTGATTGCGCTGGATGCCGAAACCGGCTCTGAGCGTTGGCGCGTGAGCGTTGGCGCGGAAATTCTGGCCCCCCCTGCCGTCGGCGGCGGGGTTGTGGTGCTGCGGGCTTCCGACCATCGCCTGCTCGGACTCGAAGCCAGGAATGGACAACAACGCTGGCTCTACCAGCGCAACATGCCGCCGCTGGCTCTGCGCAGCCATACCGGCGTGCTCATCGCGGACGATGAAGTTGCGCTTGCCGGTTTCCCTGGCGGCAAACTGGTTGCGGTGAGCCTGGAGCATGGCGGCAATCTCTGGGAACTCAGCGTGTCCAGGCCGCGCGGCGCAAATGAACTCGAACGGGTGTCCGACGTGGCTGGCGTTCCGGTACTCGGGCGCAGCGAAGTCTGCGCGGTGACCTACCAGGGCCGGGCGGCCTGCTTCGATTTCACGAACGGCAACACCCTGTGGACGCGCGATTTCTCGTCTTACGCCGGCATGGATCGGGACTCACGCTTCGCGGTGATCGTCGACGAACGCGATTCCATTCAGGCGCTCGATGTCTATAGCGGCATCACGGTCTGGCGGCAGGACGGAATGCCCCGGCGCAGACTGACCCGCCCCCGGATCGTCGGCGATCATGTGATATTTGGCGATGGAGAAGGCTACGTGCATGTGCTGGAGCGCGAAAGCGGCGCTTTTGCCGCCCGCGAACGCGCCGACAGAAGCGCCATTCTTGCCGAACCGCAACTGTTGGGGAACGGGTTCGTCGTGCAGTCGCTGGGCGGCGATGTCGTGGCGTATGAACTGAAGCGCTGAACCTCTCGTGAAACCCACTATCGTGCTGGTTGGCCGACCCAATGTCGGCAAATCGACCCTGTTCAATCGACTGACCCGCAGCCGCGACGCGCTCGTGGCCGATCTGCCGGGCCTGACCCGCGACCGCCACTACGGCGTTGGCCGGATGGGCGAGCGTGATTATCTGGTCGTCGACACCGCCGGGTTCGATCCGGTGGCGAAGGATGGCGTCATGTTGGAGATGGCGCGGCAGGCCGAGCAAGCCATTGCTGAAGCCGATGCGCTGCTTTTTCTCGTCGACGGCCGCGCCGGGCGCACGCCCCACGACGAACAGATCGCCGAGTATCTGCGTCGCGCAAACCGTCCTGTCCATCTCGTCGTCAACAAGGCCGAAGGGCTGGATCGAACGCTGGCGGGCACCGATTTTCACGCTCTGGGACTGGGCGACCCCTTGCCGGTTTCGGCGGCGCATGGCGAAGGCGTGCGCGAACTCATCGACGTGGCGCTGGCGCCTTTCGGTCAGCGCGAGGAAGAAGAGGAAGAGGACGGGGAGAACGGCCCGAAGGTGGCCATCGTGGGCCGTCCCAACGTCGGCAAGTCGACCCTGGTCAATGCCCTGCTCGGCGAAGACCGGGTCATTGCGTTCGATGCGCCCGGCACGACCCGCGACGCCATCGCAATCCCATTCGAGCGCGACGGGCGCAAATACACGCTGATCGACACCGCGGGGCTACGCCGTCGGGGCAAGGTGTTCGAGACCGTCGAAAAATTTTCCGTCATCAAGACCCTGCAAGCCATCGAAAGCGCCAATGTCATCGTGCTCGTGCTCGATGCCGCCCAGGACATCTCGGATCAGGACGCGCGCATCGCCGGATTCGTGTTGGAGACCGGGCGGGCGCTGGTAGTGGCGGTCAACAAGTGGGACGCGGTCGACGAATACCGCCGCGAACGCCTCAAGGAAGACATGGCGCGTAAACTGGGTTTTTTGTCGTTTGCCCGGTTCCACCACATCTCCGCGCTCAAGGCCAACGGACTTGGCGCGCTCCTGAAATCGGTGAATGCCGCCTATGGGGCCGCAATGTCCAAACTCTCCACCCCCAGGCTCACCCGCACCCTGCAAATGGCCCTGGCCCGGCAAGCGCCGCCGCGCGCCGGAGCTGTGCGCCCGAAACTGCGTTACGCGCACCAAGGCGGCATGAACCCTCCGGTCATCGTGATTCACGGCACTTCGCTGGAGAGCGTGCCGGACACCTATATGCGTTACCTGGAGCGCGTATTCATGGAAACCTTCAAGCTGCAAGGCACGCCACTGCGTATCCAATTTCGCACCGCGCACAATCCTTATGCAGATAAGTCATGATTCTTGACTTTTGCCACTGTACCCACAGGGCAGTTTTAATGCACACTTACACATTGCGGTAGAATGCCGCCGCGAAAACATCATACACACAAAAATTGAGGTTCCGTGATGAGTGCCAACAAGGGCCAGCTTCTACAAGACCCATTCCTGAATACGCTGCGGCGGGAGCATGTCTCCGTTTCCATTTACCTTGTCAACGGCATCAAGTTGCAAGGGCAGATCGAGTCCTTCGACCAGTACGTTGTGCTGCTCAAGAACACCGTGACGCAAATGGTCTACAAACACGCCATTTCGACCATCGTGCCAAGCCGTCCGGTTTCAATCCAGCAACAGGACGAGGACGGGGGCGGCAACTGAGCGCCATTTGCCTTTACCCGCATCAGTGCCAGCATGTTTGAACGCCCGACCAGCGGCGAGCGGGCCGTCGTGGTTCAACTCGATCTTGGTCAGGGCAGTCTCGATGAGCGTCTGGATGAACTGAAACTGCTGGCCTCCAGTGCGGGAGCCACGGTTGAAGCCGTCGTAAAGGGGCGTCGCGCCGCGCCCGATCCGGCGCTGTTTGCCGGACGAGGCAAGGTCGAGGAGATTGCCGAGACCCTGCGCGCACACGATGCCGATCTGGTGATCTTCAACCATGCCCTGTCGCCTGTCCAGCAGCGCAATCTCGAAAGGACCCTTGAGTACCGGGTCATCGACCGCACCGCGTTGATTCTGGATATTTTCGCCCTGCGGGCGAAAAGTCATGAAGGCAAGTTGCAGGTGGAACTGGCGCAGTTGAGCCACATGGCGACCCGGCTGGTGCGGGGATGGACTCACCTTGAACGGCAACAGGGCGGTATCGGCCAGCGTGGTCCCGGCGAGACGCAGCTCGAAACCGACCGTCGGTTGCTCGGCGACCGGGTGAGGCTGCTCAAATCCAAGCTGGCCAGACTTGAAAAGCAACGCCGCACCCGACGGCGCACGCGCGAGCGCCGCGACGTGTTTTCGGTGTCATTGGTCGGCTACACCAACGCGGGAAAATCCACCCTGTTCAATGCGCTCACCAAGGCGGGCGCCTATGCCGCCGATCAACTCTTTGCCACGCTGGACACGACCACGCGGCGGATGTTTGCCGCCGGGGCAGAAAACATCGTGCTCTCGGATACGGTCGGGTTCATCCGCGATCTGCCTCACGCGCTGGTGGCGGCCTTCCATGCCACGCTCGAAGAAACCGCGCACGCCGACCTGTTGCTGCACGTCGTCGACTCGTCGAGCGAAGACCGCGATGCCCAGATTGGCGCGGTCGACGCGGTGCTCGATGAGATTGGCGCAGCCAATGTGCCGAGAATCGAAGTCTGGAACAAGATCGACCTGACCCATGCCGCGCCTGCTGTTGTGCGGGGGGATTGTGATAATATCAGACGTGTTTTTTTGAGCGCCCGCACGGGCGAAGGGCTTCATCTTTTGCGCGCCGTGCTGGGCGATGCCGCCGGGGCTTTCGCAGCCGAACCCGATAGCGGTTCCCATCCGTCCGGTCTCGACGCGAGTTATTCCGATCCACGCCAATCAGGGGGCGTTGCGCTTCCTTGTAATAAATGAATACAGACATTCTCATGTCGACCAATGACCCGCGCTGGGGTAACCGTGGCAGCAACGGCGAACGCGGCGGCAGACGCGGCGATGAGCAGGGGCCGCCCGATCTCGAAGAGATCTGGCGGGACTTCAACCAGCGCCTGACCGGCATCTTCGGACGCCGCCGCGAAGGGGGTCCCCCCGGGCCTGGAGGGCCGGGACGTCCGGGCTTGCCGTCCTTCAAACAGTTTGGCGGCGGCATCGGCCTGCTGGTGCTGCTGGTGCTCGTGGTCTGGCTCGGCAGCGGTTTCTACACCGTCGATACCAATGAGCGCGGCGTCGTGCTGCGGATGGGCAAATACAACGCCGTCACCCAACCGGGCCTGAACTGGCGACTGCCCTGGCCCATCGAGGCGCATGAAATCGTCGATTTCACGGGGCTGCGCACGGTCTCCATCGGCAGCCGGGACAGCAACGCGCGCGCCCTGATGCTCACCGATGATCTGAACATCGTTGCCGTCCAGTTTGCCGTCCAGTACGTGCTCAAGACGGGGAGTGACGAGGCCGACGGCTTCGAGCGCGGTCCCAGGGATTTCATCTTCGAGAACCGTGGCCCCAATGAAAGTCAGTCCGGTTCTGACGAATTCGTGCGCCAGATCGCAGAAGCCGCGATGCGCGAAATCGTCGGTAAGAGCAAGATGGACTTCGTGCTCTACGAAGGGCGGGAACAGATCGCCGCCGCGGCGCAAAAGCTCGTTCAGGACATTCTGGATCGTTATAAATCCGGTATCCAGGTCAGCCGCGTGACGATGGAAGACGTGCAGCCGCCCGAGCAGGTACAACCTGCCTTCGACGATGCCACCAAGGCCACGCAGGACTGGGAACGGCAGAAAAACGAAGGCGAGGCTTACGCCAACAACGTCGTCCCCGCCGCTCAGGGGAGGGCTTCCCGACTGCGCGCCGAAGCCGAGGCGTACCGCGCCAGCGTGATTGCCAAGGCCGAAGGCGAAGCCTCCCGGTTCAAGCAGGTGCTCTCCGAGTTCAAACGCGCGCCGCAGGTGACCCGCGAGCGCATGTACCTCGACACCGTGCAGCAGGTCTTATCCAGTACCACCAAGGTCATGATCGACAACAAGGGGAGCAACAATCTTCTGTATCTGCCGCTCGACAAACTCTTCCAGCCGGGGGGAGGCGCTGCCGCAGCGGCGGCGGGCGCTGCGCAGCCTGAATCCGTGCAGTCGGTTTTGCCGCTGCAGCCTGCGCCGTCTTCACAGGGCAACCCGCGTGACCGGGATTTCCTGCGTGACCGTAATCGGGGAGATCGTGGATGATGCGTGACAGACTGACCCTGTTTGCCGGCGTGCTGTTTCTGCTGCTGCTGGCGTTTGCCTCGATGTCGATGTTCGTCGTCGACCAGCGCCAGTACGCGATCGTCTTCCAGTTTGGTGAAATCAAGGGGGAACCCATCACGAAACCGGGGCTGAAGTTCAAGGTGCCGCTGATCCAGAACGTGCGCTATTTCGACCGCCGCATCCTGACGATGGACACCGCCAGGCTGGAAGAGCGTTTTCTGACCTCCGAGAAACAAAACGTCATCGTCGATTACTTCGTCAAATGGCGGATCGTCGATCCGGTGCTTTATTACAAGGCCGTGTCGGGCGATGAATCGCGCGCCATCATCCGCCTCAATCAGGCGGTCAATGCCGGTTTGCGCGAGGAATTCGGTAAACGCACCATACATGACGTCATCTCCGGCGAACGCGACGTCATCATGCGGCAAATGGGCGAGCGCGCCAACCGGGACGCCAATACCATCGGGGTGGAAATCGTCGATGTACGCCTCAAGCGCGTCGAGTACCCGGCCGAAGTTTCCGGCAACGTTTATTCGAGAATGGAAGCGGAAAGAAAGCGCGTCGCCAACGAGCGCCGTTCCCGTGGCGCGGCGGATTCCGAAAGAATCCGCGCCGATGCCGATCGCCAGCGCGACATCATCGTCGCCGAGGCGACCAGTGAAGCCTTCCGGATCAAGGGCGAAGGCGACGCCAAGGCTGCCGCGATTTACGCCGAGGCATACAATGCCGATCCGGAGTTCTACTCGTTCTACCGCAGCCTGGAAGCGTACCGCGCCTCCTTTGCCGGCAAGGATGACCTCATCGTCGTTGCGCCGGACTCGGATTTCTTCAAGTACCTGAAAACGCCCCAAGGCAAACGCTAAAGGCCGTCCGATGGGCAACGCGCTGCTCACCGCCATCGCCCTGGTGCTGATTCTCGAAGGGAGCGTGCCCCTGCTTGCGCCCGCGCAGTGGAAGGAGATTTTCCGCCATCTCACCTCCCTGCGGGACGGGCAGATCCGCACTATCGGGCTGTCCGCCACGCTGGCGGGCGTTTTCCTGCTGTTATTGTTGTCACTTTGGAACTGAACGACCGATGCGCTGGGGTTTGCCCGATTTCATTCAGGATGTCCTGCCGGACGAAGCCGCCCGGCTCGAAGAGCTGCGCCGACGGCTGCTCGATGCTTTTCGCGCGCGCGGCTACCGGCTGGTGATCCCGCCGCTCATCGAATACCTCGACGCCCTCACGACCGGCGCGGGGCAGGATTTGCGACTGCGCACCTACCAGTTGGTCGATCAGCTTTCCGGCCGCACGATGGGCGTGCGCGCCGACATGACGCCCCAGGTGACGCGCATCGACTCGCACCTGCTCAATTGCGCGGGCGTCTCCAGGCTTTGCTACTGTGGCAGCGTGTTGCACACACACCCCTCCTCCCTGACGGCCACGCGCGAACCCCTTCAACTCGGCGCCGAACTCTATGGTCATGCCGGACTGGAAGCCGACATCGAAGCGCTTCGTCTGCTTGCCGAGGCGCTACAGTTGGCCGATGTGCCCTCGATGCGCTTCGACCTCGGTCATGTCGGGCTTTTTCACGCGCTGGCCGACAGCGCCGGGCTGAACGAAGCTGCGCGCGGAGAAGCCTTCAGTCTGCTGCAAAACAAAGACGTTCCCGACCTGCGCGAACTGCTTGCCAACGTGGAAGACCGCGCAGCGCGGGAAGCCATTCTTGCGCTGCCTGAACTCTATGGCGGAGCGGAAATTCTGGATGTGGCCGAGGCGCGCCTGCCCCGGATGCCCTCTGTTCGCGCCGCCCTCGATGAACTGCGTCGGCTTGCCTTTGAACTGGCCGACTTGCCGCTCAGCTTCGATCTGGCCGACCTGCGCGGCTACCGCTATCACAGCGGCCTGACGTTTGCCGCCTACGGCGGCGGCGCGCACACGGCGCTGGCAAAGGGCGGACGTTACGATTTTGTTGCCGGAAACTTTGGACGTGACCGCGCGGCGACCGGCTTCAGCCTCGATCTGCGGGAACTTGCACGTTGTTCATCCGTACCCGCGCTGGCCGGAGCCATTCTCGCTCCGCTGGAAAAAGATTCGGCGCTACAGGAAGAAATCACAAAATTGCGCAATGCGGGCGAAGTCGTCATCGACGCGCTGCCCGGGCACGAAGGCACATGGGTCGGCTGTGACCGGCAATTGGTCAGGCATGATGGTCGCTGGATGGTCGTTACGCTTTGATTCCCGCCATGTCGGGCGCGGATTGAAGCATGGAGAGTGAGAATGTCTAAAAACGTAGTGGTTGTAGGAACCCAGTGGGGCGATGAAGGCAAGGGCAAGATCGTTGACTGGCTCACGGATCATGCGCAGGGCGTCGTGCGTTTCCAGGGCGGACACAACGCCGGGCATACCCTCGTCGTAGGCAAGAACGAATACAAACTCAACCTCGTGCCCTCCGGCGTCGTGCGCGAAGGCGTGGCCTGCTTCATCGGCAACGGTGTCGTGCTGGACATTCACCACCTCCTGCACGAAATCCGCACGCTGGAAGCAGGCGGCATCGACGTGCGCAGTCGCCTCAGAATCAGCCTCGGATGTCCGCTCATCCTCAGCTACCACGGCGTGCTCGACCGTGCGCGCGAAGCCGCCAGATCCTCCGGGGACAAGATCGGCACCACCGGCAAAGGCATCGGCCCCGCCTACGAAGACAAAGTGGCCCGCCGCGCGCTGCGCGTCTACGATCTCCAGGACGGCAAACGTTTTGCGGACAAACTCGCTGCCAACCTCGACTACCACAACTTCGTTCTCACCCGTTACCTGAACGCCGAGCCGGTGGATTTTCAGGCTATCTACGATCAGGCCATGCGTGACGGCGAAGAGTTGCGCCCGCTCATCACCGACGTATCCGCCGAAATTCATGCCCTTAACAAGAACGGCGGCTCTCTGCTCTTTGAAGGCGCGCAGGGCACATTGCTCGACATCGACCACGGAACCTATCCGTTCGTCACCTCCAGCAACTGCGTCGCCGGACAGGCCGCCGCCGGCTCCGGCATCGGGCCGGGCAGTCTCCACTACGTGCTGGGCATCACCAAGGCGTACTGCACCCGGGTAGGAGGCGGGCCGTTCCCCACCGAACTCGACATCGAAACCGCGGGCGCGCCCGGCGAGCAGATGTCTACGCGCGGGCGCGAATTCGGCACCGTCACTGGACGCAAGCGGCGCTGCGGCTGGCTCGATCTGGCCGCGCTCAAGCGCTCCATCATCATCAACGGCGTCACGGGCCTGTGCATCACCAAGCTCGACGTGCTCGACGGCCTGACTGAACTCAAGCTCTGCGTCGGCTACATGCTCGACGGCGAGCGCATCGAACTCCTGCCCCTGGGCGCGGAAGAAGTCAGCCGCTGCGAACCGATCTATGAGACTCTGCCGGGCTGGAGCGCCTCCACCGTGGGCGCGAAAAGCTGGAGCGCCCTGCCGCTGGAAGCGCGCACCTACCTGCACCGCATCGAAGAAATCTGCGAAGTGCCCATCGACGTCATTTCCACCGGCCCGGAACGCGAAGAAACCATCTTGCGCAGGCATCCGTTTGGGGTGTGATATTGATTTACTCAGTATACTGAGTAAAAATACTCAGCATTATGAGTAAAGAGAAAGGCGCTTTTCAACGTTCGCAGATGACGACTCTGGCGGCGCGGCTGTGCGAGCCGCGCCGTTTCATACAGGTCGTTGCCGGGCCGCGCCAGGTAGGCAAGTCGACGCTGGTGCTACAGGCAACTGATGGGCTGGATGTGCCCGTGCGCTATGTGAGTGCAGATGAACCGACCCTGCGCGGTGCAGACTGGATCGACCAGCAATGGGCAATTGCCCGGCTGGAAGCCAGCGGCGTGCAGGGTGCGGTGTTGGTGTTCGATGAAATCCAGAAAATCCCGAACTGGTCGGAAACAGTAAAACGCCTGTGGGACGAGGACACGCGGGCGAGGCTTTCTCTCAAGGTGGTGTTGCTCGGTTCTGCGCCGCTACTGATTGCGCAGGGCTTGACGGAGAGCCTTGCAGGGCGCTTTGAGATTCTGTACCTGCCGCACTGGTCTTTTGCGGAAATGCACGCGGCTTTTGGTTGGACGCTGGACGAATACGTGTTTTACGGCGGCTATCCGGGCGCTGCACCGCTCATTGCGGAACCGGCGCGCTGGTCTCGTTACATTGCCGACAGCCTGATTGAAACCTCTGTTTCGCGCGACGTGCTGCTGATGTCGAGAGTGGATAAACCCGCGCTGTTGCGGCGTTTGTTTGAATTGGCTTGTCGTTATTCGGGGCAGGTGCTTTCCTACACCAAGATGTTGGGGCAATTACAGGATGCCGGAAATACCGTCACTTTGGCGCATTACCTGGAATTGCTGGCAGGGGTGGGCATGGTGCGCGGTTTACCCAAGTATGCGGGCGATGCGGCGCGCAGCCGGGCTTCCAGCCCCAAGTTGCAGGTGCTCAATACGGCGCTGATGACAGCCACTTGCGGCGTCACCCTGGCTGAGATGCGCGGAAAACGTGAGTTCTGGGGGCGACTGGTGGAATCTGCTGTAGGAGCGCATTTGGCCAATGCCGCGATGACTGGCGAGTGTAACCTGTACTACTGGCGCGAGGGCAAGCATGAAGTGGATTTCATCGTACAAACGAGCCGTGGGCTGACGGCCATCGAGGTGAAAAGCAGTCGCGCACCGTTGGCTCATCCTGGAACCATCGCCTTTGCAAAAGCGTTCAAGCCGCAGCGTAGTTTGCTGGTGGGAGGCGACGGCATTGCACTGGAAGATTTCCTGAGGCTGCCGGTAACACACTGGGTCAACGCAAACTGATTCCACTCCTGCAAGATTTGCGCTCAAATCGAAACGAAACTTCTACGTAACATATAATCCCAAGTTGTCTTCACAAGCCTTTCGGAACTGAACGATGCCCCGTTTTTCATTCTCGTATTTCCTGTTTATTTCCCTGTTTGCGGCCTCATTCTGCGCCGTGTCCGCGCAGCCGGTTCCTCCGCCGGTACTGGCGGCCAAATCCTGGATACTGATCGACCAGGCAACCGGTCAGCTCCTGACGGCCAATGATCCCGACAGTCGGGTCGAGCCTGCTTCGCTCACCAAAATGATGACCGCCTACCTTACCTTCAAGGCGCTCAAGGCAGGAACGGTTACCGAGGATCAACTGGCGCCGGTCTCTGCCGCGGCCTGGAAGCAGGAAGGTTCGCGCATGTTCATCGAACCCCGGACGCCGGTTGCTGTGGGAGACTTGATCCGGGGCGTCATCGTGCAATCGGGCAATGACGCCTGTATTGCGCTTGCCGAACTGCTCGGCGGCACTGAAGAAAACTTTGCCAAAATGATGAACCGGGAAGCCGAGCGTTTGGGCTTGAGCAACACCCATTTCATGAACTCCAACGGTCTGTCCCATCCAGGGCACTACAGCACCGCGCGCGACCTGGCGAATCTCGCCAGCGCGATCATTCGTGATTTTCCGGAGTATTACGGCATCTATTCGCTCAAATCCTTCACTTACAACCGCATCCAGCAGCCCAACCGCAACCGCCTGCTGTTCATTGATCCCACGATCGACGGCATGAAAACCGGGCAAACCAAGGAGGCCGGTTACTGTCTGGTCAGCAGTGCGCTACGCGGGCCGCGCCGACTGGTTGCGGTCGTCCTCGGGGCCTCTTCCGACAACGCGCGCGTGCAGGAATCGCTCAAGCTGCTCAATTACGGCTTCCAGTCCCACGACATGATGCGGATTTATGCCGCCGATCAGACCCTGTCGCAGTTCAAGGTATGGAAGGGCGCGGAAAAACAGGTGAGCGTCGGTCTTCCAGAAGACCTCATCATGACCTTGCCCAAAGGAAAACCCAACAAGATCGAACCCGTCCTGGAGAGTCAGCAGCCGGTGTTCGCGCCGCTGGCAAAAGGGCAGGAAATCGGAATCCTCAGGCTCACCGTCGATGGCGAGCTTTATGGAAGCTTCCCGGTCGTGGCGCTCTCGGATGTGCCACAGGGCGGTTTCTTTGGGCGGATGTGGGATGCGTTCATGCTGTGGATCAAGAGCTTGTGAGCAACACTCTCATCGAGTATCCCTGCGACTTCCCCATCAAGATCATGGGCGCGAACGCCGATGGTTTCGCGCAGGAGATTCTCGAAACCGTATTGCGCCATGCGCCCGATTTCGACCCTGCCGCGGTCCAGATGCGCACATCGGGCAAGGGCAATTACCTGTCGCTCACCTGCACCTTCCGCGCCCATTCGCAAGCGCAGGTTGACGCGCTCTACCGCGAACTGACTGCGCATCCCTTGGTCAAAGTGGTGCTGTGAACGACGGCGACAGCCTGCGCGTCAAACGCCTCGGTCTTACCGGCTATGCGGGCGCGCTCGAAGCCATGAAGCTCTTCACTGCTACGCGCGATGCGCAAACGCCCGACGAAATCTGGCTGCTCGAACATCCGCCCGTCTTCACGCTCGGGCAGGCAGGCAATCCCGCGCATCTGCTGCAAAATCCTGCCGAAATTGCCCTGGTGCGCACCGACCGTGGAGGCCAGATCACCTATCACGGCCCCGGACAACTCGTGGCCTACCTGCTCATCGACCTTTCCCGCCGACGGATCAAGGTGCGCGAATTCGTCTGGCTGATGGAAGAAACCGTCATTGCCACGCTGGCTGAATACGGATTACAGGCCGCACGCAGACGCGGCGCGCCCGGCGTCTACATCGACGGCGCGAAAATCGGCGCGCTCGGCCTGCGGGTCAAAAATGCTCGCTCCTACCACGGCCTTTCTCTCAACGTAAATGTCGATCTCGCCCCTTTCTCATGGATCAACCCCTGCGGTTACACTGATCTGAAAAGCACGCGGCTTGCCGATTTCGGCATCCATGACGATGTGGACGCCGTAGCCACCCGCCTGCTCGGCCACTTTCAACGCCTGTTGCCGCCGCTTGCCTCGATGGCGGCGTAAACTCATCCGATATCAGTCTTGCCTGAACGACAATGACCACGCCCCCTCGCAAAGAACGCGGCGCCGCCAAGACAGCCCGCATCCCGATCAAGATCGTCCCTGCCCCTCGCCTGCAAAAGCCGGAATGGATCAGGGTCAAAATTGCCTCCGGCGAGGAGGCGGGCCGCTTCAACGAAATCAAATCCGCCCTGCGCGGGCATCAGCTTCACACCGTATGTGAAGAAGCCTCCTGCCCCAACATTCACGAATGTTTCGGCAAGGGCACGGCCTCCTTCATGATTTTGGGCGACATCTGCACCCGGCGCTGCCCGTTCTGCGACGTTGGCCACGGTCGTCCCGCCGCGCCCGACCCCAATGAACCTGCACTGCTGGCGGCCACCATTGCGGACATGAAACTCGCCTACGCGGTCATCACCTCGGTCGACCGCGACGACCTGCGCGACGGCGGCGCGGCGCACTTTGCCGCCTGCATCCGCGCCATTCGCGTTGCCTCGCCCAAAACCGCCATCGAAATCCTCACCCCCGATTTCCGGGGCCGGGAAGACGCCGCGCTCGATGCCTTTGCCGTTGATCTGCCCGACGTTCTCAACCACAACCTCGAAACCGTACCGCGCCTCTATCCCCAGGCCCGCCCCGGCGCGGACTACGCTGGTTCCCTTGCGCTGCTCGAACGTTTCAAGGCGCGCTATCCCGGCGTTCCAACCAAATCGGGCCTGATGGTCGGTCTGGGCGAGGAAGACGACGAAATCCTCGCCACGATGCGTGACCTGCGCGCGCACGGAGTCGATTTGCTCACCATCGGCCAATACCTGCAACCGTCAGCCGGGCATCTGCCGGTACTGCGCTACGTCCATCCCGACACCTTCAGCCACTTTGAAGCCGAAGCACGGAAAATGGGTTTTAGCAACGCCGCCTGTGGGCCGATGGTACGGTCGAGCTATTGGGCAGATAAATTGGCGCATGGGGCTGGAGTTGTGAATTCCAACGATCGAGGCGACTGAACTCTATTTCTCCTGAAGACAGCTCACGATGACGGAGCAAGCCCCAGCAGATCCGAGGCTTCATTGCAACAACCAGTTACGTAGGCGTGCGCCTGCTCCGGTATCTGCTCCGGCATCTGGTCAAGGAAGTCCGTTGTTTTCTTCAGCCATTGCAGACTTTCGTCTTTATTGCCCATCAGGGCATGCACACGGCACAACTCACCCAGGACATAACTTTTCCCCATAGGTTCCTGCTCTTTGTCATAAAAAAGCAGCGCCTGTTCATATAGATGGATAGAGTGAGCGTAATTTTGCTGCCCACATTCCAGATTGCCGATGCTCCTGAGCACGTTGGCCAGCCCCAGATTGTTTTGCTCGTCGCGGTACAGTTTTTCGGCCTGCGCGTAATGCTGCCGGGCATCCTCAAGTTGTTCCAACCTGCATTCCAGATCGCCGATGCTCCTGAGAACGTTGGCCAGCCCCAGATTGTCTTGCTCGTCGCGGTACAGTTCTTCGGCCTGCCCGTAATGCTGACGGGCATCCTCAAGTTGTCTCAACCTGAGTTCCAGATCGCCGATGCTCGTGAGCACGTTGGCCAGCCCCAGATTGGTTTGCTCGTTGTGGTACAGTTTTTCAGCCTGCCCGTAATGCTGCCGGGCATCCTCAAGTTGTCCCAACCTGCATTCCAGATCGCCGATGCTCGTGAGCACGTTGGCCAGCCCCAGATTGTCTTGCTCGTCGCGGAACAGTTTTTCGGCCTGTTCGAAATGCTGACGGGCATCCTTAAATTGTCCCAACATAAATTCCAGATCGCCGATGCTCCTGAGCACGTTGGCCAGCCCCAGATTGTTTTGCTCGTCGCGGAACAGTTTTTCGGCTTGCTCGTAATGCCGCTGGGCATCCTCAGGTTGTCCTAACCTGTGTTCCAGACTGCCGATATATATATTAAGAAAGGCTGAAAAACGGGCGTCGCCTTGCTGTTTCGCCAAAGTCCGAAGCAGCGCCAGCGACACCGGCGCAGAATATTGGAAATAATTTTGCATCTCCCTTACCAGACGCTTGTTTCTATCTTCATCAAAAAGCGTCTTTTCTAAAAAGGACAATGCAGGGAGAAGGCATTCAAGCGAAAAGGCATGCCAATCTGCCCGGTCAGGACGGTCAAATTGATCGCCATTTTCAAATATTTGAATAAATGCTTCACGCAATAAATCAATAGCCCGCTGCCGGTTTGTTGCATCAAATCTGAAAGCCAGCTCTTTGATTGGACTAAGCATGGAATAGACAAGCTTGTCGTCTGGCTGTAGCGCCTTTGCTTCGACAAGGCCGTTTTTGATCAGGTCGTTTACGGCTTTTTCATAGGCACCCAGATCATCGGAAAACATCAATTCAAACAATTTACGTGATAACGCTGAAGGTAGTAACGACAAGATGCCCCATATTGTCAGGGCCTCTCTGTTGCCTGAAACAGTCTCATAACTCATTCTGACGGTAGTGAGCAACGAGCGATGCGGCCCCTCTTCATCTTCGATTTTCATGCCCGTAAGATTTTTACGCGCCGCTTTCAACAGTTCGCCAACGACAGGAAGCGGCACTTTTTGAGCCGCAACCAGCGTAATGGAGAGAGGATGGCAGTCAAGCATATCCAGGAGTTTTTCCAGTTGTCGTTGTTCGTTATCAGACAATTTGCTATCCCATAAGGAAAGAAACATTTCCTTGGCGTATTGCATGTCCAACCGACCAACACTTTTGTGCTGAATTCTTGAATTGGATATTATTGTGCGGGACGAGTACAGAATATTCCAACCTGAGTATTTGGTAAAATTGATGAACCAGTCTTTGAATGAAGCGTCTTTCAGTGGCTCTTCCAGATTATCCAGATATATCGTGTGGTTCGGATAATTATGGTATAAGTCTTCGATTTGTTTCTCTATCTGTTCGGGGTATTTTATTCCAAATGCAAGCAATATGGTGGTAAGAGCCTCGGGTTTTGAGGTTTGTCCGGCCAGCTTCACCTCGGTGGCTTTTGCAGGATCAATACGTTGCATGACCGCCCGGCAGATCGTTGATTTTCCTATTCCTGGGGCTCCATGTACTTCCACTGCATCATAACGGCTGGCGGGATCCATCAATTCTTTATAAATACTATCAATCATCGTGTCCCTGCCGAAAACCTGGACACGGGTTGTTGCCGATGGTTGCGGCTGTGAGTGATTGACTTTTTCGTCAAAATGCGAATAGCGTCCCCATGCCGCCATACTGGGGTCCCAACTATGAGCATTGAAATTGATAGAACCGTCGGATCGCAACTCAACTATGGAAAAAACGGCTTGTACGTCTTTTCCTTGTTTGATACATCCCATAGTAATTTCTTGAGTTAGGCCAGTTTCTCGATGCCAGACTTCATGCGCATCTCCGCACAAATAAAGTTTGACTGAATATTCATCAAACAGGTTCTCAATAACTTTTCGCTCACGACTGGAAAAACACTCGATCCCGTGGTGCGCCAGAGCGATGATGCGAGCGCCTGAGCGTTGCTCTTTCTTGATTTGATTTAATGTTAAATATAAATCGTGATTACCTATAACCAGATTCCCCCGGTCGTTTTTGTCGCCGCATGTGATGGCTGTGTTGAGGTGCAACAGATACAAGTTATGACTGTCAAGGTATCGGTAAGGATGTATTGGTTGCAAACTGTCTGACCAGACCGGATCAATTGGTTGCAGGTGTTTGATGATACGATTGAAAAATGAAAACCGTTCAAGCAGATACTTTTTGTCCTTTTCTTTAAACGTTCCTTTATCTATATCGTATTCGTTACGAATTTTTGATAATTTGCTTCCTCCCGGGTCTCTCTTATTTCTTTCAAGGTCATGATTGCCCGGTACGATGTAGATGTGACTGGGGTTCTTCAAACCGGCGCTGTTGGCAAGTTTGCGTACAAACTCAGCGGACTCTCTCGCAACTTCATCAGTATCCTTTTGATGAAGGGCGTGCCGAAAATCCCCGGTGACAAACACCGCGTCCACACGAACTCCCAAGCTTTTGAGGTAGCCGGGCAATTTTTCGCGGAGTTGCGCAGAACTTCTGCCATCCTGTTGCGGGTTGAAATGAATATCGGAAACGTGTAGCCAACGCATGCTTTTCATCCATTGTATGCAGAATGTTTAACGCCGGTTGCTGCTTCAAGGCATCTTACATTCCATCATGACTGCCAACAATATGAGACTGCTTCCGGCGTTGAGCACATCCCGGAGCGGACAATGTCGACGCCTTCAGGAAATCTCTGCAAAACCGTCATTCTGCGCGTAGCGAAGTCGCAGAATCCAGAGGCCGCGTGGATCCTGCGACTTCGCGCAGGATGACGAGCGGTGAATGCAGGGTTGTGCAGGGGGCTCGGCCTCTTTGAAACCAAAGCGCGGAAGTTTCAGCAGCGCCGCCTGCGGGCCGGTGGCGCGGCCGAGCTATTGGGCGGACAAGCTGGCGTATGGGGCGGGGGTGTGAATTACACCTAAAACCTTGTGCGTGGAAGATTGTGGGCGATGTCGCCGATTGTCACTCAATTCATCCCGGTTGGTTGAATAAATCGGCGATCTGTCCGTGTACGTTAAATATTCAACATATGACTTTTAGCTGCAACCGTTATTATTAATGTGGCAGCGGATAAGCGGTGACATCCGTTCAGTGATTTAATAGCCGGAGCCATATCATGTTGATGGCGAACGTCGAGGTATTGAAAAATTATATAAAAGACACTGTTGTCAAATATCTCTCTCGATGTCACTTGCCATATCAAAGCGCGATTTTTGAGGAGAATTGAGGTCATGAAAATACGCGCCAGAGCTATTCTCGTAATTATCGGTGCTAACTTTCTTATCATTCTGTTCAGTATTCTGGCAGGAATCAGTTATGTAAGAACAAATATTTCAAAATACATGGAAGCGGATATGTTGGTAGTGGCCGATATAGCCGACCAATATATCAGCGCCGAACTGAGTCGGTTAAGACTGAAGGCCGATGTTGTGGTTCACGAACTGGAAACCGTCAGTCAGACAAAGTGGCCGGAAATATTGGTAGAGCAGGGATCGCTACACCCGGAATTTATTGGAATGACAGTTCTTGAGCGGGATGGCAAGGTTGTCGTCTCGGCTGGAGAAACCCCGGCTCGCCTTGAGTTTCTTGCTGATAAATATCTCCAGCGGGTTTTTGCGGGAAATAAGGCTTTTACTTCCACCGTTCCTACCGAACAGGGGGTGATGCTCTATCTGCTGGCTCCAGTGCCCGGAGAGCAGAGTCGCATTTTAGCGCTTACGATTCATGGTTTGTATTTCAGCAAACTTAGGGCTGGATATCGTATTTGGGAAACTGGACATATATTTTTTGATGATGATGAGGGCTATATATTAGCCACTGCTCTCCCTGAGTGGGTGCAGGAGCGTCGAAATTTTATTATAAGAGCGCAAACCGATCCGCAATTTAAGGAGATCGCATCTGTAATAAGCCGTTTGGTAAAGGGCGAAAGAGGGGTTGGATATTATTCCGTTTCCGGAGTTCCTCGAATGTGCGCATACAGACCCATCACGGGATCAGAAGAAGGATGGGCTCTTGGGGTTGTTGCGCCGCTCAATGAAAGTCCGGTGAGAGATGTGGACAGAGGGTTTCTCATCATAGGTCTTATCGGCCTTCTTCTGAACGTTATAGCCGCTATTATCGCCTCGAATTTTATCAAAAAGCCCTTTGAGCAGGTGGCAACGCTAAAGGAGGAGGCAGAGGCACAGTCGCGTTCAAAATCCGCTTTTCTCGCAAACATGAGCCATGAGTTACGAACGCCATTGAACGTTATCATCGGGCTCACAGATCTGATGCTTGAAGAAAAGGATCTGCCCGATCATGTCAAGGCTAACCATCTGAGCATCAGCAACGCAGGTGGAACCTTGCTCAATATCGTAAACGATATTCTCGATATTTCCAAAATTGAATCCGGTAAATTAACCCTTGTTCCTGTTGAATACCATGTGCCGAGTCTGCTTAACGATACGGTTATACTGATAAAAACATATATAGGCGAAAAGCCGATTGATTTTAAACTGAATATCAGTGAAACGCTTCCCGGCATGCTTTACGGCGATGAGCTGCGCGTGAGGCAGATCATGAACAACCTGTTGTCCAACGCCGTAAAGTATACGCCATCGGGAACCGTTGAGCTTGGCGTGACATGCGAGCGCTCCGATAATGAGGTGTGGATGAATATATCCGTGAAAGATACTGGCCAGGGTATAAAGCCCGAAGATATAAAAGGTCTGTTCAAGGAATACGCCCAAATGGACAAGAGGGCAAACCGCAAGATAGAGGGAACAGGGCTTGGTTTGTCAATCAGCCGCCAGTTGGCCGAGTTGATGGGCGGACATGTTTCCGTAGCAAGCGAGTACGGAAAGGGCAGTACGTTCACGATCAAAATCCGGCAGGGTTTTGTAAATGATTCGATCATCGGTACGGAGGTCGCTAAAAATCTGTGCAACTTCAATTACAGCGACACCAAGCGCCAATCTTCCAACAGACTCGTCAGGGCAGACCTTAGTTTCGCCAGAGTGCTTGTCGTAGATGACATTCCCGCTAATCTTGATGTGGCCGCAGGGCTGATGCGAAAGTATAATATGAAGGTCGACTGCGTAATAAGCGGTCAGGCGGCTATTGACAGGATACGCAGTGAATCGCCCCGTTACGATGCGATATTCATGGACCACATGATGCCTGAAATGGACGGCATCGAAGCAACTCAAGTGATCCGTAAAATTGACACACAATACGCGCGCAATATCCCGATTATCGCCCTGACGGCGAACGCCATAACAGGGACGGAAAAAATGTTTTTTGATAATGGTTTTCAGGATTTCTTATCAAAACCTGTTGATATCATACAGCTTGATTCAATACTCAAAAAATGGGTGTGCCATCATGCTGTGAAACAGGCAGTGGTTGTATCTGAATTCGCCTCACAGGAGGAGGATGCCGTTGAAATTGATATTCCCGGTATCAACGCAGAAGATGGCATTGCACGCTATGGCTATGATATGGAGATCTATCTCTCCATCCTGCGTTCGTTTGCGGATAATACGCCCGCCCTTTTGAACAAACTGCGCGATGTCAGACAGGAGACTCTGCGGGACTGCGGGATAAACGCGCACGGATTGAAGGGAAGTTGCGCAAACATCAGCGCACAGCAGTTGAGCGCGGATGCTTATGAGCTTGAAATTGCGGCTAAAAATGGCGATCTGGAGAGATGTCTATCGCTTGTGGAGCCGCTTTTGAAAAACGCTGAGTTTCTTGTGGCGAACATAAACGCGTGGCTTGAAATTCATAGTGATTCCTCTGGTTTTGAGGCGAATCAAAAGTAGAAGCTACGCGGGCATAGCCAACCGTCTACATTTTTCCCTTCCGGGTAACGGTGAAGAGGCAACCGGCTCCGCCGCCGCAGTTTATTTCGAGCCATATTTCCGCATCCGGTTTGTGAATGACATAGACGCGCACCGGGATTCGGGTGGAATAAGGTAGGCGTTGATTTTCTTCCGGGCCAAGGGTGCCATGAGCTTCGCCAATTTCCACTTCTTCGCCGAAAACCTGGACGCCGCCTGCTGCGGTAATAGCGTCTTCGTAATGGCGCTGAACAAGAAGAAAATCGTGTTCGGAGACGCCTTTCAGTTTTTCGTTGTATAACGAAACTTTCAAGGTCCTGCCTTCTACCATGCGAATACGATCCCTGCCTAACGGGTAGATGGTGCGGGCGCGCTCCTGGAGACTGATGTTTTCATCCAGGGTGTTCAATGTGAGCGTTACGTACCGATATCCTTCAGGCGGCATGAAAAACGGAAACGCGCCGATGTCCTTGTCCGTCACCGGGATGTTGTCGATGTCGAATTCGCTGATGATCTGTACTGCCCTGGAGTCGGTTCCGGACTCAGGTGGCGGCGAGAGGCTGCCTTTGGGCGCGGCGCCCGTATCACCATCCCTGCCGCAGGCGCTTGCCAGTGCGGTCAGGCTCAATACCATCAGGAAGCGAAGTCGGGCGTTCATGGGGCTTCTCAAAGTCAGGATGCATGCACCTGAAAAACTTTACCATCTTCGATTCGCAACGCGGTGAGCGCGCCGCCCCAGACGTAGCCGGAGTCGAGGGCAATCAAACCCTCTTCGCGGTAAAAACCGAGAGTCGACCAGTGGCCGCAAATGATGGTGTGGGTGCGGCTGGCGCGATCCGGGTGCGCGAACCAGGGGCGGGCGCCTTCCGGGGCGGTGGCCGGCGGGCCTTTGGCGCGTAGCGTCATGCGACCCTCGGGGGTGCAGAAGCGCATGCGCGTAAAAGCGTTGACGATGACCCGCAGGCGGTTCCATCCTCTGAGGCGGTTTTTCCAGTGATCCGGGCGGCTGCCCATGAGGCGCAGGAGAAACTTTTTCGAGTCCTTGCCGGTGAGCGCGGCCTGAACTTCTTCGGCCAGCGACTGGGCTTTGGGAACGGTCCATTGCGGCAACAGTCCCGCGTGTACGAGCGCGTATTGATCTTCGACATGCAGCAGCGGGCGGTGGGCAAGCCAGTGCAGCAGTTCATCGCAGTCCGGCGCGGTCAGGATGTCATCCAGGTTGTCGTAAGCGCTTCGGGATTCGAGTCCGGCGTGGCGCATCAACAGGTAGAGGTCGTGATTGCCGAGCACGACGGTGGCGGCGTCCCCAAGTCCGGCAACGAAGCGCAGGGACTCCAGCGATTCCGGGCCGCGATTGACGAGATCGCCGACGAACCAGAGCCGGTCGACGGCAGGGTCGAACGCGCATTGATCGAGCAAGCGCCGCAATGCGCTGTAACAGCCCTGAACGTCGCCTATCGCATATATCGCCATGTTTTACACAAGCACGGGTTCCGGTTCCAGTTCCACGCCGAAGCGCCTGAATACGTCATTCTGAATGTTCGACGCCAGCCGCAGGATGTCCGCGCCGGTCGCGCCGCCGTGGTTGACGAGGATGAGCGCGTGTTGGGCGTAGCAGCCAGCAGGGCCGAGGCGGCGGCCTTTCCAGCCGCATTGTTCGATCAGCCATCCGGCGGAAAGTTTCTCACGGCCATCGGGCTGCGGGTGGTGCGGCAGGGCGGGATGGGCGGCGAGCAGGGCCGCGCACTGTCCGGCGTCGATGACGGGATTCTTGAAGAAGCTGCCTGCGCTGCCGAGTTCGGCAGGATCGGGCAGTTTGCGCCGCCGTAGTGCAATGACGGCATCCGATATCTGGCGGGAGGCGGGCGCGTCGAGACCGTTTTCGGCAAGTTCGCGCTCAAGCTCGCCGTAGCGGATCAGGGGTTGCCAGTGGCGCGGCAGACGAAAGCGCACCGCCGTGATGAGCCAACGGCCCGGTTGGCGTTTGAAAACGCTGTCGCGGTAACCGAACTGGCAGGCGGGGGCGTCGAAGCGTTCGAGTTCGCCGCTGGCAAGATCGAGCGCGTCGAGCGACTCGATCCGTTCGGCCACTTCCAGACCGTAAGCGCCGATGTTCTGGACGGGGGCCGCGCCGACGGTTCCGGGAATGAGGGAGAGGTTTTCGAGTCCCGGCCAGCCCTGGTCGAGCGTCCAGCAAACGAAGTCGTGCCAGTTTTCGCCCGCGCCCGCTTCGACGAGGATGTCGCTTTCGGCGTCAATGAGCCTGCGTCGGCCGGGGATTTCGACCTTGAGGACGCTATCGAGCGGCTCGCCCCGCAGCACGAGGTTGCTGCCGCCGCCCAGAATCAAACTCAACCCGGAAACGCCTCCCGGGCGATCCTTGATGAAAGCGCACGCCTGTCGCGCTTCTTCCACCGAGCGCACGCGCAGCAGATGGCCTGCCCGCGCGGGCAGGCCGAAGGTGTTCAGCGCCGTCAGATCGGCGTCAATCTGCACGCAGGGCATCAATGGCTTGCCGGATGTCGACATCGCTTGCGCCGGGGGCGAGTTTGCTCCATTGCTCAAAGTCCTCGCCGTTCTTGATGCCCGCTACAGCCTGCCCGGCCTCGCGGGCGGAAGCAAAGCTCTGGCTTTGCAGAAGCAGACGACCATCGCCGCCGACGAATTTGAAATAGAAGAGTCCGTCCGTTTCGCGGTATTGCTTGAATTGGGGCTTGGCCAGCGCCTTGGCGCGTGAATTCGCAGGCGAGGCAGGAAGCCGGTCGAGCGGACGCAATCCGGCAGCTTCGCGCAGACGGGCGATGAAGGGGGTTGCGTATTTGGCGCGCAATGCCGCTGCGCCGCTCTTCAAAACCTGTTCGATGCGCGCAGGCTCATCCATCAACTCTTCGTAGCGCGCACGCATTGGCGCAATGACCGATTCCAGCTTGTTGAAAAGGGCTTCCTTGGCCTCTCCCCAACTGATGCCTTCGGCAAAGCGGGCGCGCATCGCCTCGGTCTCGGCAGGCGTGGCAAATGCCTGAAAGAGCTGGAACAACGCGGAACCTTCGGTCTCCTTCGGTTCGCCGGGCGACCTCGAGTCGGTGACGATGCCGAATACCAGTTTTCTCAGCGTGTCGGGGGGCGCAAACAGTGGAATGATGTTGTCGTAGCTCTTGCTCATTTTCCGTCCGTCCAGCCCAGGCAGGGTAGCGACGGATTCATCGACTGCCGCTTCGGGCAACACGAAATGCTCGCCGCCGTAGCGATAGTTGAAGCTCGCGGCAATGTCGCGCGCCATTTCCAGGTGCTGAACCTGATCGCGCCCCACGGGAACCTTGTGCGCGTTGAACATGAGGATGTCGGCGGCCATCAGCACCGGATACATGAACAGCCCCATCGTCACCCCGGCATCCGGATCTTCCGACTCGGCAAGGTTCTTGTCGACGGCGGCCTTGTAGGCGTGCGCGCGGTTGAGCAGGCCCTTGCCGGTCACGCAGGTGAGCAGCCAGGCGAGTTCGGTGATCTCAGGAATATCGGATTGGCGGTAGAACCACACGCGCTCGGGGCGCAGCCCGGAGGCCAGCCAGGTGGCGGCGATTTCCAGCGTCGAGCGTTGTACCCGTTCCGGATTATCGGTTTTGACGAGTGCATGGTAGTCGGAGAGGAAATAGAAGCTCTCGACCCCGGGACGCTGGCTGGCTTCCACCGCCGGGCGAATGGCGCCCGCGTAATTGCCGAGGTGAGGCGTGCCGGAAGGGGTAATGCCGGTGAGGATGCGTTGTGATGTCATGGGTTTCACAGTCTGCGCCCGGCATGGCCGGGCAATAGGGTGGTACGGAAAAAGCATCGCCTCTTCCCCCAGGAGAACCTCTGCAAAACCCTGCGTCCACTGCTTGTCATGCTGCGCGAAGTCGCAGCATCCACGCGGCGTCTGGATTCTGCGACTTCGCTTCGCTACGCGCAGAATGACAGGAGGGGTTTTTGCAGAGTTTCCCAAAAGGGAAGAATTTGATGCCCGATGCTGTTTTGAATAAAAATATAAAGTTTAGCGCCAAACATGTAAGAATCCATCTCATGGAACACCAAAACCTCAATCTGATTACGACGATCGCCGCCGGTTTCGGTATTGCCCTGGGGTTGGGTTTTGTTGCAGAGCGTCTGCGCATCCCCGCGCTGGTGGGCTACCTGATCGCGGGCATCATCATCGGGCCGTACACCCCGGGCTTCGTGGCGGATACGGGGATTGCCAACCAACTCTCGGAACTGGGCGTCATTTTTCTGATGTTCGGGGTGGGGCTGCATTTTTCACTCGGCGATATCTGGTCGGTCAGGCGCATCGCCGTTCCGGGCGCAGTGGCCCAGATGGGGCTGGCAACCATTCTGGGCATGGCGTTCTCGGTATTCTGGGGCCTGGATTATGGACGCGCTTTCGTGTTCGGACTGTCCCTGTCCTGCGCCAGCACGGTGGTGCTGCTCAAGGCGATGGAGGCGCGGGGCGAACTGGAAACCATGAACGGGCGCATCGCGGTGGGCTGGCTGGTCGTGGAAGACTTGGCCACGGTGCTGGCGTTGGTGTTGCTGCCGCCCTTTGCAAGCGTCTATCTCGGCAAGGAAGCCGGAGTCGATGCCGTGCAAGGTTCGATCTGGATAATGATCGGACAGACCATGCTGTATGTGGCGGCTTTCATCGCTCTGATGCTGGTGGCGGGGCGGCGGATCATTCCCTGGTTCTTGTGGCAGGTGGCGCGCATCGGTTCGCGCGAACTCTTCACCCTGGCGGTCATCGCTATTGCGGTTGGCATTGCCTTCGGCGCGCAGATGCTGTTTAACGTGTCTTTTGCCCTCGGCGCGTTCTTTGCGGGCATGGTGATGCGGGAATCGAAGCTCAGCCACCGTGCAGCAGAGGAATCCCTGCCTTTCCGGGACGCATTTTCCGTGTTGTTCTTCGTTGCGGTCGGAATGCTGTTCGAGCCTTCGGTGCTGGTGGAATCGCCCTTGAAGTTGCTCGCGGTGATCGCAATCATCATGGTGGGCAAGACGCTGATCGCCGCCATACTGGTGCTGGCGTTCCGCTATCCGATGAACACGGCCCTGACGGTTTCCGCCAGTCTGGCGCAGATCGGCGAATTCTCTTTCCTCCTTGCCTGGTTGAGCGTCAAGCTGGGGCTGATGGATGAGGCATATCAAAGCCTGGTTCTGGCCGGGGCGCTGATTTCCATTGCGCTCAATCCGGTGATGTTCATGGCGATTGATCCGGTGAAACGCTGGCTGCTGACCCGGTTCGAGTTTGCGCGCAAACTCGAACGGCGCGAGGAGCCTTACGCCCAGTTGCCGATGACGACCGACCGCAAATACCTGGAAGGTCAGGTGGTGCTGGTAGGTTATGGCAAGGTGGGGCAGCGCATCGCCCAGGCGCTCGAAGAGCGCAACATCCCTTACGTCGTGGCGGAACAAAACCGCGAATGCGTGGAAGACCTGCGCGAGCAGGGAAAAGCCGCGGTGTATGGCGACGCGACCGATCCCGCCGTGCTGATCCAGGCGCACATTGCCAACGCCGCCATACTGGTGGTGGCCACGCCCTTGCCGCAGGATGTTCACAAGATGGCCGAGGCGTCGCGCATGCTGAACCCGGACATCGAGATCGTGGTGCGCTCCCAGAGCGACGAGGAATCCCGTCTGCTGCGCGGCGAGGGTATCGGCATCGTCTTCCATGAAGAGGAAGAGCTTGCCAAGAGCATGAGCAACCACGTGGTCGAACGCTTCCGGCCCGTGGATCACAATAAGCTTCATTCAGCATGAAAAACTTCAAGGCCCGCGCTATCGGCCTCGCGGCAGCGTGCCTGTTCTCTCTTGCGCATGCCGCCGAGCCGCTGCCTGCGCTGGCCGCCGAACCTGAAAACCTGACTGTCTCGGGGCTTTCTTCGGGCGCGTTCATGGCGGTGCAATTCCACGTCGCGCATTCTTCGCGGGTACGCGGAGCGGGCATCATGGCGGGCGGGCCGTACTATTGCGCCGGAGGCAGCGTCCTCAAGGCTTTGTCGTCCTGTATGTCGCCCAATTTCTTCATGCCTGCGCCCGGCCCGGAGCCGTTGCGCGCGGAAGTCGACAAGCAGGCGGCAGCCGGGAGAATTGATCCGCCGGACGGGCTGCGCGGCAGCCGTGTCTGGCTGCTTTCCGGCGGGCGGGATGCCATCGTGAAAAGCGCAGTGACGGATGCCGCCCGCGCGTTTTATCTGCAATGGCTGCCTGAGTCGGCCATTGCCTTTGAACATCTTCCGGATGCCGGTCACGCCATGATCGTGCCTTCGGCGAAGGCCGCCTGCGAGATGACGGAGCCGCCTTACATCAATCATTGCGGCGATTTCGACGCGCCAGGGCGGCTGCTTGCGCACCTGCTCGGCAAGTTGAACCCCAGGGCGCAGGCGGCAGGCGGCGAACTGCTCGCGTTCGATCAGTCCGGGTTTGCCGCGCAGGAAGCGGGCATGGCGGATACCGGCTACGTCTATATTCCTGCCTCCTGCCGCGCCGGAGGTTGCCGCATCCACGTCGCTTTCCACGGCTGCCGCCAGAACGCCGACACAGCAGGCGAAACCTGGACTCGCCAGTCCGGTTACAACGAATGGGCCGAAACCAACCGCCTGCTCGTGCTCTACCCGCAGACGTCAAACGCTCGGGATACGAACGGCTGCTGGGACTGGTGGGGCTACACCGGCCCCGCTTACCACACCCGCGCCGCGCCGCAGATCGCGGCCGTGTGGAAGATGGTCGAGCGGTTGGCGGAAAAACCATGAGAAGAAAAATTACCGACCCTGGCGGCAAAAATCAGACAGCAGTCTGATCATAAATGGCATATCTATCGTATTCGTTCGGGTTGAGGTAATATCAAATCATGATATTGCCCGGCAACTGAAGGCCATACAATGGATGTCAATGCAATTATTGAAGAGCAGCTTGTGAACGCCAACCTTGAGCTTGGCAAATATCTCAAGGCTGACGTGGTTTTGTTGCGTACTCCAATGGTTCCGCCCATAGATGATGAAGTGCGGCATTGTATCGAGAGCATGACATCGGATGAAAGCAGGCGACAGAGCGCGAAATTGTGCGTCGTGCTGGAAACCAATGGCGGTTATATCGAGGTAGTAGAGCGAATCTACAATGTATTCCGATTTCATTACAATGAAGTAACCTTCGTCATCCCAAATCATGCCTACTCGGCAGGGACGGTACTGGTGCTTTCCGGGGATGTGATCTACATGGATTATTACTCCGTCCTCGGCCCTATCGACCCGCAAATCACCAGCGAAGACAATAAGACCCTTGTCCCTGGCATCGGTTATTTGATCAAGTTCAACGAACTGCTGGAGAAGATCAACGCTGATCCACAGGGTGAGCGAACGCGGGGAGAATGGCGCTGTTACTCAGCAAATTCGACCCGGCAAAGCTGTTCTACATCGAGCAGGCCAATGAACGATCCATCGAGCTTCTGAAGGAGTGGCTACCCAGGCACAAGTTCAAAGACTGGAAAACGACCGAAGACACCAAAAAAAGGGTGACAAACAAGATGAAACAGGAGCGAGCTGCCGAAATTGCCGAGATTCTGGGAAACCCTCAACGATGGCATTCTCATGGCCGTGGTATCAGCATTCAGTATCTCGAAAGCGACGAGATCAAGCTGAAGATTGACAACTTTTCCGAGAACCCTGAACTTAACAACCTGATCAGGAGCTACTACAATCTGACCGTAGACTACATGGGAAAGCTCGGTAAGCCGTTCGTTATCCACAGCCCCAAAGGCGTCAGGAGGCTCCATGTCTGAACGTACCCCTCAAGAATCTGCCGTCGAGAATCTTCGTTCGAAAATGGAAAGCTGTTGCCCAACCACGATTCGGACGATTGAAGAGGTTTTGCGCCTCCAGCGTGAGCTTGCGGGAATCGTCTCCTTTTCCGACGATTCTTCTCCGCTCAAACTTCCATATTCCAGTATGTCCGCGTTGTCATCGCAGCACTGGAAGTAAATCGCATCCGCTTCATAATTTTTTTTGGGTTTCCTGGTTGATTTGGTAGGGCATAATCTCCTACCTCGCGCTGCAAACAAAACGTTAGGCGCTTCCGCCAGATGCCCATGACCGTCCCCTCCGCCCCTGCCCCCGATCTCGCCGCGCTCGCTGCGGCGTTGGGTTCGTTTGCGATGGCGTTCGATATTCGCTGGGTGGAGGAATGCGCATCGACCAATTCCGCGCTGCTGGAGGCACCCCCTGAAAACGATGGGCGGGTATATGTGCTCGTCGCTACCCGGCAAAGCGCCGGACGCGGGCGGCGCGGGCGGCAATGGCTGGCCTGGCCGGGGGCGAGTCTGACGTTTTCGGCGCTGTGGCGTTTCGCCCCGGACGCGCTCGCACCCGCCGGATTGTCTCTGGCAGTGGGGCTGGCTGTGGCGCGTGCGCTCGAAAAACTGGGAACGCCCGCGGTGACGCTCAAATGGCCCAACGACGTGCTCGTGCATGGCAGGAAAGTTGCCGGGATACTGGTGGAAGTGTCGCCGGAACGCGGTGCGCTCATGGCGGTAATCGGCATCGGCCTGAATCTGCGCTTGCCTGCAGATGCTGTGATTCCTGGTCAGGAAGGCGATGGCGTGACCGATCTGGCGCGCGAACTGGCTGAACCGCCCTCGCGCGAGGCGCTGCTCGCCGCCATTCTGTCCGAACTTCACCCGATACTCACGATCTACGCCAGCACAGGCTTTGCCCTGCTGCGGAAAGCCTGGCAGCAGCGTAACGCCTTTGCCGATCTGCCGGTGCGGGTCAGCGGGGGGGGGGTGGACGTGACCGGGCTTTGCCTGGGCGTGGACGAAGAGGGCGTCCTGCTCGTGCACAGCAGCGAAGGCACACACCGCGTGTACGCGGGCGATGTTTCACTGCGACCCGCGCCATGATGCTGCTCATTGATGCGGGCAACAG
>Ga0209628_10000153_pt1 | contig 38172 bp, 39 predicted proteins | sample TergutCu122P4_FD_187285 | JGI IMG/M metagenome (GOLD analysis project Ga0209628, IMG submission 187285) | Cubitermes ugandensis P4 segment gut microbial communities from Kakamega Forest, Kenya - Cu122 P4 (SPAdes) (version 2) | ecosystem: Host-associated > Arthropoda: Insects > Digestive system... | reverse complement strand
AACCATCAATATCCCAAACAATATAATTCAATTTTTCTGCATTTTCAGTGATAAATACATGATAAGTAACATTGCTTATCATTATCTGTTCATACTCTGTGTCTACATTGCTGACACCTACGTAACCATTGATAGTGTTGGCAGTAAAAAGCATATTAGCACCTGATTTATCCGTATAGGAAATTGTCAACAAATTGCCTGATTTAATGCGCGCAATTTCTGTATAATCTTCAGGAATATATTTAGGTTCCTTCACTGTAAGGTCATCATATGATTCATGTGAAAAAAAGTGAGTAAATCCATCAGTCCAATAGATAATTGTTTCTATAACATCTGCTCTTACATCTTTTGTGAACATCATTGCTCCGAATAGAACAGTTGTTATAACTGTAATAGATGCCACCACCTGCTTCGATCTTTTCACGGCGGTTTGTATACGTTCATGATGTATATCTTTTGCAAACAGTTTTTTCATTCTTTCTTCATGGAATTCTGACAATTGAAGCGTTTCTGAAAGTTTTTCTTCAGATGGAAGTTCATTTAAACTTTGTTCAAAATTTTCTCTTACCGCCTTTCCAAACATTGCTTCAAATAAGATATCATCAAGCGATTCCAGATCTTCATGCATATTCTAACACCTCATTTCCCATAAGATTTCTAACTTTAGTTCGTGCTCGTGTGATATGGCTGTTCACTTGTGTTAAAGTAAATCCCAGTTCATCTGCAATTTCTTTCATAGGCATATGTAAAATATATTTCATTTCTAAAATTTGACTACTCACTTCATCTAGTCCATCAATGCAATTTTTTAGCTTCCTGTAAGTATCTTGCTGGATGACATATTCATCAACAGGCATTGTGTTAGATGGTAAAATATCATCGAATTCATCTATAGAAGAGTCTGCATAATGCTTTTCTTTTCTTATTAGGTCAATACATTTCCCTTTTACTACTATAACGCTCCATCTTAAAAAATCTATTTCATCCATGGAAATAATTTTTTCCTTATGATGAATAGCAGATATAAAGGTGTTATGTACAGCGTCCTCAGCCATAACTTGGTTATTTGTAATTTTAAGAGCAGTATGAAACAGCCTGCCTTTAAATTTATCATACAAGTATGTCAATGTCTTTCGTTCTTCAGCCGTACTAATAGTTGTAAAATAAAAAATAAGCACATTAACATCTCCTTAAATATTAGGTTTAATTACCTTCATTTAATAAACGTTTGAAGTTATATTTTCCCTACATGTTTTTGTAAATTATTTTTTATTTAAAAGATGTTAATTGCGATGAATTAAGTCTTGTATGGTAGAGAAAAAAATAAAGGAGTCTTCATCTTAGCGTATAATTTTCGCTATTTGATGGCAAAACCCCTGTAAGCATAATTTGATATTAATACATATTTTGGTAACTTGTACTTACTTGTTCTGTCAATCCATTGGCAGTCACATCCGCTACCACTCTTAGCTGATAAACTCCACTGGTTACAGCACAATTATCAGAAAAAGAAAGTGTCGAACTCATAGAACTTACGCTCCACGATTTCACAAGTGTCCATCCATAAGATGAACTACGTTCAAGATAGAATGTTGCATTAATTTTAGTTGTGCCTGTTATTCCTCTAATCACACCTGTACATGTAGCTTGTCCAGAATTAAAACTTAAACCGAGAGTAATATTATTAACATTTGTCCATAATGGAGTGATAGGAACATAAGCTCCAAGTGGTTGTACTATGTCAGTTGTAGCAAATGCTTTAATGCATTGAGGCAAAGTGAAAGCTAATATAAGCAATAACACTATTAAACTTTTCTTTTTCATATAGACCATATCCCTTCAAATTAAGTTAGGTTTTACTACCTTCACTTAATAAACGTTTGAAATTATATTTTCTTACATGTTTTTGTAAATTATTTTTTATTTTTCTAAAATAGATTGAGCAATCTTTACAAGCTCATTTATTGGTAGCTTACTCCAAATTTCAAATTTGTAGTCATTTGCAACCCATAAGATACCATTATCAAAATTTTGAGAGCTTGCTTCCGCAAAAAATGCTTCATTTCCATTAATTGTACTTTTAATTATATTATGATTTTCATTGTCTATTGAAAAGTTTGAACCTGCACTTACTGGCATGAATGAAAAATAAATGTTATCTTCATTTACGCTAGAGTATACGATTGAGGTTATTGGACCAATGATTTCTTCTGAATTTAAAGCAAATCCATCGGGTAAATATTCAGGAACCCATTTCTTACTTTGAACTTTAGAAATTTCTGTATTGAATGTAATCGAAGTAAATTTATCATGCCATTCTACAATAGTTTTAACTATAACTGCACGGACTTCTGGATTAATGAGCAAAACACCAAATAATACAGTTATGATTATTAAAAATACTGCTGCTACTTTTCTTGCATACTTTAGAGTTTTTATTATATAGCCTTTTCTTAATTCTCTATTAATAAGTTTCTTCATCCTAATTTCAAATTCTGGTGTAAATTTATAGATCTTTGCAAGTTCTTCATTTGATGGAATTGAATCTATTTCTTCGTAAAAATTATCAATTACAGCTTGACGAAACAATGCTTCAAAGACTACATCATTTGACTCTCTATCATTCATTTTTTTTCACTCCAATCTGAGCTAATTTTCTAACCTTTTCTTTTGCTCGCATTATTCTTGTATCAACATGTTTTTCTGTCATTCCAAGTTGTTTACCAATTTCTTTATAAGACATGCTATAGCAGTATTTTAAAATCAATACCTGTTGGCTTATTTCATCAATAGAATTTAAATGTTTTCTGATTGAATTGTATTCATATAAGCAATTAACTTGTTCTTCAACAGGTGTTTCTCCAGATTCTAAAGCTATTTCCAATTCTTCAATTGAAGTTTCTACAAATGGTGTTTGCTTTCTTAATAAATCAATACATTTATGCCTCACTATAATAACGGCTGAAATTCTAAAATCCTTACTATTCATATTAAAATATTTTTCTTTATGTTTAATTATTGCTATAAAAGTATCTTGTACTGCATCTTCTGCCATAGCTTTATTGTTTGTTATTTTCAATGCATATTTTAACAATGCTAAATTATTCTCTTTATAGATTTCAATCATTTTACTTCTTTCACTCTCAGTATTAAGCATTGATAAATAAAAGATTAACAAATGAATACACCTCCTAATCTAATTGTATCATATACTAATTTTTTTAATCTGATTTATTGTTAATGCGTCACTGTGACACCTATTTTTTTAATTTTTTAACTAATTTTTATTATTAAAACTTAAAAAAAACATATATATTTACAAATCCAAGCATATACATTAAATAATTAAATTTAGAACAATTTGTGAAAGGAATATTATATGACAACTGTTGTAATGAAAAATTCTCTAGAAATGAGTTATAAATTTACGAATGATATGGGTAAAGAAGTAAGTAGAACGAATAGCATTCCATTTGATATTGATGCCACTGATGCAAACATGTTAGCCGTATCAAAAGCCGTTTATAAGGTTACACAGTATGCAATTATAAATACTGTTAACGTAAAACGAACCATGATACTTGAGTAATCGTAGGAGGTGTGTGTGTAATGGAAACTATGGTTTTGAAGCTAACCTTTCTTAATGATCTCGGTGATACAGCGATTGTCAGCATAAAAGATGCTCTTGAAGAGCCATTAGAAGCTGACGTGGAAGATCTCATGGATAAGATTATAGCTGCTGGATTTGCGATTAAAGGTCATAAAGCTACTAAAAAAGGACCAGCACAAACAGTTAAGACTATAATCAATGATTTAGATATACAAAAAGACGTATAACGATGACAGACAAGATTAAATTCGATGTATACAAACAGGAAAGACTCCAGAAATGTAGCATGTGTGATAGAGTTAAGCAGCTTACTTATAAAATTACCATATACGATAATGCTAGTACTGATAATATAATAATGTCAGAACTTCAATGCTGTAAAGTATGCGGTGATAATCTATACGAAATTTTAAATCCAGGATCCAATAGAAATCCAAATGAATTTGTAAAAAAGACATTTGTATTTTCAAATAAGTGATCAGATAAAAATCGATCAAAAATTAATATAGACCTTCAGATTTTATTTTTAAAATGAAAATCTGAAGGTCAATTTATTATTCTTAAAAGTATCAAATTTACTTTTAATAAACAACAGTATCTTCTATTTTAATAATTTCGGTTTTGTTATCAGAATAAGCTGTAATATACACTTCTGTTTCTTTAAAATCACTCATATCTAATGTCCAAACTCTGTAATTTTTTAAATTGTTAATTTTAGCATCTTTTATAATTTTACCATTTTTATCTGATACTTTTATTTGAACTATTTCTGGATTAGATATTATACCTAAGTATACAGGAAAAAACACACCATTTTTATGAGGGAAAAACATAAAAGTAAATCCAAATTTATTTAACATTGTATCGATATCACCTTGAGTGCCACTATAAGAAACCTTGTAACGACTTAATTCATTCTTTACAAAAGCAATGGATAAATCTTTTCCATTAAATTGTTGATAAAACACTATTAGTCCTTCTTTTGTTATTTCTTTATAAATAATATTTAAATTGTTAGGATGTGACTTACTTAATGCATCATTTAAAGTATTTGACCAACTTGAATATTTAATAATGAAAAAAGATGACAAGAATAATATTATTATTACTAAAACTATAATAATTTTTTTCTTCTTCATAAAAACAATAAGTCCTCCTTATTTACTTTATTTAAAAACACTAAAACTTTATGACGAAATAAAGTTTTAGTGTTTTTTAAATTTAACCTAATATGGTAATGAATCAGAAACCTTAAATGTATCAGAACCTACACCTATCCATAGATATTTTGTTCCAGCAACAGTAGAACCACCCCAAGGAGTACTTATTGGATAATTTACATACCAGTTAGAATTTGCGATTGCCCACCTACTAGTGCTAGAATCTTCTGTTTGCCTTACTATTTGTATTGTTGGCATCTGTCCGAGTTCACCAAAGCCGCTAGCGGTTGGACCATAAAAACCTGTCGGAACTAAATAATCATTTCCACCATTTACAAGAACAAATTCTGTATACATAGAAGCTCCCATTGTTACACCAACAAAATAACTAACTCTATAGTCATAATACCATGCATAACCTGTACCTGTTTGGTAACCTCTAGTGCGAGGGTTATTTTGAGCTTGAAGCATAGCTAACGCTTCTGGATTTGTTACCTTTTCTTTTAATTTTTGATTGCTTTCTTCTGTTCCATTCAATTCTATTTTTGCATTTGGAGTTGCTTCAATTTTAATAAAAGAACCATCCTCAAATCTATAATATCTAATACCATCGCTTGTTTTAGGGTCAAATACATAAAAATTCTCTGGAACTAAACTTAATTTATCTGGATTACTAGCGTCCCATAATTGATTATTTTCTAGCTTATCAATTAAAGTTTTTTGTTGTTCAATTGAAACTCCATTTTCATTTAAATATTGAATTATTTCTGCCTTATTTTCAAGATTAGTAACATTTTCAGCAAATACTGGTTGCATAGATAATAAACAGAAAGTTAATGTTAAAAAGCATAAAAATTTACTTTTGATTTTACTCATTTATATGTTTCCTCCTTAAATTTTAGAATAATAAAATTAAATTAAATTAAAAAAGTGATTTAAATTTAATATGTTTAATATTAATTTTTAATTTTGATTCATAGATCAATCCTCCTTCAATAGCTATTTAACGTTATATTTATATAAATATTTAAGTTTTAAAATAAATGATAGAATTTAAGTAACTTGTCTGTATTTAAATTAAAAGTGATTATCTAAAAAATTATTATTTTGTATCTCTTATCCATATAACGTTTCACCTAGAAAAATCTATCGCAATATTTATAAAAAATTTAAAAAAATAAATACCTACTCAAACTAATTTAGAGGAATAGGTATTTATTGTGAATCGTAAAAAATGGATAATGATCTTAAAGAATTTTATATAAAAATTATAGACAACATTTAAGCTGAATATTCATATCTAAAAAAAAGTTTTAAAAAGTTTCTTTTTTCAAAAAAAGAAGAAAAATCTCAATTTTTTCTTTAAAAACAGCATGTTTTTTTCTCTTGTTTAAACATGTTGTTTATATATAAAACTGTTTAAACTGTTTATAAACTGTTTGTAAAATGCAAACGCTACAAACCTTGATACGCAACGCTTTGATTTTTTTAAAGGTGACAGTTACACAGTAGAAAGGTGACAGTTACACAGTGAGATTTTGTGAAAAAAAAGTGTATTTATGTAAAGAATGCAGTAATTTCAATGATTACAGTGTATTTTTTAAGGTGACAGTTACACAGTGAAAAAAATCTAAAGGTGACAGTTACACAGTGGGAAAGGTGACAGTTGCACAGTGAAAAAATTCTAAAGGTGACAGTTACACAGTGAAAAAAATTAAAGGTGACAGTTGTGGATAAGTTATTGTACGCCATTAAATTAAATGTTATAATACATGATGAGGTGAAAAAATGAAAGATAGTGAATTAATTGATAGTGGCGTGTTAACTGTTTTTAATAGCACTTATTTAGTCACTAAAAGAAATGACTTAATAACAGCTAGATTCATCGACATGTCATATGAAGAATTGAGACTTATTGATATGTTAATAAGTTTGATACAGCCTAAAGACATCGATTTTAAGCCATATGTGTTTCATATTAGTGATCTTATGGAATTTTTAGGAGTAGATGATACACATAAATATACGACAATTCCAAAAGTTACTAAGCGTTTAATGTCTGACGTTATAGAGTTAAAAGAGAAAAATAAAATAATTCAAGTTCCATTTCCTTGGCTTTCATATGCTGAATATGATAAAACAACGGGGATTGTAACGCTTAAGCTTAATCCTGTGTTAAAACCTTATCTATTAGGATTAAAAAATAATTTTACAAGGCATAAAGTTTTTTATTCTCAAATCTTAAAAAAGAGTAAATACAGTTTAAGGCTGTATCAAATTTTAAAGAGATATGAATATGAAGACAATGACCCTGTAATTGACTTAGAAGAATTAAAACATATGTTAGATACCGACTATAAAGAATACAAAGACTTTAAAAGACGTATTCTTGAATCTTCACAAAAATCTATTAATAGCAAATCAGACATTATATTCAAGTAGGGGTAGTAGCAGCAAAGGAGACACCAGGGGCAAAGTAAGTAATTAATTATTGAAATATAAGGGGTAGAGGGAGCGAACGTGTAACTAAGTGCGAAATAATATTTTATTTATTTAATATTCACGTCCCGAAGCTTACTCACCTCATGTATAGCTTTATATAAAGTTGGTTTAGTAATCATAAACATATCACAAATATCTTTTAATCCTATCTTTTTTTGCTCATATAATTCATATATAGCTTTCTTTTTAGAAATATCTAATTTAGGTTTTCTTCCACCCTTTTTTCCTCTTGCTCTTGCTGCTTCTAATCCTTCCTTTGTTCTCTGACTTATCAAATCCCTTTCAAACTGGCTTATTCCAGCCATAAAAGTAAACATCAATTTCCCTTGGGGTGTTGTAGTATCAAGCCAATTTTCTTTCAAACTTTTAATATTAGCACCTTTCTTTTCAATTTGTTCAACTAAATTGAATAAATCCTTTGTGCTTCTCCCTAATCTCGTAAGATCAGCTATTAAAACAGTATCACCAATTCTTAATTTATCCAATAATCTATTTAATTCAGGTCTATCAAATTTTGTCCCTGTTATTTTTTCTTTAATTATTTCTTCAGCACCAGATTCTTTTAACATATCAAGCTGTCTATCTAAGTTTTGTTCTTGAGTACTGACTCTAGCATATCCAAAAACCATTGTTTAAGCCTCCAAACATAAATATTACTTAATAATATGATAAACTAAATGTCTTATTTACTCAATTATTTTACTATGATTAATTTATTGTTTTTATTTACTTAAAAATGGCTAAATTATGTTAATTTAGGGAGTAAATGTTAAAGTAAAATAAATGACCATTTAATTTACTATGTTTAAAAATAAGGAGCGAATAATAAAATGAAACGTCATTGGGAATTAGACGAACTTATAGAACATTTTACATTTGTGCCAAATGAATTAGATCAAATTAGAAATAAATCAGGTACTACACGATTAGGATTTGCAGTACTTTTCAAATTTTTTCAGTACGAAGCTAGATTTCCAAATCATAAGAATGAAATTCCAAAGGAAGTTATTTTATATATCTCTAAGCAACTCAATTGTGAATCTTATTCTTTTGAGGATTATGAGTGGAACAGTAGAAACATAAAATACCATAGAGCACAAATAAGGCAATACTTTGGATTTCGTGAACCAACAATTGAAGATACTAATTTAATAATGGAATGGCTTTCTAAAAATGCTTTTTATTATGATGCAGATGTAGAAAATTTGAAAGAAGTAGCATATAGTAAATTTAGAGAATTACACATAGAACCACTAACTCCTGAACGTATGGAACGAATAACTAGAATTTCTATATTTACTTGTGAAAGTCAATTTTTTCAAGAAACTTATGATAAGCTTTCTGAAGTAATTATGTGTAAAATGGACAACTTAATCGAATATTTAGATAGCTATGAAAGCTCTGATTTTAACTACAATACTGAAACTGAAGCGGAATCTATGACGTTCAGTGAATTACGCTCTGATCCTGGGAGAATTGGTATTGAAAGTGTTTTTAGAGAAGTTAATAAACTTAGAACGATTAAACAATTAGAGATACCAAATACGCTATTTAATAATATACCTAAAAAAGTTTTAAAAAAATATAAGGAACGTGTAACAACTGAAGATTTAAGAGAAATTAGAAGACACCCTGATAATGTTAAATACACATTACTTGCATCATTCTTTTGGCTGAGAGGAAGAGAAATAACAGATAACTTAATAGAACTTTTAATACAAATTGTTCATAGGATAAATGTTAGAGCAGAAAGGAAAATAGACAAAGAGCTTATTAATGATTTTAAGCGTGTCAATGGAAAAACTGGAATTCTCTTTCAGATGGCAGATGCAGCTTTAAATAATCCTGAAGGGATTGTTAAGAATGTTCTGTTTCCAGTAGTAAGCGAAAATACACTTACTAATTTAGTGAAAGAATTTAAAAGCACTGGAGCTGCATATCGTGAAAAGGTATATACTGTTATGAGAGCTTCTTATAACCACCATTATAGAAGAATGGTTCCAGAAATACTTGATATCATAGAGTTTAAATCAAATAATGAGTTATATCAGCCAATAATTAAAGCTCTTGAAATTATAAAAAAATATTACTTTGAGGGCATTCGTTATTTTTCAAATATGGATGAGATTCCAACAGATGGTGTTATCAAAAATTCTCAAAGAGATGCAATCATCGAAAAAGATGAAAAAGGGAAAGAAAAAATTAATAAAATAAATTATGAAATCGTAGCACTTCAATCATTGAGAGACAAGTTAAGATGCAAAGAAATTTGGGTTTTAGGAGCTGATAGATACAGAAATCCAGATGAGGATTTACCGATTGATTTTGAAGAAAGAAGAGAAGAAAATTATAAATCTTTAAATAAGCCATTAGACGTTGAAGAGTTTATAAATAATATCAAAAAGGTCATGTATGATAGCTTAACAAAATTAGATAATGATATGCCTAAAAATCCTAAAGTTACTATAACTAATAAAGGCAACAAACCTTGGATTGTCTTATCTCCAAGCGAAGCACAAGAGGAACCTGTAAATTTATCAAGAGTTAAATCTGAAATTACACGGCAATGGCCTATGACAAATTTATTAGATGTCCTTAAGGAAACAGATCTACGAATAAACTTTACAGAACATTTCAAAACAATAGCATCCCGTGAGAGATTAGATAGAGATACAATTCAAAAGCGTCTTATTCTGGTTTTATATGGATTAGGCACAAATACAGGATTAAAGCGTATTTCGGCAGGAACGCATGGAGAAAGCTATCAGGATCTACTTTACATTAAGCAAAAATTTATAAACAAGGATAACCTACGTATTGCAATATCATCAGTAGTGAACGCTATATTTAAAGCAAGAAATCAGGATATCTGGGGTGAAGGTACTACAACTTGTGCTTCAGATAGTAAGAAATTTGGTGCTTGGGATCAAAATCTCATGACTGAATGGCATATAAGGTATCGAGGTCGTGGTGTTATGATCTATTGGCATGTTGAAAAAAATTCTACTTGTATATACTCACAATTAAAGCAATGCTCTTCATCGGAAGTGGCATCAATGATAGAAGGCTTATTAAAGCATTGCACTGAAATGGAAATAGAGAAGAATTTCGTAGATTCTCATGGTCAAAGTGAGGTAGCTTTTGCTTTTTGCCATTTGTTAGGCTTTAATCTTATGCCTAGAATTAAAGCCATACATTCACAAAAATTATATAGACCAGACACCGGAATAGCTGAAGCATTTTCAAACTTACAATTGATATTAACGAAACCTATAAATTGGGAACTCATAAGACAACAATATGATCAAATGATTAAATATGCAACCGCTTTAAGATTAGGTATTGCTGAAACTGAATCAATACTTAAAAGATTTACAAGAACTAATTTGAAACATCCTACGTATCAAGCTTTAAATGAACTTGGAAAGGCAATTAAAACTATATTTCTTTGTGACTACCTTAATTCTGAAGAACTGAGGATGGAAATACACGCAGGGCTAAATGTTATTGAGAACTGGAATAGTGCCAATTCTTTTATTTTTTATGGTAAGAGTGGTGAAATATCGACCAATAGTGTGGAAGAACAAGAACTTTCTGTCTTAAGTCTACACCTACTGCAAAACTGCCTTGTATATATAAACACGCTAATGATACAGCAGATTCTTTCAGATAAAAAATGGTATGATATGATGATGCCAGAGGATTTTAGAGCATTAACTCCTTTAATTTATAGTCATGTAAACCCTTATGGTAATTTTGATTTAGATATGACTCAGAGGATTCCTATAAATGTTTAAGTCCATTATTAATATATATTTTTGAAATAGGTTCTATAAATCAAAAGCTAACTAATATAAAGAATCTCCTACATTAATGCAACAATTTATTAGTGTAGGATTTTATTTTTGGTAAAAAAGATGCTGGCATAAAAATATATCATGCAAAGAAATAGTTCAGTAATTAATTACTTACTTTGCCCCTGGTGTCTCCTTTGCTGCTACTACCCCAAATAGGTATTTATTGTGGGTCGTAAAAAATGGACATTTGAACTAAAAGAATTTTATATAAAAATTATGGACAACATTTAAGCTGAATATTCATATCTAAGAAAAATTTTTAAAAAGTTTCTTTTTTCAAAAAAAGAAGAAAAATCTCAATTTTTTCTTTAAAAACAGCATGTTTTTTTCTCTTGTTTAAACATGTTGTTTATATAATTAAACTGTTTAAACTGTTTATAAACTGTTTAGTAAAAATGAAACGCTATAACCATTGATACACAAGTGTTTGAAAATTGGAAAGGTGTAGGTTAGATAGTGGGAAGGTGGAGGTTAGATAGTGAGTTTTTTTTAAAAAATGATGATTTTATGATTAAAACGTAGTTATATCAGTGCTTATATAAAGGTGGAGGTTAGATAGTGAAAAAAATTAAAGGTGGAGGTTAGATAGTGGAAAGGTGGAGGTTAGATAGTGAAAAAAAATTAAAGGTGGAGGTTAGATAGTGAAAAAAAATAAAAGTGTAAAATAATTATACTATATATTACACTTTAACGAATTATATAGTATAATGGTTTACGAGGTGAAAAAAATGAATAGCAATGAATATAGCGATGAATTCCTTAGAAAATTAACTAAAGATGGTAATTTAATCACTCGTGAAATAATTGATACATTAACAAAAAAAGGCGAATTAACAATTTTTAATAGCGATTACTTAGTTACCAAACGCAATGATTTAATAACAGCTAAATTTAAAGATATGACTTATGAAGAATTAAGATTAATTGATTTGTTAGTGAGCTTAGTACAACTTGGAGACAAAGAATTTAAACCTTATATGATGCCAATTAGTGACTTAATGGAATATTTAGAAATAAATACTCCTGCAAAATATAAAAAACTTCCACTTGTTACCAAACGTTTAATGTCCGATGTTATAGAAATAAGGGAAAATAAATTTATAGTTCAAATACCTTTCCCGTGGCTTGCTTATGCAATATATGACAATGAAAAAGGTATCGTGCATTTAAAATTTCATAATACTTTAAAGCCTTTTTTATTGGGACTGGAAAATAATTTTACACGTCACAAAGCTTTTTACTCAGAGATTTTAAAGAAAAGTAAATATACTCTAAGGCTATACCACATTTTAAAAAGATATGAATTTGAAAAAGAACCCCCTATAATTAATCTGGAAGAATTAAAAATCATGCTTGATGCTGAAAAAAAAGAATATAAAGAATTTAAAAGAAATGTTATCGAGCTTTCTAGAAAAGATATTAATAACAAATCAGATATTTATTTTGATTATGAAGAGATTAAAGAAAAAAGAAAGGTCAAAGCAATTAAATTTATTATAAATAGCCGATTAGGACAAAAGAAAGATGAAACAGCATTAACGTTAGAAGACAGTGAAGAAGATCAAAAAGCCATAAATAGCTTAATTGAGATTTTCGAAAAAAGATTAAATTATGAATCTGCCAGGGAATTGTATTTTGAAGCAAATAAAGATATTAGTAAATTAAAGTTTTATTACGAGTATTGTAAAGACAGAGATATAAAAAATCCAGACAAACCTATTAAAAATCTAAAGAACTACATTTCAAAAATTATTGAATGTGAAAAAGAAAAGGTACAAGAAAAACCTAAACCTAAAACCAAAAAATCGAGAAGTGGTTTTGAACAAAGGGAATATACTCAAAAAGATTTTAAAGATTTAGAGGATCAACTTCTAGGCAGAGGAGACTATGCAGATCCTGATAAGAAAGCTAGAGAAAATTTAGAAGATGAAAGCTTTGATTAATATATGCGTCACTGTGTTACATAAAATTAAAATAAAATTTCCAATTGCTCATTTAGAAACCAAGGGCAATTTTTTTATTGTTCATTTTTATTTTCAAAGGCTAAAAATTTTAATCACAACATTGAGATCCACTACCCCGATTTAAGGATTTTTAAAAACACATAGTATATAATCACGATTATATTTACTCTATTTAACTTTAATATTTACTTTTAACTTTATTAATGTTAATATTATATTTATTAAGTTAAAAGTGGTGATTTTATGAAATTTATAGATGACACCCTTGGAATCAAAACATATAGCGAGCCATGGAGCAAAGCCGGAAAACTACCATATTATCTAAACGACAGTTACAAATTTACTAACGTAATCCTTGATGGCATCTCATGTTTATTCATTACACCTAAAAGCGAGCTTGGTTCTCTTACTGTGATAAAAAAGCACATAGCAAAAGTGCGCGAAAATCAGTCTGTACCAGTTGTATTAGAACTTGATGGTATATCTGCTAAAAGAAGAAAATCTCTTATGGAAGCACGTATACCATTTGTTGTAACTGGTCATCAAATATATCTGCCCTTTATGGGTATCGCACTGACTGAGCGATTTTTGTCTGAAAAGCCGCCAAATACTATTCTTATGCCGTCATCACAACTTTTACTATTTTATTATTTGTATCAAAATATATCGGAAATGTATACAAATGGTTTAGCTGATAAGTTCAATCTATCTCCTATGCAGATTTCTCGTGCTGTAAAGCAGTTAGCTGCACTAAATCTTGTAACTGTAAAGAAAGACGGAGTGCAGACAGTCATATCCAATAATACAGATTCGCGCAAATTATTTGAAAGAGCTAAACCATATTTACTGGATCCTATACGAAAAAAGATATATGTTGAATATGATACACTTTCTTCCGGATTAACTCTTTCTGGTATTAGCGCATTGGCTGAATTAACCATGCTAAATTCACCAGTGGTTAAAACATTTGCATTTTACGGTAAAAACGAATTATTGACTGGGACGGAGGTAATGATAGATAGCGATACTCAAGCAGAGATTGAGATATGGCGGTATTCTCCAACACTATTGTCTCAAAAATTAGGTATCGTTGATTCACTTTCTCTTATAGCGTCGCTGATATCTACAACTGATGAGCGTATTGAACTAGCTATTGATGAAATTTTGATGAGTTTATGGGGGTAAATTATGATTAAAGGATTGAATAGTTTCAAAGAATGGTTTAAAGGTTATGAAACGAATTATGCAATAATAGGCGGAACTGCATGTGATTTGTTAATGAGTGAGGCAGGCATTGATTTTCGCGCCACTAAAGACGTCGATATGGTTCTGATTGTGGAAGCCCTTAACAGTGATTTCAGCTCTCATTTTTGGGAATATATTAAAATGGCAGGATATGAACATAGACTTAAAAGCACTGGCAAGCCGGAATTCTACAGATTTACAAATCCTAAATCTTCGGAATATCCTATAATGATTGAATTATTCTCTCGACGCACTGATGGAATAACACTACCACAAAATGCTGTGCTTACTCCACTTCCAGTTGATGATGATATTTCAAGTCTTTCAGCAATATTGCTCGACAGCGCATACTACGAATTTCTACTAAATGGAGTAACTCTTATAGACGGTATACCTATACTAGATGCCATACATTTGATACCATTTAAAGCAAAAGCTTGGCTTGATCTAACCCAGCGTAAATCTAATGGCGAACAAGTAGACAGTAAAAATATTCGCAAGCATAAGAATGACATCATCAGGTTATCAGCACTGCTCTCACCGGAAAGCCGACTAATTTTACCCGAAACCATAAAGAATGATATGAAAGATTTTCTTTCTAAGGTAGATGAACCTGAAAAATATATTCGTATTGCTGAAGTTTATATTTAAAATTATCACCGTGAGATCCAAGGTTTTGAAAAACACATAGTACATAATCACAATTATATTTATTTCTAATTTTTAAGCTATTTTTTTAATTTTGGTGTCACGGTATCACTTGAAAATTTGAAAATTTTTAAATATGTTTTTTGAAACAACAACAAAATTTTTCTCTTGTTTAAACAATGTTGTTTAACAAAAAATGTTTTATACGTTTTATATGTTTTAGAGTGACTTTAAACCCTTGATAGAGAATGATCAAAAAAATCTATTACGACCTTTGCATGAAGAAATACGACCTTTGCATGAAGAAAAACGACCTTTGCATGAAGAAAAAAAAATCTATTACGACTTTTGCATGAAGAAAAAAAAATCTATTACGACTTTTGCATGAAGAAAAAAAAATCTATTACGACTTTTGCATGAAGAAAAACGACTTTATATTTACGCAGTCGCTTTTATTTGATATAATAAATTTAAAAAAAGGAGAATAGAGCATTGAATGAAAACCATTTGGTAGAAAAATCTAATTCCTTGATTGAAGCAATATGTAGATTAAGCGAATTAGAACAAAAAATTATTAATTTAATTATTAGTGAAATACAGCCAAATATAGATAAGGATCTAAAATATTATGAATTTAAAATTAGTGATTTTATTGAATTATTAGGGGTTGAAAATAGGGGTTTATATACAAATATCCCAGATATATTGGGATTAGATTTAAAAAATGGGGTTAATGTTCTATCAATTGAAGATTTTTCAAAAATAACCAGAGGTTTGATGAGCAAAGTTGTGACAATAAAGAGCGATAAGGGAATTGAGCATATGCATTGGATTGAATATTTAAAATATTATGATGGTGTTGTAACAATAAGAATCGCTCCTGAATTGAAACCATACTTGTTGCAATTAAAAGAGGGGGACTACACTAAATATCAACTTAAAAACATCCTACCTATGGACAGTAAATATGCAATTAGGATTTATGAAATTGTAAAAAGTAATGCGTTTAAATGGCAAAAAGAATTTACTATTGGTGTAGACAAGTTAAAAGAAATTTTAGATATCAAAGAAGAGTATTCAAAATACAATGATTTTAAAAGAAAAGTTATTTTAATAGCTCAGAGGGAAATCAACTCCAAGTCAGATATCCTCTTTGAATTTGAGGAAATCAAGAAAGGGAAAAAGGTAACTTCACTTAAATTTGTAATTCTCAATAAAGAAATAATCAAGAAAGAAATTGCTATAACTGCAATAGATACAGACGAAGAATTTATAAAAAAAATAATTAAAATAATGGATAATCGAGTAAATGACAAAGATGCTAAGACTTTATATTCAAAATCGAATAAAGATCTCGATAAGATTAAAATTGCTTATGATGTTTGCAAAAATAAAGAGGATAGGGAAGGTAAAGAACTTAACAATTTAACTGGATATATGATAAAGCTTCTTTCTTTTGAAAAAATAGAGCCACCAAAGCCAAAGCCTTCTAAGCTTAAAAGAAATCAAAATCGAACTAATAGTAACTTTGAACAAAGGGAATATACTAAAAAAGAGTTTGCTGACTTAGAAAAAAGATTGCTCGGTCGAGATACAGATGATGACGATACAAGAAAAGAAGATCAAAATAAAAAATACGAAGATGAAATAGATGGGGAAGATTAGCATGAAAAAAGAATTTATTTTTAGTGATAAGGCTCTTAAACAATTATTTATCGATGGTGCCACACTTAAAAATATTGAAGCTTTAAAACTTTTAAAAGATTTGACAATTAATAGGGAATGTGGATCATATCAAATATATCCAAAAGAGAAATGCAAAGTTTGGATGGATAAGAGTACTATCGATTATATTGAATATAATAAAAGTATTGTAATATTTATTGCAATTCCCAAATTAGAAATAGACATTGCATTATGTTTTTTCAACGATTATGAATTGATCTGTTTTTTGGATGACTTGTTAGCTAATGATATATTAATGCCCCATATGCCATATACAGATGAACAATTAAGCTGTATGAAAACTTTTCTTGAGTTTAAAGTAGATAATTTTTTTGAACTCAGTAAGAAAAAACAAGAAAAACAAAAAGCAGATATTAGTAGTTTACCAAGAAATTATAATAAAAAAATGTTTGCTGTAATGCACTATGCTTATACACTTCGCAATGAATTAAATAAGATTGATATTAAAAAATCGAAAGACCTTTAAATATTAGGGGTCATTTTTATTTTTGAAGCTAAAAAATTTAGATCTTGACCTTGAGAAACACTACCCCAATTTAGAGATTTTTAAAAACCCATAGTATATAATTACGATTATATTTATTTCTAAATTTTAAGCTATTTTTTTAGAACAACAACAAATTTTTTTTCTTGTTTAAACAATGTTGTTTAATAACAAATCTTGTTTATCTTGTTTATCTTGTTTAGAGGGTATTCAAAGCCTTGGACCGCAACAGTTAAATTTTTTTAAAGCGAGGTTTGCAGGGTGTAAAACGAGGTTTGCAGGGTGTAAAACGAGGTTTGCAGGGTCAAAAAAAATTTTAAAGCGAGGTTTGCAGGGTCAAAAAAAATTTTAAAGCGAGGTTTGCAGGGTCAAAAAATTTTTAAAGCGAGGTTTGCAGGGTGAAGGCGAGTTTTTATTTATAATCTCGCTTTTATATGTTATAATAAGTTCAAAATATGAGGAGGATCATAAATTGAATGAAAACTTTTTAGTTAGTAAATCTAATTATTTAATCGAAGCGATATGGAAACTAGGTGAATTAGAGCAAAAGATAATAAATCTTATTATCAGTGAAATTAATTCCATTGAAGATCTTGAACTTAAATATTATGAATTTAAAATCACTGATTTTATGAAATTATTAGGAATAGAAGGGAAAGGAAAATATGCAGATATTCCAGATATATTAGGGCTGGATTTGGAAAATGGGATTGATATGATCAACATGATTTTATCTACAGATCTCCCTAAAGCAACTAAAGGATTAATGAGCAAAACTGTAACCATCATAGATAAAGACAGTAAAAAGCTCAAACAAATGCATTGGGTTGACTATGTAGAGTATGGTGACGGTGTTGTAAAAATAAGAATTGGTTCAGAATTAAAACCTTATTTGTTACAATTAAAAAACGGGCATTTTACAGAATACCAACTGAAAAATATACTTCCTATGAGTAGCAAATACGCAATACGGCTTTATGAGATTATTAAAAGTTATGAATATAAACCTAAAAAAGAATTTACTTTTGACGTTGATAAAATAAAAGAGATTTTAGATATCAAAGAAGAATATCAAAAGTACAATGATTTTAAAAAATATGTGATCATAACGGCTCAAGAGGAAATCAATGCTAAATCGGATATTCTTTTTAGCTTTGAAGAGATTAAAAAGGGAAAGAAGGTAGTCTCGATTAAATTTATTATTACAAGCAAAGAAAACATCAAGAAAGAAATTGCTATAACTGCAATAGATCCAGATGATGAAGCTATAAAAAAAGTGAATGAAATAATGGACAATCGAGTAAATGACAAAGATGCTAAGACTTTATATTTAAAATCAAATAAAAATCTCGACAAGATTAAACTGGCTTATGATGCTTGTAAAGCTAAAGAGGATAGGGAAAGTAAAGAACTTAATAATTTAACTGGATACATGATAAAACTCCTTGCCATTGAAAAAATAGAGCCACCAAAGCCAAATCTTTCTAAACCTAAAAGAAATCCAAATCGAACTAATAGTAATTTTGAACAGAGGAATTATACTAAAAAACAGTTTGCTGACTTAGAAAAAAAATTACTCGGTCGAGATGATGACGATAAGAGAAATGAAGATCAAAATGAAGAATATGAAGAAGAAAATGATGAGATTCTAAATAAAGATAATACGAAAATGGAAGATAAAAATTATGAATAAAAAATCAAAGGCAACAGATTACACTAGCATGGTTGTTTCAGATTATAATATAAAGAAACCAAAAAAGAGCATAAAAATAAATACTATTATCAGAGCAAGTAAAGAATTAACTAAAAAAGAAATAAGAATAATATCTTTACTATTAGAAGTCATAGAGGAAGTCGATGATAGCTTATCTGTATATATGTTTGATATAGATAATATTCTTGAAACTTTTAAAATGGATATAGAAAGCATAACAAAAGTTATAAGTAAATTATCTTCGAGAGTCATAGAGGTTAAAACAGAAACTTTATTAGAAAGATTCCACTGGTTATCTTATTTTTTCATCGATGAAAATTATATATACATTAAACCAGACCAAGAGATAAGACCATACTTATTGTATTTTAAAAAATTATCAGCTAAAAATAATTCATGATCTCTTTTAAAAAAGTCATTACTTTTTTAAAAGAGGTTTTTTTAATTTTCAAAGTCCAAAATTTTAATCATGACTTTAAAATCCACTCCCTCAATTTAGAGATTTTTTAAAACATACAGTATATAATTACAATTATATTTACTTTGTTTTTAAATGCATTTTTAGCCTTTTTAAAGTGGTATAAAGTGAAAATATGAGTATTTATATGCATAATAAAAAAATGCTCACAGCGAGCCTAAAAAACGCCTTTAAAGCGAAATGTTATTTTTTTAATTATTTTTTCTTTCTAAGACACCGTGTCTCGTTTTCTCTACAATCTTAGCTAATTTTGAAAATGTCTTTTTTTTGATCTTAATTTTTTCTCCTGGCATCTTAATCGAATTTTAAAAATAAATATAGTATATAAATAAAATTATATACTGTGGGTTTTTAAAATGTTCAATTTAAGTGAGTTCGAAAATTTTATGGAGAGAAAATCTTATAGCTTTAATACAAAAAAGATGTATCTCTTAAACGTAAATAACTTTTTAAATCTATGCTTAGAAAAAAAATTAGACGTGTGCAAAATAACTGGACCTGATATGTTTAGATTAGTAGACTATATTGCATCTAATAGGACTAAGCAAAGTGCAAATGCTTACCTTTCAGCTGTAGCTACTTTTTATAATTATCTTTTGTCCTATGGATATATAGACATCATTCCAATTTCAAAAGGTCACTATCTAAAAATTGAAAAAGAAGAGAAAAGAGCTTTGAGTTCAGAAGAGCAAGAGATATTTAAAATTTATGTTTTAAATAGTTCCGATAAACTAAAGCACAGCTTTCTACTCATGCTTTACGGAGGCCTTCGTGTGAGTGAACTAAGTAGCATAAAGAAAGTTAATTTTAAAAATGACCTCCTGGTATTCGATGTTTTAGGCAAGAGAAATAAAAAGAGAACTGTTTTCATAGACGACTATCCCGACACCGTGTCACTTTTAGAATTGTTTGATAAAGGTTACTATTTGGATCTTAAGGTATCCAGCTTGAAGAATACCATATCCAATATAAGCAGAAAACTAGGCTTTCCTATTACCTGCCACACTTTAAGACACACCTATGCCACGAATAAAGCGAGCGATTCAATGCCTATATCTGTGCTTCAGACTCTGATGGGTCATGCAAACATTTCAATCACGTCTCAATATGTTCATATCCAGGATGATACTATATTGAGTTATTTTGCAAATAAGGATCGCTAAAATTGTCACTGTGATAATTTTTGATTAAAGTAACTACAATCATTTACGTAAATAAAATAATATGTTATGATAAGAGTAACCAAAATCATACAAGAAAAATATGTATCATATGATTCGAGTAACTGCAATCATAAAGGAGGTTGAAATAATGTCTAGAGGTGGAAAGCGAGAAGGTTCGGGAAGAAAAAAACAAGGTTTAACACGTAAGGTATCTATAAATTTAAGTGAAGAGATGTGGCAAGAGATCGAAGAGAGTGGGCAAAATGTATCATTGTTTTTAAAATCTTTAATGGAAAATAGGATCAATATTAAGGCTATGAATGAGGTTACTTTAACCAGTAACTCAAGTTTACCAATAGATAAAAGCGAAATAGATAGGTTATGGGATTTATATATACGTGATAATGGAAATAACTATGATGGTGAAGTGTTAGAGAAGGCATACAATAATTTAACTAAAAGCCTGTTAAAAGGAATTAATACTAGCGAGAGATATCAATGCCCCTTCACTGGAAAATGGTTTGCATCAACGGATAAATTGATCAAATCAGGCATTTCTTATCTTGTCGATTCTTATAATTTCAAATTGGAGAGGAAAAAGGAAAAAGAGGCTAAAGAGAAAGGAAATAAAATATAGAACATGTTTTCTCTATTTTGTAAAGCAAAACATTGATAAACGCTTTATAACTTAATATACTATAAATGAGAAATAATTGAGAAAGGAGTGATTTTTCATGGCACAAACTATGATTAATTTTCGTATAGACGAAGAATTAAAAAAGGGAATGGAACAGGCTTGTAAAGAAATGGGATTGAGTATTACAACTGCTTTTACAATCTTTGCAGCTAAAGTCAGCAGAGAAAAAAGGATTTCTTTTGAAGTAGCAGTAGATCCTTTTTATTCAGAAGAAAATATGGAACGCATAAGACGTGGAATAGAGGCACTTAACGCAGGGAAAGGCGTTGAACATGAACTAATCGAAGTTGATGACGAATGAAAAAATCAGCTAAAACAGATTCTATATGCGCTCGTAAAGCAATACATTACTTAGACGATATTAAAAATGCATTTGAACATTTTAAAATTAATGATTATAAAGACTTAGAAAAAACCAACCTTGCTCATTATGCTGTAACGCAATTAATAACTAATTTAAATTCACTCAAGGAAAACATGCAATCAAGTACAATCACCTCTATGACCTCATTTAACAAAATTAATTTAAAAGAAGCTCGAAACCGTGCCAGCCATGCCTATAATCGGATTAAATTTGAATCAATATACAATATATGTTTAGAGTTAACAAAAGATGAAGTTTATAAAGAACTACGAGAAATTTTGAAAGGAGAAAAAAAGTGAAAAGAGATTCGGATATATTTTCAATCATAAAACCTGTTAGTATAAAATATCCTGGAATAATACGAGTAGGTATTTTTGGTTCTTATGCAAGAAATGAGCCAGATTACAATGATATAGACATTGTATTTGATGAAAGCCCTGACAATAATGTTTTAGATAGTTTAAATTTTTCTGCCGACTTACGAAAAAATATCTGGAGAAAAATGCATAAGAAATCAGATATATTAGACTATCAAGCTATTATCGCACCTACAAATGATGAAGACGACGAAGAAATACAGCAAAACATACTTAAAGATATAGTTTGGATTTACGAAAAATAACTCATATTGAGTTATTTTTTTATTCTCTAATCCACGTATTCTTCCTCTTCTTTTTCCTCTTTTGTTGCTGCTGCTTCGTCATCTCGTCCTAGTAGATGCCTTTCAAGTTCTGCAAAATCTTTCTTTGTGTAATTCCTTTGTTCAAATCCACCTCTGTTTTTTGTTTTATACCTTGCAATTTGCTCTTTAGTTATAATATTGCCTTCTCCAATGAAATAAACCATGAAAGCAGGTGCGTTCTTAACTTCTGGATATACTTGAAGTAAATCATAAATGCTTTTAACCAATTCGTATCTTTTCTTTGACTTTTCATAAAACTTTATTATGTCATTTTCAGCGAAATCATTTTTAAGTTCTTCTTTTAATTTTTCTAGATTTGTATCTATTGGCTCAGGTAACGCACTCATAGCAATTACATTATCCTTTGATTTTATAAAAAATTTAATAGCGATAACTTTTTTCGAGCCTTCTTCGGTCTTCTCTTCATATGTAACATCTAAGTCAGTAATATTGTTTATTTCCGTTATCGCTTTGTTCAATACAGTTCTCTTAAATTCTGCATACACTGGATATTGTTCTTGAGTTAATCCTAAGAAATCTTTTATTTGCAATATTGTTATTTTCCTGCTCCTAAATTTTAAATATTGAATTAACAATTCATAAATCCTGCTAGAATATATGCTTTTGAATTTCATTGTTATTTCTAAGTTTAATTTAGTATAATTTTTTAATTGCAATAAATAAGGTTTTAATCGAGAATCAAAGCCTATCTCAATCCGTGACTTATCCCCCTTAAAATATTCGGCATAACTAACCCAATTAAATTCTCTAATGTTACCTTCCATTGTTACAAAAGTTAAGCGTCTGCCCATTAAACGCTTAACAGCTTCGGCAATATTATTGTATACCTCACTATTATCATCCTTTGATTTTTTAATAAATTCACTAACATATAAAGTATATGTCTTTAAGTCGTCATCTTTTTGGTCTATTTTGCTTAAGGCTAACTGCAATACTTTCTGCTCCATTGAAGTTAAAGTATATTTTGCTTGAATCAAATAATTGCTTTTTATATATATGTTTTTACCACTCATAATTGTTGCACCTCTTATGTTAGATGATATCATGTATACATATTTTATGTCAACACATCTTTCAACTCACTTTTACTACATAGTTAACTCACTTTTACTACATATTAAAATTTGATATCTACTCACTTTTACTACATGTTTAACTCACTTTTACTACATGTTTAACTCACTTTTACTACATAGTCACATCAAAAATAGCTAGTAATATCAATGGGTATACGGTTTGAGAAATACTTATAAATATATATAAAGAGTTGTGTGTTATTTTAAACACTCTAAAAAGAGATTATTTTTTTGTGTGTTTTTCGCAAATCAAAAATCGGATAGGAGACTAGTCATTAATTGACTAGTCGACCTTCCACACCACCTGTACATACGGTTCCGTATACGGCGGTTCGAGCAGATTAACGCTCAAGATAAATTTTAGAGATGCTTATGGGGTATGTGTAGCAATGGAACAGAAAACCGAAATAAGCTATCCATAAAATGGTAAATATAAGTATCCGTGTACTGAAAAGTAAGTAAACTGAAACTAAATGTTACTAAAATACATGTATAAAGCATATGTGTAACATTTAGATTTAGATATTTTAAAACATATGGTTAAAGCGTTGATATGTTTATATTTTTAATGTTACACAATTGTATTGTGTAACATATATTCAGGTAAAAAAAGTATTTGGTTCAATAAAAACTAAATGATTAGAGTAACTCAAATCAAAAAAAATATATTGATAAAGTGAAATAACTTCTCTTATATCACTTTTGGAATTTATTGGATTGCTTATTCCGGTTTTTAGTTCCATTACTACACATACCCCAGTTACTTTAATCATTTACGTATAGAAAATAATATTTGATAAAAATGAAATAGATAGGGTATGGAACATATATTTACAAGATAATAAAAATAACTACGAAGATGAAGTGTTAGAAAAGGCATACAATAATTTAACTAAAAGCCTTTTAAAAGGAATTAATACTGGTGAGAGATATCAATGCCCTTTCACAGGAAAATGGTTTGCCTCCACTGATAAATTGATCAAATCAGGCATTTCTTATCTTGTTGATTCTTATAATTTCAAATTAGAGAAGAAAAGAGAGAAAGAGGCTAAACTTGCTAATTGATACTCCAATCCCCTTCTTAGGTTGCTTTTTAAAATTTATCCCGTTTTGTAAAGCAAAACATTGATAAATGCTTTATAAATGAATATACTATAAATGTGAAGTAATTAAAAAAGGAGTGGTTTTCATGGCCCAAACTATGATTAATTTTCGTATAGACGAAGAATTAAAAAAAGGAATGGAACTAGCATGTAAAGAAATGGGATTGAGTATTACAACTGCTTTTACAATCTTTGCAGCTAAAGTCAGCAGAGAAAAGAGGATTCCATTTGAAGTAACAGTAGATCCTTTTTATTCTGAAGAAAATATGGAACGTATAAGACGTGGAATAGAGGCACTTAATGCAGGAAAAGGCGTTGAACATGAATTAAAGGAGTGACATTATTGAAAAAAATTAGTAGAACAAATGATTTGGCATTTAAAAAAGCTTTTTCATCAAATGGCAATACTAAGCCAATTATAGGGTTAGCTAAAGACATATTGGGTATTGAAATCAAAGAAATAATATTTAAACAACCTTACACTATAGAATCATATTCTAAAAATATAAAAGAAATTCAAACTGCAAAATACTATCAAACCATTAAAGATATAGCAGCCGACGCAAAAATAAACTATAGAGGCGTTAATGTTATTAGCGAATTACAAGTAAAAGAGGGTATAAAGTTTTTAGAAAGAAGTTTTTTTTATCCTACGGAAACTTTTGCTCAAAATTATGATGAAAATAAGTATGATTCACTTAAACCAATCTATGCTATAAATATTTTAGGTTTTAAAATGTTTAAACAGGATTTGGACGGGTTAAGAATATTTGAAATGTATGACAGAAAACACAATGAAAGTTTCCCGATTAATTTTAATGTCGCATATTTTGAGTACAAGAAAGAAATATTTGATACAGATGTTCAAAAATATTGGCGTGATTATTTTTTAGATAAAGAGATTTTGGACAATGCACCAGATTATATTAAGAGTGCGGCAGAAACTGTTGAATATGCAAATTTAAATAAGGAGGAAAGGGAAATGATTGACATGTTAGAAAGGATTGCAGCTGACCAAAAAGCAAGGGAAGATTGGGTCAGATATGATGATATTAAAAAAAGTATTGAGATTATGACTGAATTGAATATTCCTTTTAAGACGATTATTGAAAAGATTACACAAAAATATAATATTACAGTTGAACAAGTAAATGAATTATTAAATGACAGCTCTTATTGATTTACGTTGGAGAAGAAAAAAGAGAAAGAGGCTAAAAATAACAAATGATTTTCTAATTCATGCATTCTTCCTCTTCTTTTTCCTCTCTTGTTGCTGCTGCTTCATTATCTCTTCCTAGTAGATGCCTTTCAAGATCTTCAAAATCTTTCGGAGGGCTTATTATCTCATTTATCCGTTGCCATGTCTGTATACGCTCGGAAAAATCTTTTTTAAGACTTATTAAAAATTTTAATTTTATAAATTTACGTCCTTCTTTAATGGTTTCGTATGTAACTTTGATATCTGAAAGCTCATTTATTTCTTGTAAAGATATATCTAACACTTTTCTTTTGAAATCTCCGTATAATTTGTAGTTTTCGGCTGAAAGCATTCGTTTTAATCCCTCTATGTCAAATGTTACTATATATAAATTTCCATAACTCTTTAATAATTCATAAATTCTTATGCTGTATTGGCTTTTCATAGCAAGAGTATATAATAATTCATATTCGGTAAAGTGTTTTTGTAACTGTAAGAGATATGGTTTCATCTTTTCATGAATTTTAAGCATGATGGTACCCGATAAATCGTTTATTTCAGCCTCATTTATCCATCTTAGCAATATTTCTTTATTGCCTACTTTAACCCAAAGGCTTTTATCTGCTAACTTTTTAATCGTATCTTTTATGTTTTTATAATTCTTTCCGTTATCATAATCAATACCGCATACTTTGCAAAAATCTTGAATTTTAAAAGTATGTTCTTTAAATTCTTCATCATCTGGCTTAATTTTGCTTATGAGATATAAAACAATTTTTTGTTCCTGTAACGAGAGTTCAAAGCGTGATTTTTGAATTAAGTTGTTAGCTTTTACAACTTTATAATCCCTTAATTTTATTAGTTGTTTTTCTGAAGGCTTTTCATCACTTTTATTTTTCAAATAAGTTCCTCCTTTTTTTGTTGTTCCGTTCAATAGTTTCTTTACTCCATTGTAATATTATATATATAACTCTGCAAATGATGCCAATTCACATTTAATTTTTTATCTATTTTTTTTCTTTTTCCTATTCAAAAAAAATAAAAAAACGGGATGGAAAGGGTATTTACCGTAGTTTATGCGTAATTTTACTTTCCTTAATTTAATACGCACGCGCGCGCGTACACGCAAAAAAAAGAATATTTATATTATTTATATTATTTATATATATTTAGAACCCAAAAAAAACGGCTAAAATAAGCCATTTTTTCGATACAACTATGACTTTTGGTACGGTGAACTATGACCTTTGGTACGGTGAACTATGACCTTTGGTACGGTGAACTATGACTTTTGGTACGGTTTTTGACTACCATTTTTTTGAAAACGGGCTTTTTTTTCAAAAAAAAAGGCTTTTTTTTTGAAAAAATGGGGTGTGTTTTAAAGTGACACCATGTCACCTCAAGTTAAAAAAGCTTATAATATTTATAAAATAAATATTAAGAATAAGGAGGAAAGGGAAATGATTGACATGTTAGAAAGGATTGCAGCTGACCAAAAAGCAAGGGAAGATTGGGTCAGATATAATGAACGTAGAGAAGATATTAAAAAAAGTATTGAGATTATGACTGAATTGAATATTCCTTTTGAGACGATTATTGAAAAGATTACACAAAAATATAATATTACTGTTGAACAAATAAATGAATTATTAAATGACAGCTCTTACTGATTCGAGGGCTTATTATTGTAATAGCAACACATCACAATCTTACCGTCGTCCTCACCTCTCTCCTCTCGTCTCCTCGTACCTCGTCGCTCGATCCGTTCGGTTCGTCCTAGGTGCGGTGTGAAGTGTTTTAGTTCGTGGTAACTCTAAGATGTTTAAGTTTAGTGTCATTTCTTTACTTTTGCGAAAATTTTACCTACAGCTCCAAGTATTCGCAGAAGGTAAAATTTTAAAAAGCAGAGTATGCCCCCTCAGAATACGCTCAAACAGACTGCAAACACTAAGGAAATTTCTACTTTTTTTGATTCCCCCTCTCTCCCTTTTGCCGTCCCCCAGACCCCCTGGCTTAATCCCTCTCTCCAAACCATAAGGAATTGATCTTATGGGGGTACTCAAAAAAGGGAAAGAGGCGTGGGCATAGGAAAGCTTTTCTATTTCGTTCCTCAACAGAAAAGCTAATTTAAAGAAAAAAAGTAGAAATTGAATTGAATACCGAAAAAAGTGTTGTGGAATTTCTAGAAGGCCCCCACAACTAAAGCCTTAGCCCGTTAGAAAGGTCGCTACGCTCATTTAAAATGGCTTAAAACCAAAGCTGCTTTGCAAAATAACAGCCGTTTTTCTTAGAAGGTCGCTACGTGTCCCTTATCAAAGCTCGTTTCCTGCCAAAATTAAAGAAATAAAAAAAAGAAAAGTATGGATTCAATACGATTTGAACGGGACACACAACTCATTTTAAACAAAAATATAAAAAAGACCTATTCAATAGCAACTGGAATTTTAGATTTTGGAACAAAATCTAAGATGGAAGGCGGTAGCACAGGGATCATAGTGGATGTCTTCTCCTATTATTAATTTCTTTATTGAATATTATACTTTAATGGCTTTTAAATGCATCTAGATGCATTTTTATTTATTTTTGATTCAATTTTACCTTTCTTAATTTTAAATTGTCTTAAAATCGTTATTTAGATCTTTAATCCTGTTTTACTTGATTATTTAAAATAAATAATGATAAAATATACTCAACATGAAAAATTTAAACTATATTTTGTTTAAATAATATAATTAAAAATCAAACCAAAATTCTAATTAAATAAACTTTATAAGGAGGGTATATAAATGAAAAAAAAGATATTTTTTGTTTTTTTAATCATATGTTTATGTATTTTATCAACTAATGTAATAGCTAGTAATAGTTTAGTACCGATTTCATCTAAACAATTAACAGAAGAGAAGATATTAATTGGGCTAAAGCCATACATAGAAGTTATTGATAAAATTAATAAAGAATATGGAAGTTCTATGTGTATACTAGACATGTATGGTGCATACGACTATATCTATGGAAATGGAATAGATTTAGATCAATATGAACTTCAACTCCGAAAAGATTATAATCAAGCTTTACGAATAGAACAACAAATTAAAGAACATGAAGCTAAAATACAAGAATACCTGCGAGAAAATAATATACAGATACCAACAAACGTAATACAAGGTGGTCCAATTTTAGTAGTATCAGCGAAGGATACAGGATTAGAATAATTATTAAAAAATTTTTTTTAATTTTCAATATTTCAATTTAAACAAAATTAATTAATTTTTAATAATTTAAATTAACTTTAATCCTATTATTTATTGAAAACATTTAAAAATGACCGTAATTCCCTAGAAAGTTTTCACTACTAAAACTAATTAAATTTAGGTAAATCAGGCATTTCCCAGTAGTAGTGTAAACATTAAGTGAAGATTAATAAAAGAATCATTACTAAATAATATTTGGTAATGATTCTTTTACATATTTAACATTCTTTAATACATATACCGTTAAAACCAATTTTTATAGGATTTTTCCTCAAAATCTCATTTTAATAGTGTTCTTTTATTTTTTATATACTCCTATAGTATAATAATTATACTATATCATACCCATTAGCGTCAAAATAATTGTAAAATGTCAAATCTTTAATTTTCGTCTTCGTAATAGGATTATATAAATATCCTGTAAATACTACATAAAGTGTAGAACTAGACGTAAATGAATGAGTATATGAATTTAGTATAAAATAGGTTGAAGTATTAGAGGGATAATAACCAGCGGTTATAAATTGAGTATAGTAGTAACTACCTGCGCTCCCTGTTGGGCTAGACACTTCTGCGTCTATAAAAACTGCTCCACAAACTACTCCAGCGTCTAGTACAGTATAACTTTGTCTTATAGTTTGTATAAAAGAGTAAGGCTCTATTCCTATAGTAGATCCTTGTGCCACCACTTGAGGCTTTAATTCTTCAATTAATAAATTGCTATCACTTGCATAAGCTGATACAGATGTTAACAGTAAAATTATAACTGTAAGTGATAAAGAACATAACTTTTTAAATTTCATAATTTTCCCCCTTCCTAAATAGGCATTTAAATAAATAAATTTGAAAATACTATAAATACATATTCTTTTAAAAATAGTATTATGCATAAATATACTTACAATTTTAAATTATCTAAATATAATTTTTAATTTTTATAGCTTTGGTTTGGTTATTAATTTGTGATCCATAATGGTAAAAAGACTTTCTATTAAGATTTGTTTGCGGCAGCATCGCTGCGGCAAACCACGGCATTCGGTTTTTGTCGTGCGTTTCGCTCGAGAAAAATCGAATGCGGTGATTATGCTATAGGCTTTATTTAGTTTAGGTTTGGGTTAATGATCCCTGGGCATGCATTCAAATAAGTGAAAATCCGCTAACATTAGCGGATTTTTTCCATGGCAGAGGCCCTTTCTCCCCCTAGTCTTCCCCCATAATAATTTTGTCCTTATTTTAATGGGTGAGAGGGGGTGCGATGGGGGTTTGGGGGAAGAGGGGGAGAGAGGTGCGCCCTTTGCATGCCCATGTATGAGAAAAAGGACCGTTTTGGAAACAAGCTTTGTGAGATGTTTATGAAATAGGTTCTACGAATCAAAAGAATCTAGATAAGAAAATAGGCTTTAGATTTTTAAAAAGCGTTTACGGTAAAAGAATTTTGCGGTAAACGACGGCACTTGTTTTTTTCGGGTGTTTTCGTATCACAGATTTTTTTTATTTCACCAACGCTTCAATGGAAAAGACTCGAAAAAGGGCAAGGGCGGTTACTCCTTTACTATTATTTTTCTTCCTTTTGAAATTGGTTCCTTAAATCAAAAAGGTTTTATTGAGTTGTTTTTTTATTTTTTGAAATAGGTTCTATTAATCAAAAGAGCAACGATAAAGCTGTTTAGCGGTCAAAATTCAAACCAATTACCATAAATCATATAAGCAATAATAATTCAAAAGAGAATATACAGCATAAAGCTTTGTTGTTGCTGTATGATTTTAGAAAGGCTTTATTTAAAAATAGAAGCTGATCTATAAGCACTTGTGCTTGTTGATCAGCTGAGCTTTGGATAAGAAAATAGGCTATTGATTTTCATAAACGTTTACGGTAAAAGAATTTTGCGGTAAACGACGGCAGTTGTTTTTTTCGGGTGTTTTCGTATTAAGAATTTTTTTATTTCACCAGCACTACAATGGAAAAAACTCGAAAAAAAGCAAGGGCGGTTTCTTTTATTTATTATAATAACAGATATATTAATTATTATAAATATTAATATAATCACTATTACACTTTCTAATATATTTCCTAATATATTTCCTAATATATTAATTTATTTAATATTTAATATATGTTTTAATATATCATTCACTATCTTGCTTTCGCTTATATTAGCCTTAGCCTTCTTAGTTTCAGCTTTAGAAATTTTCTTTATTTCATCTATAACTTTATCTTCTAAGTAATATGTTTTATTTGAATATCTCTTTTCTTTTTCCACATTCAATATAGAGGCTAAACTAAATGCAGTTTCTTCATTTGCATGTTCATTTTTATTCTCATCAACTTGATCCTCCATAGGTTTTTCATCAGGATCTTTTACATCATCTTTTCCAATATTTAATATCTCATTTCCCCTTTGTTTAATAGATTCCTTAAATCTGTTAGCCATTTAAAAAATCCCCCTTCCTTTCATCTCTAAAACTAAGTTCATATAATCCTTATATCCGCTAGATTTTTTATCTAAAATGCAAATAGGCTTTGATTCAAGCTCACTTTCTTTTAATCTCACGTTTGTATGTATAACCTGATCAAACAATATACCCTTTATATCCTCGTTCTCAATGCAATATTGCTTAAACTCCTTAGATAATTTTATCCTCTTGTCGTACATGTTTATCATAAATCCGCTTATATGGTTCTTAATATCTAATTTACTGGTTATATCATCCCACAATGCAATAAACAACTCAGCCCCTTCTAAGCTATTTAAGCTCACATCAGAAACGAGTATGATCTCATCAGATATTAAAAAAGCATTTTGATTTACTATTCCCATAGATGGACTGGTATCAAAAATTATATAATCATATTCATTAAACTTTTTCACGTTCTTTTTTATATAATTCCTCAGCACGTATTCTCTTCCGGTTTGATTCACAATTCTCATCTCAGTAGACGTTAAAAATATGGTACTGCCTATTACATCTATATCCAAATCCTTAATAGGTCTTTTTATAATTACATCTTCCAATCTTTCATTAGTTTCAATGATATCTACAATGCTTTTAAATTCCTTTTTTGTTCTATCAATGCCAAAATTATTTGTAGTATTACCCTGGCTATCTGCATCTATGACTAATATTTTCTTATTATCTTCTGCAAGTATTCCAGATATATTAAATACAGCAGAACTCTTTCCTACACCTCCCTTTAAAGTGCTAAAAGTTACTATTTTCAAGTTTTCAACCTCCTTATTTTATATTAGAATAAATATTAAAAAATATAATAATTTTTCTAATAATTATTATATTAATTTTTATATTATTTTGCAACTGAGTTAATTTGACTTTTGATTAAAGTAACCAAAATCATACTGAAGGAGAGGATGGAGAATTCACTATCATTTTAGACTATATCGTAAATGATAGTACGACATATACGAAATAACTCTATTTATATTAATAAAACAAACTTTTTTAGCATATTGACGACATTAGCGTCATAATGTAATATTAATACAAATAGTTAGTAATTCTAAAGAAAGGAGTTAAGAATGGATATAAACTTTTACACGCCTAAAGAACTTGGGGAACTATTGAAGATATCAGAAAGAACAATACAACGGAAATTAAAAAATGGTGAAATTAAAGGTAATTTAATTGGAAAACAGTGGAGAGTATCCGAACAGGATTTTAAAAAATTTCTTGCTGAAACATATAATTAAAATAAAAAAAAGCTGCTACCCATTAGCAACTTTTCTAAAATTATCACTTATAAAAAAAATTTCAACTTCAACTTATAATTTATTGTACCACTTTTAAATAAAAACATCAATGATTTTACAGTAATCGCTAAACAGCGATTCTAAAGTACTAATTTGAACACAACACAAAATTTATTCTATGCAAACTTGCATTAAAACAACCTTACAAAAATGTTTTAGAGGTAAAAAACATGTTAGAGAACAATTATAACAACGATCTGGAAATAGCAAAGAGCAGATTTAGTCTACTCAATATAGTTTCAAATCCAAAAAAAATAGGCAATGGAACATGGAGAGTCAATCCATGCCCTAAATGTGGAAAGAAGAATCATTTTACATTATATGAACCTAATACAGCAAATAATCACAATGGATATTGGACTTATTCATCTTTTAGCTCTTGTTGCAAAGGTGGATCTATAATCGAATATTACCAAGAAATTGAAGGATTAAGCAAAGATGAGGCTATAAGAAAAGTATTAGGAATGAACTTGAGCACATCAAATATAAAAGAATTTCCTAAAGCTAAGATAAAAAAGATTTATAATAATAAGACAGATGCTACCAATAAAACAAATGAATCGGAAAATAAAGAAATTATTGAAAAGACCTATGACTTTAGTGAATTAGTAGAAAAATATCATGATAAATTGTTAAACAACAAAGATGGAATTAGTTATTTTATTAATCGAGGCTTAACAATTGAGACTTTAATAAAATATAAAATTGGATATTGTGAAGATGGTTATAACGAATTCTTTAAAGACTATAGTGAGTTTCAGATCAATAGCACTAAATCAAAGGCTTATAAATTCATATTCCCTATTTTAAACAATGAAGACTTATTTGATTATGTGATAATCAGGCATGATAATTCTGTAAAAGAAAATAAATACAGGAACATGAAAGGCTTAAAGACAAGGATATTTAATAATAGGTACTTAAACGATTATAATGACTATATTTTTATTTGTGAGGGTATTATAGACGCTTTAAGCATTGAGGAATTAGGTTATAAAGCAATAGCATTAAACAGCACGAGCAATACAAATAAATTCATAGATCTAGCAAGAGAAAACATTAATAATTTACAAAACACTATATTCATAATAGCGTTGGATACAGACCAAGCAGGTGTAAAGGCAACAGATAACATCAAAAAAAGTTTTCTAGGTATTAATTTAAGGTATTCAATATTAGAGTTAGACGAAGACATAAAAGATATAAATGAATTATTAATCAAAGACAAAACTAGATTAAAAGCATTATTGGAAAAATCCTTAGAACTAAAAATATCTAAAACTGAATATATGTATTATGATAACAGTAAAAATTTAAAGGTCAATAGTGGCTTACTCGCAAAGCGGATCCTGGAGGATTTTAATATAATATATAGTCCAACAATAGGATTTTTTAAATATAAGGATGGTGTTTATAAATCTGTAAGCAGTGAGAGCATAAAAGGAATTGCTTTAGAATATATAGAAACCTCTTTAAGAAAAGGACTCCAGGTTTTAGACATATATAATCTACTAAGATCAGATTCAAACGTTGAAGAACTTGAATTAGAATTAGATAAAGATGAAAATATCTTAAATTTAAAAGATACTATACTAAGAATTGATCGAAATACTAAAAGTATAACTATGCAAAATCATACAAATAAGATTTTATCTAGTATTCAGCTAAATTTTAACATTAATAAACAAAATGGAGGCAAGATATTTTTAAGTTACCTTGATGATGTAACTGAAGGTGACAAAACAAAAAAACTACTTTTACAAGAGATTTTAGGATATTGCATTAGTTTGTATAATTGCGCTAAGAAAGCATTTTTAATAGTTGGAAGGAAAGATACAGGTAAAAGCATATTTTTAAATTTAATAAATATATTAGTACCAAGAGAATTTACCAGTGCAATGGCATTTCAAGAGCTTGGAGATAGGTTTAATAAGGCTCATTTATATAGAAAAATCGTAAATTTACAAGGTGATATATCTGCAACGCAGATTAAAGACATAGATTTTTTTAAGAGAGCCACTGGAGGCGATCTAATAGAGGGAGAATATAAAGGCCTAAACAAATTTGAATTTTTAAATAAAGCAAAGTTTATTTTCAGCTGCAATGAATTACCTGCAAATTATGAAGATAGGACGGAAGCCTTTTATGATCGCATGATACTAATTAAATTTAATAGAGTTTTTAAAGAGGAAGAACAAGATAAAGATTTATTAAATAAACTGGAATCGGAACGTGACTTTATAGGTCAATGGGCATTAAAAGGGCTTATGAGGCTAATTAATAATAATTTTAAATTCACAAAGACTGAAGAGCATGAAGCTATAACGAAAGAGTGGAAGCAAAAGAATAACAATGTTATAGAATTTATAAAAGAATGCTGTGAATTTAATAAGGATAAGAGCATACATATAAAAGCATTGTACGATTATTACAACAAATGGTGCAATGAGAACAACTGCAAGGCTTTTTCCAAACCTATATTTAAGCGAGAAGTTTTAAGCAATTTCCCTATTATCAAGTATGATGACTATGCAAATATCGTATATGAAGGTGATAGAGGACGTGGTTTTATAGGATTAATGATATTAAAATAAGCAAAAAAGGAGTATTTTTACTTCTTTTTTTCGTTTATGTAAACGAAAACATGAAATTTTTTTTCAAAAAAAAGAGCGTTTTTAACTATTTTACTAGCTAATGTAAACGAAAACACACACTTTTTAAAAAAATTACACACTTCATACACACTTTTTCAAAAAAAAGTGTGTGAGGAAGAATGAGGCTATAGGCTGGTTTGAAGGCTGTTTTTTTTGAATTACACACTTTACACACTTTTTTTTCACTTCTCTTATTATTATAGGTATTTTTAAAATTTTAATTTTTTGTTTTACATTTTATGTAAAATTTTACATAATTTATGTAATTATTAAAAATCCTATTTATTATATAAGAACTTTAAAAAAAGTGTGTAAAGTGTGTAAAAATTATATAAGCATTGATATTACTCGTTTATAGGATTTCAAAAAGTGTGTAAAAAGTGTGTATGAGGTGTGTGGTAAAAAATGGAAATAAGGTTAAAATAATTGGTATCACTTATTTTTAAGGCATTAAAAATGTTAAAAAAAAGTGTGTAGTAAATTATGGAAATTACTTATTATGTAGCTACCGCCTTGCTCGATGGAACCTTTCCTACGGACTGCCTTTCCATTGTTCCAGTTGCTATTGGTCCTCTTTTTCTTTTATTTTTTTGAATTAGGAGAGGATGAAACCTTATAATTCATCTATACTTTATTAGAAAAATTTTGTAATTAAAAATCATATGAATTTATACATAAAAAAAATCTCTTGCACTATAATGTAATGTTATATTTGCAATCGAATAAATTTTCATTTTTTATTATAATAATATTTTGAGCCTTTATGGCTCTTTATTTATTTTTTTGATTTGAGTTACTCTAATCAAAAAAATTACTTCAAATTAAATGATAATTTAGTAGTAAATGGTATACTTTGCCCTTAGTTACACGGATGCTGGTATTACCCCAACTACAATGATTACATCCTCAATTTATTATTTGGTTATATTATTATTTACAAGTTTTGTAGAAATGAATATAATGATATTAGAAAGTTCTATACCTTGAGGTGATATGGAAATGACTTTATGCGAATTTTTAAAAGATAAATATGGATTTAATGAACCTATCTATATTGAGGATATTCAATTTGAAAACTATTCCCGTCCATGGATTTTCAAAGAATTAAAAAAACTGGTGGATAGTGGTGATATAAAACGCTTTGATACGGGAATTTATTATTTTCCTATAAAAATGTTTTATGGAGAAGGGACTTTAAGTGCTCATAAAGTTGTTCAGCGACGTTTTCTATCCGATGGCGATGATGTTTATGGCTATGTTGCAGGTGTTTCTTTGTTGAATCAAACAGGGCTTTCTACGCAAGTTCCGAATCTAATCGAACTTGTGACAAACAATGAGACTACACGGGTGCGTGATGTTAAGATTGGTAATCAACTCGTTCGTGTTCATCGGAGTCGAATAACTATAACCAAAGAAAATGCGAGAACTCTGCAATTTCTCGATTTAATGAATGTGATTACGCCATCCTCAATGGATGAAACGGAACGTTTTATGCTAAGCAAATATATCAAGACCTCTGGAGTGAAAATAGATGACGTATCACAATATGCTGGATATTTTCCTGCAAGAGCTATGAAAAATATGATGGAGAGCGGAGTTGTTTATGAAATTACATGAAGACAAAAGTGTTTTTTATCAAGTGCTGGAGGATACAGCGAAATACATGGAATTTGTCGATACGGGTATTGTTGAGAAAGATTACTTTGTCACATATTTCCTCAAAAAAATTATTGAAAAACAGCCTAATGTAATTTTCAAAGGTGGTACATCGCTCTCTAAATGCTACAAAATTATAAAGCGTTTTTCAGAGGATATCGATTTAAATATAGATACCAAAGCAGCGAAGCTCACCGAAGGGCAGCGCAAACGGTTAAAGCAGGATATTGTATCCATCATTGAAGAATCAGGATTTTCCCTTGAAAATGCTGGACAGATCCGCAGCCGTCGTGATTTTAATCGCTATATGATCGATTATCATTCTAAAGATTCCAACGTCTATTTAAATCAGTATTTGATTGTAGAAACGGCGGTTTATATAAAATCCTTTCCGACACAGACAATGGAAGCGGCTAGTCTTGTTTATGATTTTTTAATGGCTAAAAGTGGAGAGAAAGCAATAGAAGAATACGATTTAAAGCCATTCAATGTTCGAGTGCAATCGCTTGAGCGTACTTTTATTGATAAGGTATTTGCCATTGCTGATTATTATTTGAATGGTCACATTAAAAATCATTCCAGACATCTCTACGACATTTACAAGCTCTATCCTAAAATCATATTTAATAATGAGTTTGCGGAATTGGTGAGAGAGGTTCGTGAGGTTAGAGAACCACATAGTACTTGCCTTTCAGCACAAGTTGGTATTGATGTGCCGAAGCTTTTACAAAGAATCCTTACCGAAAAAGTATATGAATCCGATTATAATCAAATCACAGGAACGCTGTTGTTTGAGAATGTACCCTATGCAGAAGCAATAAAAGTCATACAGGAAATTTCACATAGCGGTTATTTTGAATATTGATACTAATGTAGGGGTAATAGGAGTAGATGGAGCGAACGTGTAACCAGGGGTAAAGGTTAGATTAAAGCTAATATATAATGTTATATTTACAATCGAATAAATTTTCATTTTTTATCATAATAATATTTAGAGCCTTTATGGCTCTTTATTTTTTTATTTTTTTTGGTTTGAGTTACTCTAATCAAAAAAAATTACTTCAAATTAAATGATAATTTAGTAGTAAATGGTATACTTTGCCCCTGGTGACAGCTTTGCTGGTATTATCCC
>Ga0209628_10000152_pt1 | contig 38206 bp, 36 predicted proteins | sample TergutCu122P4_FD_187285 | JGI IMG/M metagenome (GOLD analysis project Ga0209628, IMG submission 187285) | Cubitermes ugandensis P4 segment gut microbial communities from Kakamega Forest, Kenya - Cu122 P4 (SPAdes) (version 2) | ecosystem: Host-associated > Arthropoda: Insects > Digestive system... | reverse complement strand
TAAATGTTTGGTTTTAATTTTTTTACTCACTTTTATGTTAGATATTTCATCGTTTTGCTTATCAGTTCTATGCATGAATATACTTGCATCTCGCCATAGATTGTCGGTTCCGTTAATCCTAAAATAGCACATAGAAATACCAGCATTTAGTGGTGTACTAAGATCGTAAACATCCGGAAAATCTTTTAAAGGTTTGTTGACAATAATAGATTGTGAGTGTAGTGTTGTTACCACACAAAAGAGTGTAAAAAAGGCAAATAGTTTTTTCATAAGCAAATAATTTAATAACTTAGAATTTTGCTGCAAAATTATAAAATATATGCTATTGATATATCAAGTTTGTTTTCATTTCCGGTGCTAATTTGCAGCGTGGGTCGGGGTAATCCCAACACTCGTCCCCGTAGGCTTTTTACCGGCGTTCCTGCCATGCGTCTTGTGAGCAAAAAATGGTACTTTGGGGTGTAAAAACGAAGTCAGGCGCTTTTTCAAGAAATTATTAAACTGTTTTTTACTTTATAAATATTTTTAGTTAATACTTGGCGGCAAAAATAAAATTATAAACCTGAGTTCCGTTTAAGAAGTCTATTATTTTTCTAATAACCAACAATTTATCAAGCACCTATGCGCTGAAAGCGCAAAATATGATAGCCCAATGCATCGCGTTGGGTAGGAGATATGCCACAACCCAATTCGCACTGAAAGGGCAGCATACCTAATTTAAAGTATGAAAAAAAAATAAAAAAGGGTTGTATAATTGAAATTTTTTATTATTTTTGTTGCTGATAACCAAACAATTAAATAAAAAATCAGTGTTTGCCATAACAAACGTATCAGGAGAAATAAAGTTTTCGCAGGTTTTGCCAAAATTGGTAACAGGAATAAGAAACAATATGAAAAACCGCCTAATGAGTCTCTATGATAAAATCATGCTGCGTAAACGCCCTTTCAGGGTTTATTTGTCACCGGGGATTTCCGTTACCCAAGGCGTTGCCGTTGGGCTATCATATTTAAGGGCTTCGCCCTATGGGGTAACCCGTTTTGTTAGGCTATTTCGCTCCCCTTAAACAGAACTCAGGTTAATAATGAATAATGTTGAATTATTTGATGTTTGTGGGAGAAAGCAATCGTATCATCATCTCATCACCACATCATCACATCATCTCAACAACATTTCAAACCTTCCCGCTGGGGTTTATTTTCTGAAACTCCAAACAACAAACGGTGTTATGGTGAAGAAAATTATTAAAATGTAAGAAAAATTCTTCATGAAACAATTAAAGAGGTGGAAAGTTAATTTTCAGTGGGATGTTGTAAATAGTTTTCCATCAAAAAAATATCCTCTTTATAGGTAATCTTCAAATTTTTCTCCTCGCCGCGAACGATGTAAATCTTCTCATTCGGGAGATATTTAGCCACCACGCCCGCGTCGTCTGTGGATTGAAAATTTGGAGTTTGAAGAGCAATTTCATACGCTTTTTGAATGGTTTTTACTTTAAATGCCTGCGGAGTTTGCGCCCGCTGTAAAAAAAATCGCTGGGGAATAGTTTTAACAAAATGCTGTGAATCATCTACTTCATAAATCGTATCAGTGGTTGGAATAGCAACCGTAACCGCGTTATACAGGTGTAATGCTTCAATTACATCATCAATAATTCTATGGCTTATCAACGGACGGGCGGCATCGTGAATAATAAGACAGTAATCGGGAAACTGCCGGTAGGCATTTATGGCGGCAAGGGCAGATTGATAACGTTCTTCCCCGCCTTTCAGGATTATTTTTACTTTGTGCCAATTATTTATGGGTATAAAACTATTAAATGTTGCAATATCTTCTTCCCTTAGTACTACAGCGATTTCATCAATTTTTGAATGTTTTTCAAAAGCCTCCACCGAATGTTCCAACACTGTTTTGCCGGCAACCTCCAGAAATTGCTTGGGCGTACTGCTTTCCATTCTGTTTCCGGTTCCTGCGGCAAGAATAATGGCAATGTTCATAGAGCTTCATTTTGAAATGCAAAGGTAAGAAATTTTTCTCAAATAATTGAAATTAGTAAAAACGGTTCAGTTTTTTTGTTTTTTTACGGATTTAACAATAAAAAGAAAAGGTACATGTTACTTATTTAAAATATAATATAATGCCAAAAATTAGATTAGGAATAATTGGTTACGGAAACGTGGGGCGCGGCGTAGAATACGCCATAAGTCAACATAATGATATGGAACTTGTGGCAATATTTACGCGCAGAAACCCACAGAAAATAATGCCCGTTACAAAAGGAGTTCAAGTTTATAAAATTGAAGAGGCTGAAAAACAGAAACATAACATTGATGTGGTGTTCCTTTGCGGAGGCTCTGCCACTGATTTGATGGAACAGGGCCCCCACTTTGCCACACTGTTTAATTGCGTGGATAGCTTTGATACTCATGCAAAAATACCGGAATATTTTGCAACAGTGGATAAGTGTGCGCATGAATCAAAAAAGATATGTATCATTTCTACCGGTTGGGATCCGGGGATTTTCTCATTGATGCGCGTTTTAGGCATAGCCTTTATTCCCAATGGTTGCGATTATACTTTTTGGGGAGAAGGATTTAGCCAGGGGCATTCCGATGCTATCCGAAATGTAAAAGGTGTAAAATATGCGGCTCAATACACAATTCCTGTTGAAAATGCAATTGCAGAAGTTAGAAAAGGCAATAACCCCACATTTACAGCACGTCAAAAGCATATAAGAGAGTGTTTTGTGGTTGCAGAACACAATGCTGATTTACACGCTATTGCACAAACCATCAAAACGATGCCACACTATTTTTGTGATTACGATACTTTTGTTCATTTTATTTCGGAAGAAGAATTTAAAGCCGCACATGCAAAGATGCCTCATGGGGGCTTGGTTTATAGAACGGGTGTAACCGGAAATGAGAATAGGCACAAACACAGAATGGAGTTTTCTTTACAGTTAGACAGCAATCCTGAATTTACTGCTAATGTGATGGTTGCATACGCAAGAGCAGCATATCATCTCTCTTTGAATGGTGAAGTAGGAGCAAAAACAGTTTTCGATATTCCGCTTAGCATGTTAGTTCCTCAATCTATTGAAGAACTCCGCAAGAGTGTTTTGTAGTTATTTAACCTCTCCAGGCTTCATTTTTGCCAATCGCAACATTTTTAAAATCCAATCGGGCAACGGTTTTTCCGGATTTCTTTTGCGCAGATTAAGATAGATTCCCCATTTTTTTAGGATGGGAATTTTGTGAGTTTCAACAAACTCTATTAAATAATTGTCGGGGTCTTCAATGTAGGTAAAATGTCCGGCAGCATCTCCCATTTCAAACGATTCTGCATCGCTTTTCTGTTTCACGGCGCTGTTGGCGGTAAATGAGAATCCAAGTTCGGTACATTTTTTCTCTAATGCTTTCATATTCCTCACATCGTAGCATATTTGAATAAATCCGGGGTCTCCCCAATAACGGCCTTCATAAATTTTGTTAGGTTGACGGTCAAGCGCTTGTATCAATTCAATGTACGACTGCCCAAACAACCGGCTGAAGGCGCCTTTTCGGGATTGAGATTCTGTTAGAAGCACACGGCGAAACCGTCTATTCCCTGATGGTAATGCGGTTGTATCTGTAAAAGTACCGGATTCATCAGCAAGAATTTTGTCATATCCTAAAATATCGCGATAAATCACACTTGTTTTCTCAATATCCTTGCAGCCAACAATAGCGCCAACAAATCCACCGGAGGAACGGTTTTCATCGCAAAAAACGTAGTTGTCTTCCACTATTTGGAAAATATTTCCATAAATATCTTCCAAAAAAAACGTCTTCTTCCCATCCAAAGATCTACTCATTTCGCCTAATATTTTTATATTTTTTTTCGATAATTCTTCAAACGATTGACAAATATTTCTACTTTTAATTTTTGCGGCAAAGCAGCCCAGGTCGCCTAATTGCAGTTCAAAGGCTGGTTTAAGTGGCTTTCGTTCTAAGTGGTTCCAAATCTCCACACCTCCTCCGCCCTGCATATTTATAGCAATGACGGCACGTTTTTGGCGTGGTTTCCCCCCCATATAGTGCGCCATAATATCTGCCACATTGTTGTCATCGAGAATCTTAACATCGAAATTAAAAATATCAATGTAGTACTTCCACGCCTCAGACAAATTTTCCACACCAATTCCAATTTGCTGAATACCGGCTATTGTGTAAGGTTCATTTTTTATCATAGTTTTGCTTGTATTATTTCATGGTGCAAAAATAGGAGATAAAATTGTTATTTATAATTTGATTATTTTTTTTTATATTTTCGCGGAAAACTATTGATAAAAAAATTGTAGCAGAGCGGAGTCTAAAACAATAGGAGTTTTTAACAATATCACTAAAAATAATTTTAAATATCTAATTAATAAAATTTTATAAAATGAAAAAAGTTTACATCGTATCAGCAAAACGAACTCCGATAGGGAAAATGTTTGGAACTTTATCTAATTTCACTCCCGCGGAGTTGGCCGCATTGGTTATCAAAAATATTTTATCAGAATCGGGGGTTGCGCCTCATCAGATTGATGAGGTTATTGGCGGAAACATTCTTAGTGCCGGACAAGGGCAGGGCATTATTCGTCAATCTGCCGTTAAAGCAGGCATTCCCGTAGAAGTTCCCGCTTATGCCATTAACATGGTTTGCGGCAGTGGTATGAAATCGGTAATGAATGCCTACAACGATATTTTGGCAGGCGATGCCGATATCGTATTGGCAGGCGGTACCGAAGTAATGTCTAATGCCGGATTCGTTATGAGCGGTACGCTTAGAAACGGCGTGAAAATGGGAAATATTACCGCTGTTGACCACATGGTAAACGATGGATTAACAGATGCTTTTGAAGGGTATCACATGGGGATAACCGCTGAAAATGTGGCGGAAAAATTTGGTATTACCAGAGAGGAACAAGACCAATTTGCAATGCTTTCTCAAAGCAAAGCTATTGCTGCCGTTGATGCCGGAAAGTTTGTAAATGAAATTGTTCCTGTTGAAATTGTGTCCAAAAAAGAAACCATTATCTTTAACACCGATGAATATCCGAATAGAACTACAAATCTTGAAAAGTTAGGGACACTAAAACCGGCATTTAAAAAGGAAGGAACCGTAACGGCCGGAAATGCCTCCGGAATCAACGATGGCGCTTCATTCGTGCTTTTAGCGTCGGAGAATAAAGTTAAAGAGTTAGGATTGAAACCATTGGCAGAAATTGTAGCTACTGGACAAGGCGGGGTTTCGCCGGCAGTTATGGGATTAGGACCGGTGCCTGCTATAAAAAACGCACTGCAAAAAGCCAATATGAAACTTTCCGATATGGATTTGCTGGAACTTAACGAAGCCTTTGCTGCACAGTCGTTGGGTGTAATTCACGAATTAATTGAAGAACAATGCGTTACAAAGGAATGGTTGCAAGAGCGTACCAACATTAACGGTGGTGCTATTGCTTTAGGACACCCTATTGGCGCATCAGGAAATCGTATTTTGGTTACTTTAATTCATGAACTTATTGCCGAAAATAAAACTTACGGATTAGCATCGCTTTGTATTGGCGGCGGAATGGGAACAGCCATGATTATAAAAAAATGTACTGAAAATTAAAAATTGCTACCTTGTTATTCTTTGTTATTATCAAATATCATTCTCATGAAAAAAATAATTTTATTGTTAGGTTACTTTATTATCATCATCCTTTTTTTGGGGTGTAACACTCCGGAATTTTCCTGTAAGGTTACTGTACCCTACAGTGGCGCAAAGGTTTTAATTAATAATGATTTACGTGTTTCCATCAAAGTAACGGGTTCAAAAAACAAAGTGGTACAGGTGATGGTTTATTTTGACCACCTTTTGTTTCGTGAATTTTTGCCGGCGCCCTACGCTGTTGTAATCCCATCGCACTTTTTAACGCTGGGAGACCATACCATTAAAGCAGTAGCAGTAAACAGTAATGGTGAACAGGTGGAGTCGTCGGTTATTATTACCGTAGTTGAAAAATTTGATAATCTCATTGAAAGCCCAGATTTTGTAACTTTTGATGGAGGTTTTTTTCCAAAAGGTTGGAAAACATACACATGGGAAATAGATTATGATTTGGGATATGATGACAAGTACTCGGCAAGAGCTGCCAATTATCCCGTTGCGCTTGTTTTTGCCTATAAAACAGTGGATACTACCGGCTTTGTTCAATTTTATACGAAAGGAGGAGAGGTTGTTTTATTTATAGATGGTGAAAAAGCGCAGCCGTTTTCTTCAGAACCGGCACAAAACTGGACGAAATGGGTGTATCTTTTTGAAAAGGGACGACATGAGTTTAAATGGCAAGCCGAAGGGGTTTATAAATATTTAGACGCGATTAGTTTTGGTGAATACATAAAACAATAATCAGATTATCAAGTTCAAAGTCAAATAATTGAAGGGTGTGTTGGTGGCAAACAACTCCCTTCTTCTCATTTTTAATCACCTGTAAATCTTCAATAAAATCTAAGTTTTTTTTTGCAAACCACTTATACATTGCTTCTTTAGCGCACCAGTAATAATAAAGGTCTTGCAAATTTGTAACATCGCAGGTTGCCATCTCCTGTTCGCTCAAAAAGCGGGGATAAAGCGGTAAAATTCTGGGAGTAAGTTCTTCAACATCAATACCAATAGGCGTTTTTGACAATGCCACAGCAACATTATTTTTTGTATGGGAAAACGATATGTGATTATTTTTTAGTTGTGGTTGTCCTGTACTTGTATAAGTAATCTCTACTTTACTGCTGCCCAGCAACACGGCAAGTGCTGCCCTACACGCCAATTTTTGCAGCCGGACTTTTTGGAGTTTACAGTTTTTAATACGTAATTCATCTTCGGGAAGTAATTTCAAAAAGTCATAAAAAAACTCCTCAGTTTCAGCAATTTGCCAAACTGCAATGGAGATGCTTTCTGAAATTTGTGTTTTTAGTTTAACAGGCATAATTAAATATCCCAAATTGAAATAGCGTTTTTTTATGAAAATTTGCAACTCAACTGCAAAAATACATAAAAATTAGCAAAGCGGATTTTTTAAACTTTTCGGAATATATTCTAAAAAAAATATGATAATTTCGGAGTATATTCCGTATTTTTTATAGTTTTTTCGGATTAGATTTTTTTTATACTTTTGCAGAAAATTTTTAAATATGATAAAACGGCTAATTGAAGAAAAAATAATGGATGCTTTACAACAAAAAAAAGCAGCTATAATAATGGGTGCAAGACAAGTAGGCAAAACCACAATACTGCATCATTTGTTTGATAATCAAAATGATGTGCTTTGGTTAAGTGGGGATGATGCAGATGTGCAGTCGGTATTAAGTAATATTAGCTCTACACGTTGGCGCGCCATTATCGGTCAAAACAAAACCCTGATACTTGACGAGGCGCAATATATTGAAAACATAGGAATTAAACTTAAATTAATAACAGACCAACTTCCTGATATTCAACTTATAGCCACCGGAAGTTCTTCTTTCGATTTGGCAAATAAAATAAACGAACCTCTTACAGGTCGCAAACGCGAAATAATGTTGTTCCCTCTATCGTTTGTTGAAATGACAAAACACCATGGTTTGATAGATGAGCGGCGACTGTTACCTCATCGCTTGGTTTTCGGCTATTATCCGGAAATAGTTTTAAATTTTGGAAATGAAAAAATTATTTTAAAAGAATTAATTAACAGCTATTTATATAAAGATATTCTGAAATGGGATAGAATTCGTAAACCTGATAAAATAGTGAAATTGTTACAAGCGCTTGCATTTCAGGTAGGACATTTGGTGTCATACAATGAGTTAGGACAAATTTGTGGGCTTGACAGCAAAACAATTGAACAATACATCGTTCTTTTGGAGCAATCTTATATTATTTTCCGGCTAAGCGCATTCCGCCGAAATTTACGTAATGAATTGAAAAACAGTAGAAAAATATATTTTTGGGACAATGGACTCAGAAATGCGCTCATCTCCAATTTTAATCCTATAGAACTTAGAAATGATATAGGCGCATTGTGGGAAAATTTTATCATTTCTGAAAGAGTTAAAATGATTAATTACAACGATCTATGGGTTAATTACTGGTTTTGGAGAACACAGCAGCAACAAGAAATTGACTATATTGAGGAGGCAGATGGAAAGATTTCAGCTTTTGAGTTCAAATGGAATCCTGTAGCAAAAACAAATAGAATGAACACATTTTTAGAAGCTTATCCCAATAGCTCAATAAAAATAATTGATCGGGAAAATTTTGAAGATTTCTTATTTTAACTTAGTTTCCCCGTACTTTTTCTTTTGCTTTGAGCAGTTGTTTTTTCAAGGCTTTCATTACTTCATCGGCAGCTTCTTCAAAAGTTTTTGCGGTTTTTTGAGCGATAGCGTCATATCCGCGAATTTTAGCACGAATATCCACTGTTTTATTGGCAGGCGTTTCCGTATTTTCCAATTTCAAGGTAATATCAAAACCAATAATACCATCGTGAACTTTGGCGATTTTTTCTAATTTGTCGTAAATAAATTTTTCCAATTTTTGGTCTGCTTTAAAGTGTACCGAATTGAATGTAATGTTCATAAAACCTCCTTTTTTATGCTCTGGGATGAGCTTGTTGATAAATTGATTTCAGTTTTTCAATAGAGTTGTGGGTATATATTTGTGTGGCTGCTAAACTGCTGTGTCCCAGCAATTCTTTGATAGTATTGAGGTCTGCCCCGCGATTTAATAAATGCGTGGCAAAAGTGTGGCGAATGATGTGGGGACTTCTTTTCTCAATGGTAGTAATCATATCCAAATACTTGCGCACTATGTTATAAATATTTTTAGGCGCTAACAACTTTCTTTTAACGTTTACAAACACAAAATTATTTTGTGTTGGGGCATCAAAATTTTCTGTATAAAGCGCAACATAATTTTTGAAAATAATTTGAAAAGTATCTCCGAAAGGGAGTATGCGTTCTTTGTTTCTCTTTCCCAACACTTTTAGTTGGTTGTTATACAAATCAATATCGGAGAAAGTAAGCATCCTAAGTTCGGAAAGCCGCATACCGGTGGCGTAAAAAAGTTCGATAATAGTTCTATCGCGCCAGCCCTCAAAACTATTTTCAAACAGTTCTTCGGTAAATAACTTTTCCATATCCTTTTCTTCTACAAAATGGGGCAACCGTTGGTGCATTTTGGGGGTGTGTACTTGTAGCACAGGATTGTTTTCAAAAACACCCATTTTAATATGGTACTTGTAAAACGATTTCAACGCACTCATTTTCCGATTTATGGAGCGCGGAGATTTTTTTTCTTCCATCAAAGAGATGACCCACGTGCGAATAGTAATCACATCTACATCTTTCCAATCCGAATTTGGAAAGGCTTTCTGCAAGTAGTTCCAAAACTGTTCTAAATCATTACGATACGAAACAACCGTATGTTCCGAAGCCCGTTTTTCAAATTGAAGATAAGAAAGAAATGTATTATTGAGAGACATTATGCTACTAAAAATAGTAACGAAACTATATGGGGCTTATTGTATTTATAATAAACCCCGAATTGGTGGCATTTATCCTACGTCAAATTTTAAAAAAACACCAAAAAATTGATAAAAATTATACTTTCGCCGTTGATAAATATTTTACTCTAAGTCAGAATAATGTACACCCTCATCAACGAACAAATTGAACTTTACTGCGAATCTCATACCTCAAAGGAGAGCGATTTGCTTTACCGCCTTAACCGTGAAACGCACTTGAAAATGATGAATCCGCGAATGCTATCGGGGCAGATGCAAGGCAAATTTTTAACCATGATTTCCAAAATGATTAAACCGGTAAACATTCTTGAAATAGGAACTTTTACCGGTTATTCCGCATTGTGTTTAGCAGAAGGTTTGCCCCCCGAAGGTGAGTTACACTCCATTGAAATTGACGAAGAGTTAGAAGATATCATTACAAAATATTTTAACCTGTCTAAATATAAAACTCAATTGCATTTGCATATTGGGAAAGCCTTAGAAATTATCCCTCTTTTGCATAAAACTTGGGATTTGGTTTTTATAGACGCGGAAAAAACAGAGTATCTGCAATATTACGAAATGGTTTTACCTTATGTTAATAAAGGAGGTTTTATTTTGGTTGACAATGTGTTATGGAATGGAAAAGTATCGACGCATATTGCAGAAAATGATGTAGAAACCAAAGCCATTATTGAATTTAATGATTTTGTGCAAAACGATATTCGCGTAGAAAATTTACTTTTGCCGGTGCGCGACGGTTTGTTGTTAATTGAAAAATTATAAAAAATGAGAGTAAGAATTGATATACTAACATTGTTTCCGCAAATGTTTGACGGCATTTTTTCGGAGTCTATCATTAAAAAAGCGGTGGATAGGAATCTCATCGAACTGCATACTCACAATATTCGAGATTATTCTTTAGATAAACATAAGCGTGTGGATGACTATCCCTTTGGCGGCGGCGCCGGAATGGTAATGATGATTGAACCTATTGCCCGCTGTATTGAGCAACTGAAATCGGAACGACACTACGATGCCGTAATCTTTATGGCGCCCGACGGAAAAACATTTACGCAATCGAAAGCTAATCAGTTGTCAATGTATAAAAATATCATTATCTTGTGTGGCCATTACAAAGGTGTAGATGAGCGTGTTCGGGAGTTATTTATCACAGAAGAGATAAGTATTGGCGACTATGTTCTTTCCGGTGGAGAAATTGCCGCTATGGTTGTAGTGGATGCTATTGCCCGCATTATTCCGGGAGTGCTTAACGATGAATCTTCCGCACTCACCGATTCTTACCAAAACGGGCTGCTTTCTCCGCCTGTTTACACACGTCCCGCAGATTATCAAGGACATAAAGTTCCAGACATCCTACTTTCAGGACATGAAAAAAATATCTCCGACTGGCGTTTTGAACAGCAGTTAGAAAGAACTAAAAAAAGGAGACCGGATTTACTTTGATTTTATAACTTAAATTTTAAAAATAAAACGGTTATCAAAGAAGTTATTACAATCTCCCCCTTGACAAATACCTTTTCAAAGTGTATATTTGCAGCCTCATTAACTTTTAAAACTCATACCGCTATGAATCTCTCTATTTTTCACAGTAAACACAAAGAAATGAACAGATTACAAAAAATCTATTACCCGCTGTTTTCTTTAAATCAAACGGCTAAATATGTAGCAGCGCGTCCTTTTTTAGAAAAAAATCTTGAGATTGGCATCCCGTATAGGGATTCATATCTCTTTTTTGATGAAAAAGTTAAAAAAGGAAAGTTTATTCCTGAGCGAGAAATGAAGAAAGAAAGAGTTGATTATGAACGTCGAATGGAAGAACTGCAACGTGAAATAGGTGTTGTTTTCGACAAAAATGCAGAGTATGACCGTGAAATGAAAAAAATGGAACGATTGCTTGGTGGAATTAGTAACAACAATGGGTATATGGCTGAGGAATATTTTTTTAATAGTTTTAGAAAGAACAAGACTTTTGCGCACGAAACTTTTGATAAAATACTAAGAAACAGATGTATAATGAATGGAAAATGGGAAGCAGAATTTGACCTGATTTTACTCAACGAAACAAGCGCTGCTATTATTGAAGTAAAGTACAGAGCCAAACCCGACAATATAAATGTTGAAAAACTAATTTCGCGCATTGAGCCATTTAAAGCACTATTCCCTGATTGCAAAAACCATAACATCTACCTGGGGGTTGCGGCTATGTCCTTTCATAAAGATTTAGTACGCCAATTGCACAAAGCCGGCATCGCCACAATTCATCAAGTGGAAAATAAAATGATAATGTATGATGAATTTATTAAAGCATTCTAAATATTTATGTTAATTTGCGTTCAGAAAAAATCTGTGTAAATCCTTCTCATCTGTGTCATCTGTGTGCTAAAAAAATTATAAAATGGAAATAATCTATCTAATTACAGGGCTTTTAATAGGAATTACCCTCGCCTATCTCGTTTTTTCTTTGCTCAATAAATCAAAAACGGTTTCTAAAAAAGAGTTTGAAAATCTTCTTTCAAAATTTCATGAAACGCTTAATTCGGCAAAATTGAATGAAGAAAGAGTAAATTCTATTTCATTAGTTAACAAAGAATTAACGGAAAAAATAAACACCAAAGAGAACACCATTTTAGACCTTACATCGCAAGTGAGCAAACAAAATGCAAACAATTTTTTTTTAACAGAAAAGTTAAACACTCAAAAAGTAGAGTTTGAGGAACTACAAAAAACTGCGCATCTGCAATTTGAAAAGATTGCCAATAAACTGTTTGAGGAAAAATCTTCAAAATTTGTGGAAACCAACAAAGTAAATATTGAAACTTTGTTAAATCCTTTAAAAGAGGATATTAATAAGTTTAAAACCAAAGTGGAAGAAACTTACGACAAAGAATCAAAACAACGGTTTTCGCTGGAAGAAAAAGTAAAGGATTTGATTGAACAAACCAACAAAGTGAGCGCTGAGGCGAACAATTTGGCTACTGCATTAAAAGGAAAGCCGCAAAAACGTGGAAATTGGGGCGAAATGATTTTGGAAAGAATTTTAGAAACCTCCGGATTAACTAAAGACAGAGAGTATTTTATCCAGCAATCTCAAAAAGATGAAGAAGGCAATATTTACCGCCCAGATGTGAAAGTAATTTTGCCCGATGAAAGAGTAATTATCATTGACTCAAAGGTTTCCTTAATAGCTTACGACAAATTGGTGGCAACCGATAATGCTGAAGAACAAAAAATATTTTTAGAGGAGCATATTCGGGCTACAACGGAACATATCAATCAGTTAAGTTCAAAAAAATATGATGATATTACAGAGTCATTAGATTTTACAATGATGTTTGTGCCCATTGAACCAGCATATTTGGCAGCAATTCAAGGCGACACGGAGTTATGGGCGTATGCTTATTCCAAACGGATACTTTTAGTAAGTCCCACGAACTTAATTGCCTGTTTAAAACTGATTTCCGACCTATGGCGCCGCGAATGGCAAAATAAAAACGCTATGGAAATTGTAAAAAAGGGAGAAGCACTTTATGATAAATTTGTCGGTTTTACAAACACCTTTGAAGATATTGGAAATAGTATCAGAGCGAGTCAGGATAAATATGACAAGGCACTGGGGCAGTTCAAAGAGGGTAAAGGAAATTTAGTATCTCAGGCAATGCAGTTGAAAAATTTGGGGTTGAAATCGGATAAACGATTTTCTATGAATATGTTGCCGGCAGTGGAGGAGGAATAGTCCACGAATTGCACGAATTACACGAATTGGTTTTTCGTATTGGATTTTAATACAGAACAAATAAAAATAATAAAAGCAATTACATCTGAAAAATTTTCACAATCACAATTCGTGTAATTCGTGCAATTCGTGGACTGTAATTCGTGAACTGTAATTCGTGAACTGTAATTCGTTGACAATAAACACAAAGATATAAAGTATGGAACTAATTTACAAAAATGAAGTGTACCAAATTATTGGTGCCGCTATGGAAGTTCACAAAGAGTTAGGATGCGGCTTTTTAGAGGCTGTGTATCAAGAAGCATTAGAACTTGAATTTATGTTTCGCAAAATTCCTTATCAGAGAGAAAAAAAACTGAATATTTTTTACAAGGGAATTCTGCTAAATAAATATTATGAGGCAGATTTCATTTGCTTTGATAAAGTAATTGTTGAACTTAAAGCATTATCCGGTTTAACATCTGATCACGAAGCACAACTGTTAAACTACTTGAAAACAACGAATTTAAAAGTTGGTTTATTGATTAATTTCGGAAGGCAGAGTTTGGAGTATAAAAGAATGGTTAGGTAGTCCACGAATTACCGTCCACGAATTGCACGAATTACACGAATTTTTTCCTTCAATATTTTCCAAATGAAAATTTTGATTTTTTCTGAATCAAATGCCATAGCAAAAATCAATTCGTGTAATTCGTGCAATTCGTGGAATTCGTGGACAATTTTGTATATTTTCGCGGTTGCTTTGATAATTCATGAGCAAATAAATGAATGGTTTATTCGTCAAAAATAGGGTAGTTAATATATATATCTTATATGCTTGTTTCAACTCAAGGGTTAGTTCTACAAACAACAAAATACTCTGATAATAGCTTGATTGTCAAAATTTTTACAAAAAAAAACGGTACAGTTTCGTTCATTATTAAAAATGCTTTTTCAAAGAAAAGCAAACAATCGGCTTCATCTTTTTTGCCTTTAACAATTTTGAATATTGTTTATAATGAAACCTATACTGAAAAACTTACTTTTCTAAAGGAGGTAAGCATTGCCTATCCATTTCATACAATTTCAACAGTTCTAAAAAAAAGCACACTCCTTCTTTTCTATCAAGAACTGTTGATGAAACTTCTCTATCAAGCAAATGCCCCTGATGAACATCTGTTTGATTTTATTAAAAAGCATTTATTAGAGTTGGAAAATACACAAGAAATTGCCCCCGACTTTCATATTGTTTTCTTAGTTCATCTCATTCAACAGTTGGGATATACTCCAGCATTGAACTTTTCGTTAGCCACTCCCTACTTTTCTATTGAGGAATCAAATTTTGGAAGTTTATTTATCAACTCTCCATGTTTTTTATCTAAAGAAGCAAGTTTCTACCTTTTTAACATTCTAAAAGGCCACCATCCTGCAACTCCGGATAAATCAATTCGCATTGAACTATTGAACGGAATGATACTTTACTTAATGAAAAATAACAAGCAAATTAAAGAGATAAATTCTTTTGAGATATTAAGAGAAGTGTTGCAGTAAATGTCAAAGCAAATCATTTTCTGCAAAACTATAGTAATCTTCCTTGCAAATCACAACATGGTCAAGTAGTTGAATACACATTAATTGCGTTGCTCTTTTCAAATGATTGGTTAGAGCAATATCGTGCTTACTCGGAATAATATCTCCCGAAGGATGGTTATGGCACAGAAAGAGTCCGGTGGCTTTTAGTTCCAATGCTTTTGTCAAAATACGTCGAAGGTCAACCGAAGTAGAGGTTAGGCCACCTTTTCCAAAATTTTCTAATCCCAGCAAAAAAGCGCCTTGATTAACAAAAACCACCCAAAACTCTTCATAATCCAAACAAGCATTCTTGGTTTGCATCAGTTCCAGCAAATCGGGAGGGGTTACTATTTTTCTTTTTTGCTCAATCGTTGCCGCACGGCATCTTTTTCCCAACTCGAAAGCCGCTAAGAGTGTAATCGCTTTTACTTTTCCGATGCCGTTAATTTTTTGCAGATTATTCATCTGCATTTCAGTCAACAGGTTTAGATTATTATTACAACCTGCCAGCAAGTTTCTGGCAACATCAACGGCAGATTCACTTTTAGTTCCGTTTCTCAATAAAATGGCGATGAGTTCCGCATCTGAAAGTGAGGAGAAGCCTAAGGAAAGAAATTTTTCACGGGGTCTTTCCTGTACTGCCCAGTCTGAAATAGTAAGTTTTGAGGGAGTTGTCTTTAGTATTTGTTCATTTATCATTGTTTTCGTTTCAACAGATAGGGGATGAGTATTTGTTCGAGTCCGCGGTGTATATCAACAGGAATAAGGTCTATTTGATACTGTCCGCATTTTAAGTGAAGTTCATTAAAATAATCGCCGATGGCAGCCTGGTAATATTCTCTGATGTGGTTTGAATGGAGTTTCACCTCTCCGCCGGTTTCCATATCAATAAACTTATAGAGCCGGTTGTCGTAAGCAAAATCAAATTCCAATTTTTTATCATAAGTATGAAACAACAAAACATCATGTTTGTTATGGCGTAAGTGTTGCAAAGCCAACATAAGTTCCTCTGTTTTAGCGTGAGATTCAAACATATCGCTAAAAATCACCACCATAGACCTTTTGTGTATTTGCTCGGCAATAGTGTGCAGCGTATCCGTAACCATCGAATTGCTGCGGGTTTCTTTTGAGATGGGTTGGAGAATTTTTTCAAGTTCACGGTAAAGCATTTTAAGGTGCGTCTCCCCTCCCCGCGCGCGGGTGTGCAGTTCCAAAGTATCGGAAAAAATGCTCAATCCCACAGCATCCCGCTGCCCTTTCAGTATTTGGATGAGAACGGCAGCCGCATAAATGGCATAAAATATTTTATTGGGATTTTTGAGTGAATAATGCTCTTGCAGAGGAAAATACATAGATGATGAATGGTCAATTACAATTTGACATCTCAAATTTGTTTCTTCTTCAAATCTTTTCACAAACAACTTATCGGTTTTGGCATAGAGTTTCCAGTCAATATGCTTTGTTGGCTCTCCGGTGTTATATTGCCGGTGTTCCGCAAATTCAACGGAAAAGCCGTGCATCGGGCTTTTATGTATGCCTGTAATAAATCCTTCAACAACCTGTTTCGCAACCAATTCTAGATTTACATATTGGGTAAGTTGAGTAAAATCAATCGTATAGTTCATATCTTATATTTTTGGCAAAAATAGATTTTTTTGTAGTTAGCAAAAATTAGTTTTCTGCAAAATTTTTTATAGTTTTGATAAATGAAGAGGATATATTTCCCATAACATCTCCTATAATGTGGGTAGAAGAAATGATCTCAATGTGCTGTAACTTTTTATTATATAGAAGTATAACAGGATTTGCTTTTTGTGCAAGTATGTTTTTTATAGCAGAAGTAAGCTGTTTTGTATCTATAAAAAGTGGTGTAAATTCAATTTTCAGGAATGATTTTACTTCCCTGATATTCTCTTTTTTCAAAAGATAGGTTGGACAATTTGGAGTAACATTGTAAAAATCTATATTTGTGAAAGGAGTTTGTGAAAAATAGTTCCAAATGGACGTAATACATGCCTTACATTGAGGATATTGAGAAATAATAAAAATGGCTTTCTCTTTTGTTACATCGTACAATGAAAAAAGGTTATCATCATAATCTAAAAATTGAACAGAATCAATAGGAAAATCGTTTTTTAAGAAATAATATGTCTCAATTTTTTCTACCGGTTCATGGTCTCTATGATATAAATTTACCTCTTTTTGAAACTCTTTTTGTGTTTTATTTAGCCATGAAACAGTATCGCTACGGTTTATTTGAGTGATATACTCGTTCCAATACGCAAATATTAAATTACCTTCGGCGCGGGCAGTCAAGAAAGGAAAATATTTGTTTCCAAATTTTTCATTCTCATTTAATTTCACCGAATAAGGCAACACAACAGTTGTATCTCCAATAATTTGAACAAAATAAGGGGTTATGAATGTTTTTTCCTTATTGTTTCTATCTAAGGCAATCATAAAAAACCGTTCACAGGAAAAGGGGTAGAAAAGGTGCATGAAATTGTAATCAAATATTGAATATTTTGAGAAAGCGTAATTTCTCTCTGTTAGATTTTCAATAGAATCAAGTTTGCGTGTAATCATCTCGGGGATATTTCTCCAGTTAGGAATTTTCAAAGTGTATTTTATCAATAGTTCACCTGTTAAAGAATATTTTTCAATAACCGGCGTGTTTTGCTGTAAAAGATATAGGGCATTGTTATTTATTGCGAACATTTTTACAGGTTCAATTTGTAGAAAAAAAGGATTTGTTAACGTGAGTGTTCTTACGCAATTTACTTCAAAACTTGTCAGGTTAATTTTTATCCAATCGAAGCCTGACTTATTCTTCACAAAGGCATGCAAATCATTATTAACTACTTCTAATTTTGACACACACTTTAATGAAATTGGACGCAAATATTCAAATTTCATAGAATCAACAAGGTGATAGACCCAAATTTCATCATCAACGGCAATAAAAATGGAAGATTTCGAAGCGGCCATAGCCCATATCCAAATTTGACTGAGTTTTTTTCCACTTTCAATAAATTCTATCGGAGGGGATATTAAAAAAGTTTTTTCTTCACCTGTAATTACATTCAATTTTGTAATCTTGGCACCACCTGCACTTGCTTGTTTTTCAAATCCTTTTTGGTTAATAATAAAAAGCGCACTATCGTTAATTGTATAGATGTTATTACCAGCATGGGTATCAAGATTGGGAGAAATTTTTTTTGAAATGAAGCGTTCAAACAATTCTGATACATAATGGGTTTGGGTATCATTTTGACTTTTAATGTTGCTATAAAGCAAGAGGATAATAATGAAGAGGCAGACGTTTTTCATTGTATAATTCATTACCTATTTTTTAAAATGGAGGAGGGTGCACACCTCCTCCAATTGATTTTTTTTATTAATAATAATTGTTAATAGAATGATTAATCATTGAGCGGATAAGAGGGTTTTAAAAGAGATTCTTTATCAATTAAAACCCTAACTTTTCAATTTTCGAAATAATGATTTCTGCTTTACCATTGTAAGGTTTTTGAGGGTCATTATCCCAATGAATCGTAAAAAGGATAATGGACTGATTGTCGGGCATTGCTAACTTTGTAGAGATTGAGCCTTTATATTCACCATTTGCCATACACTCATAACTTCCTTCAATAAGATTGCTACACGTTTTTTCAACTACATCGGCAGCAACTCCTCTAATAGGTGCATAGTAAAAATTCGGCAGACATGGTTGTGCGCCCCAGCCGGTACATTTCATAGAAAAATTACCATCGGGTGTTGGTTCAGTTGTAACTTCACGATAATAAAGATAATTCCAACCCCATGGAGAAAAAGGTCGTAATGCAATCTCATCATCAGAAATCTGTTTACTGATATTGAGCGTGGTAATAATTTCAGTATTGCCTGGCGAAAATTGGGAGAAAGCAGATAAAAAAAGAACATTTAAAAGTAATAATAAAAAGATTTTTTTCATAGTAATATTAGTTATTTGAGTTAAAATTAGTGGGTTTTATTTCACTGTCGCAGAATTACATGATGGTAAAAACAGCGCTTTTTTTTCTTACCTGGTAAGGAATATATAAGAGATTTGAGTTGTTGTAGGCTTTTTTAGATTTATGTTAATTAGTTATTTCTGATAAAGTTTTTTGAATTGTTGGATTGCCGGTCCTCTTTTCTTTTCTTTTCTTTTCAGCGATGCAATAATACAATTTGAGAACCCCGCTTGTCAAGTCTTTTGAAAAATTTTATTTTTCTATATCACAATTTGATATGAAAAAAAAATTTACAATTCTATTTTAAATGTAAAAAAAGTACTTTTCTTGGGGTGGTTCCTATACAATTTATTCTAAAAACATCGTTATAATACATATTTAATATTAATAAAAAAAAACAAACATTATGACAGCACTTATTGTAGTATTAGCCATTATCGTACTCTTAATTTTCTTTGTTATTTCCTTGTATAACAGATTAGTGCAACTGCGCAACAACCGTGAAAATGCCTTTGCCGATATTGATGTGCAACTGAAACAACGTTACGATTTAATTCCTCAATTGGTGGAAACGGTAAAAGGGTACGCTAAACATGAAAAAGAAACCCTGACTAAAGTTATTGAACTACGAAATCAAGCAGTTTCTGCCACCACTATTGATGGTAAAATTGCCGCAGAGAACCAACTTTCGGGTGTATTAGCCGGATTAAAAGTTACCTTAGAAGCCTATCCCGATTTAAAAGCCAACAAGAACTTCCTGCAATTGCAAGAAGAGATGTCGGATATTGAAAATAAATTAGCTGCTGTGCGTCGCTATTTTAATGCTGCCACAAAAGAGTTGAACAATGCTGTGCAAACCTTTCCATCGAATATCATTGCCGGTATGTTCGGTTTTCAAAAAGCGCAAATGTTCGACCTGGGCAGTGAAAGAGCCACGCTTGATAAAGCGCCAACAATAAGTTTTTAATTTAATTTTTTTAATCTTATGAACAACATCTTAAATCTTAAACCGCAGCGCGTTTTTTATTATTTCAACGAAATTTGTAAAATCCCGCATCCTTCTAAAAAAGAAGAAAAAATTGTAGCTTGGTTGCTCGAAACCGGAAAATCTTTAGGTTTGGAAACCAAACGCGACAAAGTTGGTAACGTATTGATATCCAAACCAGCAACAAAAGGCAAGGAAAATGTAACTCCTGTTATTTTTCAAAGTCATGTGGATATGGTATGCGAAAAAAATAGCGATACCTCGTTTGATTTCGACAAAGACCCCATTCAACCCTACGTGGACGGCGAGTGGCTCAAAGCAAAAGGTACAACGCTGGGCGCCGACGACGGCATCGGGATGGCTATACAATTAGCGTTGCTGGAAGCTAAAGATATTGAACATGGCCCTATTGAGTGTTTGTTTACGGTGGATGAAGAAACCGGATTAACAGGGGCAAATAATTTGGAACCCGGGTTTATGAAAGGAAAAATGTTGTTGAATTTGGATTCGGAAGATGAGGGCGAGTTTTTTATTGGCTGCGCCGGCGGAAAAGACACCAAAGCCATTTTGGATATTGAATGGGAAGATAAAGTGCCGAAAAACAGTATCGCATACAAAATTTATGTGAAAGGTTTGAAAGGCGGACACTCCGGCGATGATATCAACAAAGGGCTTGGAAACGCCGTGAAACTCCTCAATCGCATTTTATGGAACGCCTATCAGGAGTACGACCTTTTTATTGCCGAAATAAATGCCGGCAATTTGCGTAATGCAATCGCCAGAGAGGGTGAAGCACACATCATTATCCCCAAAGAAAAGAAAGAAGCGTTTGAAAAATATCTTCACGAAATAGATAAAATCTATAAGGAGGAGTTGCGCGTAACCGACCCTGAGGTTGCCGTTTCTTTTGAAGAAGCCAAAATGCCAAAGAAGGTTTTGAACGAACTGTTGCAAATAGATTTGATGAACGCGCTGTATGTATGCCCCCACGGTGTGTTGGCCATGTCGCAAGATATTCCCAATTTTGTGGAAACCTCCACCAATTTGGCTTCTGTTAAATTTAAGGAAAATAAGATTCATATTGCTACCAGTCAGCGCAGTTCGGTAGAATCTAAAAAGCAGGATGCGGTGGATATGGTGTCAACCGCCTTTTACATGATTGGCGCCGATGATGTGATTATTGGAGACGGATATCCTGGCTGGACCCCCAACCCCGACTCTGAAGTGTTGAGAGTGCTGTCGCAAGCCTATCGTAATCTGTTTAGAAAAGAACCGGAAGTAAAAGCGATTCACGCCGGCTTGGAATGCGGACTCTTCTCCGAAAAATACCCTGGAATGGATATGGTTTCATACGGACCAACCCTTCGTGGGGTACACTCTCCCGACGAAAAACTTAAAATAGATACCGTGCAGCAAGTATGGGATTTAACCGTCGAATTTTTGAAAATATTGAAATAATGGGCGTTGTTAGAAAAGTTTTACTTTGCTGCGCATTATTATTCTCTTTTTTTTCACTAAAATCTCAACATGATGATGAGGTTATTATTGTGTTGAAAGAAAATAATAAACTGCTCGTCAGGTTTCAACTGCCAGCCTTTGAAATCAGAGATACAAATTTTGTGCAACAATATGGTATAACAGATATTTTCAACTATATTAAAATTGATGACGAATTTGGGGTTGTGGACAGCATGGGGTTGCCCCTATTGCCGCAATTTACCTTTGATTTACATGTTCCTTACCATGCCACAGATTTTGAAATTACACTCATCTCGGCGGATACGAGAAAAATTGAGGTTGAAAAAAAAATTATGCCGGCACAAGAGGAAAAAATAATTTGTTCTTCCAATGAAACATCTGAAAATCATGTTGTTAATTTTTCAATGAATCATGATTATTATAACACTTCAAACATTGATAATGATTTTATTTTATTGAATGAAACATTTGTTGTGTTTGGAGAACGTGGTATTAATCTCACTGTTTTTCCGTTTCAATATCAACCCCAACAAGATAATTTAACGGTTGTACAAAATGCCCTTTTTTCTATCTCTTACACCCTGCCCGAACAGAAACATGATTCTTTTCAATCGGAGGCAAAAGAGAGTTATCTTAACAGTTTGTTCAAAAATTACGATATGGATGAAAGTGCACCTCCACCAAGAGGGCGCTACCTGATGATTACCCCACCTGCATTTGAAAGCGTTTTGGACACATTTGCAAAATATAAACAACATATCGGATTTGAAGTGCGGGTAGTGAATACCAACACTACGGGCAAAAACCGCGCATCTATCAAAAATTACATTCAAGAACTTTACAATAATCTCTCCTCCCGTCCCACGTATGTGCTTTTGGTAGGCGATGTGGACCAGATTCCCGCTTTTCAAGGGAATGCCACCGGAAAAGTGATGTTTGACCCTATCACCGATTTAGGCTATGCGTTGCTGGATGGCAATGACAATTTTGCCGACGTTTTTTTAGGACGCTTTTCTGTTGAAAATGAACAACAACTCCAAAATATTATTAACAAAACAATATATATGGAAACCAACATGCGTAGTTTTCCTAAAAAAGCAGTTTTTATTACAGGGGATGAGAAAAAAAAATTATGGAACAGAGCCTATATGTTAAATTCTTTTAAAAAGGTACATCAAAATATTATTAAAAATTTGACACCCATGGGATACGATTGTCAAGTTTTAATGCAACCTACTAAAATAGAAGTGATAAAAGCGCTTGGCGATAATCCGTTGCTTTTCATCTATACCGGACATGGTGCCACTGCTTCATTTGCCGGAAGGTCTTTCGAATTAGATTATAAGGATATTGCTATTGCCAACAATTCTGTTTTTCCTATTGTTTTTGCTTTTTCTTGTAAAACCGGAAACTACGCACAAACTTGCATAGGTGAACATTTTATAAGAGCGAAAGAGAAAGGTGCGGTTGCTTATTTTGGTTCTTCCGTGAATACACAAGCCTATTCAGACCCAGTTGTAGCCAAAAAAATATTTGATGAATTTCCTATCAAAGAGAACAGGAGTTTGTCTGTAATTATTAACCTCGGCATGAGACAGTATGCTAATGCATCGGGGATTAGTAAAAAAAAGAAGGAAGTTTATTTAAAATCTTATAATTTGCTGGGAGACCCTTCATTAAATGTTAGAGCATTGAAATAACAATAATTAAGGGATTTCGACTTTCTAAGAATTTAAAGTATATTTTTGCGTCCTCAAAATTTAAATAATAAATAATAACAGTATGCCTACAATTTCAAAAAAGGGGTTAGAAATGCCCGCCTCCCCCATTCGTAAATTAGTTCCTTATGCAGATGCGGCCAAACAACGCGGCGTTAAAGTTTTCCACCTCAATATCGGGCAACCCGATGTGGAAACCCCGAAATGCGCTTTAGAAGCCGTGAAAAACAACGACTTAAAGGTGATTGAGTACAGCCACTCTGCCGGAAATTTAAGTTATCGCAAAAAGTTAGCAGAATATTACAAAAAAGTAGGAATTGACCTCACCCCGGATGAAATCATTATTACTAATGGTGGCTCCGAAGCGATTTTATTTGCCTTCAATACCTGCTTAAACCCTGACGATGAGGTGATTATTCCTGAGCCGTTTTATGCAAACTACAACGGATTCGCCATCTCTTGCGGCGTGAAAGTTATACCCATCGTTTCTAAAATTCATAATGGTTTTGCTTTGCCCGAAATAGAGGAGTTTGAAAAAATTATTACCCCGAAAACAAAAGCCATCATGATTTGTAATCCCAATAACCCAACGGGGTATTTATATTCGAAAGAGGAAATTGAAAAATTGGGGCATCTGGCAGAAAAATATGACCTTTTCTTGTTTGCCGATGAAGTTTACAGAGAATTTTGTTACGATGGTGAAAAACATTTCTCTGTGATGGAACTCAAGCATATTGACCAACATGTAGTATTATTGGATTCTGTTTCAAAACGTTATAGTGCCTGTGGAGTTCGCGTTGGTGCCTTTATCTCCAAAAATAAAGAAGTAATGGCTACGGCCATGAAATTTGCGCAAGCCCGTTTAAGTCCACCTTCTTATGGACAAATTCTCGGTGAGGCTGCATGTGATACCCCGCCATCTTATTTCGACGAAGTTGTAACCGATTATATTGCGCGAAGAAATTGCGTTGTAGAAGCCATAAACAAAATGCCCGGCTGTTTTTGTCCCAACCCGAAAGGCGCTTTCTATGCTGTTGCCAGCCTCCCCATTGACGATGCCGACAGTTTTTGCCAATGGCTGTTAGATTCGTTTAGTTATCATGGAAAAACCGTAATGTTGGCGCCCGTAACCGGCTTCTATTCTTACCCTGCCCCCGTGAAAAATGAAGTACGTATTAGTTACGTATTAAATGTAAACGATTTGAAAGAAGCCATGGAATGTTTGGCCGAAGCCGTTAGGATTTACCCGAAAAGAACGGAAGTAAACGGATAGTGTTTTTGAAATGATGATTCATATTTTTTTATTTAAAAAAAAATATATTTTCGCGACCCAAAAAAATCAGTATAAATTTAAAAAAGAAAGAGGTATTTTTTATGATCGTTGTAAGCGTTAAAGAAGGCGAAACTATTGACAGAGCCTTAAAAAAATTGAAAAGAAAATTTGAAAAAACAGGCGTAGTTCGTGAATTGCGTGTGCGACAAAAATTCACAAAGCCCTCTGTTATTAAGAGAGACCAAAAGCTGAGAGCCATTTATGTGCAGCAATTGCTTTCTAAAGCCGCTGACGAGTAATCAAAAAAACGACATGAAATGTAAGAACGTAGGGGCAAATTATTATTTATCCCTACGTTTTTTTAGTATATAAACCCCCACTTTCCTATTTCAAAACTATCTAAATTGGGAGGCAAAACATCCAATATACCAAATTGATAAACAGGAAAAATACCTTGCACCGATTCAACTTCACCACCTCTATAAAGGGAAATTAATACCGGCGCAGCTTTTCTTATGCTATAGCCTCTGCTCTTTTTGTTATCACTGTTTCCTTTTTGCACATCTTTAAAATGTGTTTGAAAGGTGATGGGAAATTGAGGCTCAAAATGAAGATAGTAATTATATTCATTCGTTTTGCACATCGCCTTACTAAAACCTGCGCTTGGCGAAACAGAACAAACAGGCGTTAAAACATTGTCGGTTTTAGGAAAAACAACAAAAATTTCCTGCATATCTTCAAAAACAGTAATGCCTGTAAATAACTCCAAATACTTTTTTTCTAATTCATTTAATTGATTCACAAGATATTCAAAAGCATATTTGGAGAGTGTAGTTTCTTGCTCAAAAGAAAGAATGGTATATCGGTCTTTTCTTATTTTTTCAATAAAATCAACGGCTTCCCGCGCTTGCTGTTCTAATGTTTTAGTCGTTACTTTAGTTTGCGTTACAGGAACCTGTGTAACAATTCCGTCAATAATTTTCGTTTCTGTATAAGTCTCATAAAAATGTTGCATGGTTAACTCTGCGTAATTTTTAAAAAATTCGGGTAAAATATCCGTATGGTTTTGCTCTAAAGTTGAAAAAGAACGAAAATTGGAAGTAGAGTTTTCTGAATATAAGGTTTGTAGAAAGTTGTTTTTTACCTGGAGGGCTGAAAGTTCAACCACATATTGCAAAGATTCATCCGGAACCGTAAAAGGAGTGATAGCTAAGTTTTTCAGTTTATAAGAAGTTGCATTTTCTTTACAATAATTATTAATACCCAACATCTTTGTAGCAAAGTCGGCATATAATCCTTTCATATTAGTAACTTTGGTAACCACAACTTCCACTTTAAAAGCCGTTTTTGGCAAAGTGTAAAAAAACGTAGGATTTGTAATACTCGACTCTGAAATTACAGGTAGTTGATATACTGCTTTTTGAGAGAAGCCGAACAAAAAAATAAATAAACTTAATAAAACGAAGAGCGATTTTTTTTTCATAATAAACAATTTTTAATTACGCCGCAAAAATAATACTTTTAATGTAAAAACTTCGACAACTCTTTTAGCATTAATTCAACACGAAAATCGGGTTCAAAACATTGGCACTCCTCAAGTTTTTTTGCTTCTAAAAACAAATGGTAAGAGTCTGAAAATTCTTCTTTTATACATAACGCCAACCCCTGCAAAATCATTGTATAATATTTATCCAATATCTCTTTGGGAGATAATTTCGGCTCATTACCTTCCAAATTAGAAATGACTGTATTCCCCTCTTTAATTTCTTTATTTTTTTTAATATCAAGAACTTCTGTAACATTTGCAACACTCTCAATTACTGTAACTTCTGCCACTTCTGCAACAACAGCCACACCTGTTACGACCGTTGCGCTTGATACGTTAGGCAGGGTAGGTAAGATTTTTGCATCAGTTACATTAACAGGCTCATACGTTTTTAAATAAGGATTACTTTCCAAATATTCTTCAGCATATTGGTAAAAATGTGCGGCAATTTTCGGATTTCCCCTTTTTTCTGCAGCTTTAGCAATAGCAATATATGAATCGTAGATTCCTGTTTTTGAACGTAAAACACCATGATAATAATCATCATTGCAATAGGCAGATGGTAAATTGAGACAGAAAGTTTCTAAAATTTCAAACAGTTCTAAAGCTTCTGCTGCATGTTCAATCTTCATCAAAGAATCGCCCGTTTTATACAATTTATCGTAAAATTTGTCGGTAAATAAAATTGTTTCTCTTTCCTGTTCCTGACTCATTTCTATATCATAATAAAGCGTATTCATCAAGGATAAACAAGAGTTGAAACTATTTTTTTTCAGCAACTTTTCTAATTTTAACAAAATGGCATTTGGAAAAACAGCGTTATATTGTAAGGAACGTTGCAAAAAATAATCCCCATCTGTTTCATTATTATGCCGATATTCTGCAACGGCTTTTTCGTAATAAATGAGATAAACATTTTGATTTAACAAATAGAGTGAATCAGTTTTAAGTTGAAGCGTATTTATGAGTTTGTCATATTGATTAATAAGGGTGTAAAATGTGATGGGCGGGCATTCTGATAAAAAAGGAATAGTTTCATTTCTAAACTGTTGCAATTCTTTGTTGAGGTCTTTAGCGATTAAGTAATGCAACGGAATATAATCAGGGTCATGCAGATTCAAATGTGTTATTTGAATTTCTTTTTCGTTTAATAACGATGTAATTTTCTCACAATCAATTTTTTGAGCAAAAATAGATGGACAGCATAGCAAACAAAAAAGAAAATAACCTGCTCGTTTCAAAGAAAAAAATTAGGGGTTTAGTAAATATTGTTCAATGGCATTTTTGAGTTCCACTCTGTTTAAGTATCCAACTGTGCTAATAATTTCACTCCGTGGTTTAAAATACAAAATTTTGGGAATCTCCTTCACATTAAAAGCAATTGCTACATCTTGTGCCTTTTCAATGTTAAGTTTATAAAAAATTACTTTTCCTTGATATTCCAGCGCCATTGAATTTAATAATTGAGACAAGTATCCACAAGGTTTACACCAATCTGTGTAAAGTTCAACAATACAAGGAGTTTTACCTTTATATTGGAAGCCCTTAGGGTTATCTAACTCTGTAATACGTTCAATAAAATCTTTTTCATAAATCACTATTAATTTTCCGGAAAGGTCTTCTGTAATGCTATGTGAAACATCATTTTGCTTTCTCAATGTGGCATATTCATCAACGGGAGATTCTTCAGCATCTACTTCAATATTAGATACTTTTGAATTTCCACATGCAACAGCTATTAACATCAGCAATAAAGCAACATTTTTTGTTATAATTCTCATCATTATCATAATTTTGGTTACATAACTTTTTTTTTAAAGAAATATTGTTATTAAAAAAATCACAAAATATTCCGAGCGTTAATTGTTTTATTTAATTTCGCGGTTAAATAAATCAATTAAATTATTAAATGAAATATGAACGGCGATACCCCAAAAAATATGGAAACCCAAATCCTTGAAGCTGCTGAAAATCTGTTTATTGAGCAAGGACTAAATGCCACCACCACAGGTCAAATAGCTAAACTTGCCGGCTGCAATCAGGCGTTGGTACACTACTATTATCGTACAAAAGAGAAACTGTTTGAGCGGGTTTTTGAAAAAAAAATAAGAACAACTTTTGCGAGTCTTACCCTCAATTTTGATACTTTAGGCACTTTTCAGGAGAAAATTTGCACTTTGGTAGAGCGGCATTTCGATTTTTTATCCCAAAATTCAAAACTTGTTGCCTTTCTTTACAACGAAGTCAAAAGAAACCCCAAAATTTTCCAATCCTTGATAGGTAAAATTGCAGGTATCCCTATGGAAACAATGCAACGAATTGATAAAGAACTGAAAGAAGAGATAAAAAAAGGCAGGGTTGCCGAGATTTCCGGATTGGACTTGTTGCAAAATGTAATCTCGCTGAATGTAGGATTTGTCCTGCTACTTCCAGCTTTTAAAAGGGTTGCCAATCTTTCTGAAGAACAGATAGATATTTTATTAAAAAACAGAAAAGAAGAGATTACCCGCACCATCCTTGCAAGACTGAAACCATAATTTATATCAAGTTTCATCATTGACTTTTTAGATAGATGTGTAAAATATACAAGATAAATACAAGATAAAATGACAAAGTTCGTAAACATTTTAATCAGTCTTTTTTGCTTTCAGGCGTTGGCATTCGGGCAAATAACATTAGATGAGTGCTTTAAAAAAGCAAGAGAGAATTACCCGCTCATTAAACAGTTTGATTTGATTGAGCAGTCAAAGTCGTATAATTTGGCGGCAACTAACAAGAATTGGCTGCCACAAGTGTCGCTGAGCGGCAAAGCAAGCTGGCAAAGCGATGTAACCGAATTTCCGGAAAGATTACTTTCGATGTTGGAAACTATGGGAGTAACCGATGTTTCTTTTCCAGGCAGAGACCAATACAATGTGTCGCTTAATCTTACGCAAACCATTTGGGACGGTGGAGTAACCACAACGCAAAAGAAGATGGCAACCGCTAGTGCAGAAATTAATAAAGAACAAACGGAAATGAATTTGTATGCCCTTTATTCACAAATTAACCAATTGTATTTTAATGTTTTATCTTTGAATGAACAATTAAAACAGAATCAAATTTATATTGAAGAATTGGAAAGAAACTACAAAACCATTGAAAGCTACGTGGCAAATGGTATCGCGCTGCGTTCTGATTTGGATAATGTGAAAGTGAGCATTTTGGATGCCAAACAGCGAAAAACGGAAATGGTGTCGTTTCAAAAATCGGGACTTGTTGTGCTCAGCGCGTTCATCGGGCAAAAAATTAACTCTTCCGATGAGTTGATAAAACCTGAGCGTGTTACTATTAATTCTAACTTGGAAAATCGACCCGAAATGAAACTCTTTTCCGCACAAAACAGGCAGTTTGAAATTCAATCAAAAATGCTCTATACCAAAGGGATGCCGCGCATTGCCCTATTTGCCACCGGCGCCGTGGGTAACCCGGGATTGAATTTGTTTAGATCGGGATTCACTCCTTTTTTTATTGGCGGAGTTAACTTTTTCTGGAATTTCGGCGGACTTTATACCATGCAGGATGAGAAAAGAAATTTAATTAATCTTCAAAAAAATACCGAAATACAAAAAGAGGTGTTTTTGTTTAACATTAATCAAAAAACAACACAACAAAATTCTGAAATTGAGAAACTAATGGAGTTGCTGAAACAGGATGATGAGATTATTGCACTGCGGGCGCGCATAAAAAACACCTCCGCAGCCAAAGTCGAAAACGGCACAATCACTGTAAGCGAGTATCTTAGAGATGTTACCCACGAAAATATCGCCCGCCAAATCAAAACATTGCACGAAATAAGTCTATTGCAAACAATAAGCCAATTGATAATTGACAATGGACAATTGATAATGGACAATGATGAATGAAGGATAAAATAGAAAAAAATAAATCACATGTATTATGAAAAAAGTAAGTAAAAAAAAATCAATTATGTTTCCTAATGTGGAAAAAAGCGAAGTAAAAAATAATTGTCAATTGTCAATTGTCAATTGTCAATTATTCGCAGTAGTTATGCTCAGCGTGCTACTAATCGCTTGCACCGGCAAGAAGCATCAAGCAGACGCGTCGGGGGTTTTTGAAGCCAAAGAGGTTCTTGTTTCCGCGAAAGGAAGCGGGGAAATCTTGGCACTTGATTTGGAAGAGGGGCAAAAAGTAACAGCACTTGAGCCGCTGGGCTACATCGACACTACGCAATTGTACCTCAAAAAGTTACAGTTACAACTGAATGCCAAATCCGTAAAAAATCAATTTGTAGATATTTCCAAGCAAACCGCCGCGTTGGAACAGCAAATTGAAACTGCCAAAACAGAAAAAAAGAGGATTGAGAATCTTTTGAAATCGGAGGCGGCAACGCCCAAGCAATTGGATGATATTAATGCCCAGATTGCCGTGTTGGAAAAACAATTGGAAGCTGCTAAAGCTTCTATAACACAAGCCAATAGCAGCGTTTCGGATACGGAAAACAGTATGGCTGCGCAAATTGCTCAAATCAACGACCAGATTAAAAACTCCATCATTCAAAGCCCCATAAATGGCACAATATTAACCAAATACGCCGAGCAAGGCGAGCTGGCAATGCCTGGAAAAGTGCTATTTAAAGTAGCCGATATGGAAAATATCTTCCTGAGGGTTTACATTACCGCCGACCAGTTGACGAATGTAAAAACAGGTCAGCAGGTTACTGTTTTTGCCGACCAGGGAAAGTCGGAGCAAAAAAAGTATGAAGGAACTATAACCTGGATTTCAGACAAAGCAGAATTTACCCCAAAAACCATCCTTACCAAAAACGAACGCGCCAGCCTTGTGTATGCCGTGAAAATTCTTGTAAAAAATGACGGATACCTGAGGAAAGGGATGTATGGGGAATTAGTGATTGGTGATTAGTGATTAGTGATTAGTGATTAATAAAATCTGCGTAAATCTTGTTAGATCTGCGTTATCTGCGTGCTAAAAAAAGATAATATATGGAATTAATTACAGTAAAAAACATCAATAAATTCTACGATAAACATCACGCTGTTAGAGATCTGAGTTTCGAAGTAAACAAGGGCGAGATTTACGGTATTATAGGACCCGACGGTGCGGGAAAAACAACGCTGTTCAGGATACTGACAACGCTGATGCTTGCCGATAGCGGTACCGCTTTTGTGGACGCTTTGGATGTAGTGAAGGATTACAAACAAATCCGTAACATCATAGGCTATATGCCCGGAAAGTTTTCACTCTATCAAGATATGACCGTGGAAGAAAACTTGGAGTTTTTTGCAACGGTTTTCAATACCACCATTCAGGAAAACTACTATCTTATTGAAGATATTTACAAACAGATTGAGCCTTTTAAAAATCGTCGGGCAGGCAAACTTTCGGGCGGGATGAAGCAAAAATTGGCTTTAAGTTGTGCGTTAATTCATAAACCTACTGTATTATTTCTGGATGAGCCAACTACAGGCGTTGACCCCGTGTCGCGCAAAGAGTTTTGGGAGATGCTGAAACGATTGAAAAACCAAGGAATTACAATTCTGGTGTCCACGCCTTATATGGATGAAGCCAAACTGTGCGACCGCATCGCCCTAATGCAAAACGGCAGGTTTATGAAAGTGGATACCCCGAAAAATATTGTGTCTCAATTTACTGAAACGCTTTGGAGTGTGAAAAGCAGCAAAATGCACCGGCTCTTGAAAGATTTGCGCAATCATCCCGAAATAAAAACCTCTTTCTCTTTTGGGGAATCTTATCATTTTACAATAAATGAAACTCTTAAACAAGAAGATTTACATGAATATTTGATGAATAACGGGCATAGTGAGATAGTGATAAATGAAATTAAACCAAATGTTGAGGATTGTTTTATGCAATTATCAATGGAGAATTGACAATTGACAATTGACAATGAACAATTGAAAATGGAAAATGGAAAGTAAGAAAATAATCAAAATAAATCGACAACGAAAAATAATAATGTAGTGAAGAAAACAAAAAATAGTGGTCAATTGTCAATTGTCAATTGTCAATTGTCAATTCAGACTGAAAATTTAACCAAAAAGTTCGGGAATTTTACCGCAGTGGACAATATTTCGTTCAGTGTTTATGAGGGGGAAATATTTGGATTTTTGGGGGCAAACGGCGCCGGAAAAACCACTGCTATGCGGATGCTGTGCGGTTTGAGCCACCCCACTTCAGGAAAAGGAACCGTGGCAGGTTTTGATATTTTTAGAGAGTCGGAAAAAGTTAAGAAAAGCATCGGTTATATGAGCCAAAAGTTTTCACTGTATGATGACCTAAAAGTGTGGGAAAACCTTCGCCTTTTCGGAGGTATTTATGGAATGAAGATCCCGGAAATAAATGCAAAAACCAACCGCATTTTGTCTGAATTAGGATTCGAGTCGGAGCGGGAGACGTTGGTAAAATCCTTGCCATTAGGATGGAAGCAAAAACTCTCTTTCTCAGTCTCTATTTTCCACGAACCTAAAATTGTGTTCTTAGACGAGCCCACCGGAGGCGTTGACCCCGCCGTTCGCCGACAATTTTGGGAACTGATTTACGATGCCGCCGACAGAGGCATTACCGTATTCGTTACGACTCATTATATGGATGAAGCCGAATATTGCGATCGTCTCTCTATTATGGTGGACGGCAAAATTGAAGCATTAGACTCACCGGCAAACTTGAAACAGCAATTTAATGTAACATCCATGGACGAGGTGTTTCATAAATTAGCCCGAAAAGCCACACGAATTGACAATTAACAATTAACAATGAATAGAAATCAAAAAAATCTTACGGTCTTACTCTCTTATGGTCTTACGGTCTTAAAATTAACAATATGAAGCAGTTTAGAGCATTTATTAAAAAAGAGTTTTACCACATCTTGCGGGATAAGCGAACGATGCTAATTTTGTTGGTCATGCCTGTAATCCAGATTATTCTATTCGGATTTGCCATTAGCACCGAGGTCAGAAACGCACAAATTGCCATTTTCGACCCCTCCAAAGATGTAGTTACTTCATCCATGAAAACGCAATTGCAAGCCAGTCCCTATTTTTCCATAGCAGAGGAACTTTCCGATTACCGGCAAATTAACGATGTTTTTAAGGAGGGTAGAATCAACATGGTAATAGTTTTTAGCGAAAACTTTGCCGAAAACCTGTTTCATACCGGAGAAGCTGCTATACAGATAGTTGCAGACGGCACCGAGCCCAATCAGGCTTCCATATTGGTTGCATACGCCTCAAATATTCTACGCCAAGCAATTAATAATGAACAATTAATAATGAACAATGGACAAATGACAATGAATAACGAAAACAACCCTCAATTGTCAATTGTCAATTATCAATTGTTAATTGAAAACAGGATGTTATACAACCCCTCGATGAAGGGTGCTTTTAATTTTGTGCCGGGGGTAATGGCTATGATTTTGATTCTGATTTGCGCTATGATGACCTCCATCGCCATTGTGAGAGAAAAAGAGATGGGAACGATGGAAGTACTGCTTACCTCGCCCCTAAAACCTATCTATATTATTTTGGCTAAGGCAGTTCCATATTTGGCGCTGTCCATCATCAACCTTACCACCATTCTGCTACTCTCGGTATATGTGCTGGATGTACCTGTTGCCGGAAGTCTGATTTTGTTAGTGTTCACATCGCTATTGTTTATCGTATTGGCACTATCGTTGGGCTTGTTAATATCAACCGTAGTGAACACGCAACTTGCGGCTATGCTGGCATCGGGGATGGTGCTAATGATGCCCATTATGCTGCTTTCGGGGATGATGTTTCCGATTGAAAGTATGCCCAAAATACTGCAATGGATTTCAACTATTGTCCCGGCAAGGTGGTACAGAGAAGCGATTCAAAAAATAATGATTCAAGGCGTTGGGATTAAGTTTGTTGCCAAAGAATTGTTGATATTAACCACGATGACGGTGGTGTTACTTGTGGTTAGTTTGAAGAAGTTTAAGGTAAGATTGCAATAATTAAAAATTAAAAATTAGGAGAATTATGTTACGGTTTTTGATAGAAAAAGAGTTTAAACAGATTTTCAGGAACTCGTTTGTTCCGAAGTTAATAATCGCGATGCCTGTAATGATGATGCTGGTGTTGCCATGGGCGGCAAATCAAGAAGTGAAAGGTGTAAAAATGAGTATTATAGACAACGACAACAGCACATTTTCGGAACGATTGATTCACAAATTGGATGCTTCGAGTTACTTTCGAATCGTAGACTTTTCGCCCACAAACGACAAAGCCTTGAACAGCGTTGAGATAGGAGATGCCGATATTATATTGGAAATTCAACCCGGATTTGAAAGGGAGTTAGTGAAAACAGGATCTTCAAAAGTAATGATTTCGGCAAATGCGGTCAACGCGATGAAAGCAGGGTTAGGGTCTTCCTATCTCGTCTCTATATTAATGGATTACGCGGCTGAACTCAGAAATGAATACGGCGGAGTTATTAAGGGGATAAATCCACTTGTTATCGAGCCCACTTATAAATTCAATCCTCGTTTGGATTATAAAGTTTTTATGATTCCTGCGCTTATGGTAATGTTACTCACGATGTTAGCCGGTTTTTTACCCGCGTTGAATATTGTTGGCGAAAAAGAAACAGGCACTATTGAACAGATAAACGTTACGCCCGTAAAAAGGTTGATGTTTATACTTTCCAAACTCATCCCCTACTGGATTATCGGTTTTGTAGTGTTGAGTTTATGCATGGGTTTAGGGTGGCTCGTTTACGGCTTAAAACCCACGGGAAGTCTGCTTACTATCTATCTGTTTTCCTCCATTTACGTTTTGGTGGTTTCCGGATTGGGATTAATTATCTCAAACTACTCAAACACCATGCAACAGGCGATGTTTGTTACCTTCTTTTTTGTAATGATATTGTTGCTAATGAGCGGGTTATTTACCCCTGTAACCAGTATGCCCAATTGGGCGCAAAAAGTAACGATTGTTAATCCCTTAAAATATTTCATTCAAGTAATGCGGTTGGTTTATCTGAAAGGAAGTGCGTTTAAGGAACTCTTAACACCTTTCTTTGCCCTTTGCAGTTTTGCAATAGTTTTTAATACTTGGGCAGTAATAAGTTATAGGAAAAGCAGGTAAAACATTATTATCCTATTTTTGCATCATGAAAGAGCATAGAACAAACCGAATGAAACGCCATCCATTTTTTCTTCTGATTTATATTTTTTTTTCATTTTCTTTGGTAACAAAAACTGAAAGTCAAAATGTTATTATTGATGATGATACAGGTTGGGCGGTTGGGCAACTTAAAAAAATGACGCTGGAGGAAAAGATTGCCCAACTCATGATCATTCGTATTCATTCTAACAAGGACGCACAATATAATATTCAAAAAATCAAAGAGATAGAAAAATTTCAACCCGGGGGTGTCTGTTTTTTCCAGGGCGGTCCAGTGCGCGAAATTCATCTAACCAATAAAATTCAGGCGGTAAGCAAAATTCCTTTATTGGTTTCTATGGATGCTGAATGGGGCGTGGCAATGCGCTTAGACAGTGTTCCCGCCTTTCCCCGACAAATGACCTTAGGCGCACTCTCTCCCGAAAATGATGAACTGATTTACAAGATGGGTATTGAAGTTGCCATCCAATGTAAACTGCTGGGCATTCACCTCAATTTTGCGCCGGTGGTGGATGTTAATAATAACGCTAAAAATCCGGTTATAAACAGCCGATCGTTTGGAGAAAACCGCGAGCGTGTGGTTGAAAAAGCATGGCAATATATACGCGGCATGCAAGACAACGGCATCATTGCTTGTGCTAAACATTTTCCAGGCCACGGAGACACCGAAACCGATTCGCACTACGGGTTGCCCGTAATCAATAAAACAAAACAGCAACTTTGGAAAACAGAACTTTACCCCTTTCAGAAAATGATTGAAAACGGCTGCGAAATGATTATGGTTTCCCATTTGAATATTCCGGCGTTGGATGATGCAACCGGCTCAATTGCTACAACTTCTTACAAAATTGTTACCGATTTACTTCGGAATGAGATGAATTTTAACGGGCTTATTATTACCGACGGGATGGAAATGGAAGGCCTGCGAAAAACATACCCCAAAGGCGCCGATGCCGAAATTAAATGCCTACAGGCCGGAATTGATATACTGTTACTCCCTAACGATTTGAACGTTATTATTCCATTACTGAAAAAAGCAGTGGAAAACGGTGAAATTTCAGAACAAAGTATTGATGAAAAATGTTTAAAAGTATTGCAACTCAAAGAAAAATGGGGAATAACCAATTTTAATCCCTTACAATCAATAGATGTTGCGAAAAAACTTAATAATGAAGAGGTTCACAATTTTATTCAACAGTTGGAGGAGAAAGCATTAACATTGGTAAAAAACGATAATAACATTTTACCCCTTCCCGAGAAAAAAAATACTTGTTTTCTATTTATGGGAGATGCTGAAAACGAACCGTTTGCAAAAAAAATATGTCAGGAATTTAATTTGCCATTTGTTAAAATTGATAAATCTATTAAAAAAGAGGATATTCCGGCATCATTGCTAAAATTTTCTAACTACGACCATATTGTGGTGGCTTATCTCAGTACCAATCAGGCACCTGCCAAAAACTACGGCATTTCGCAAGAATCGGTTGTTTTTTCTAACGAATTGAAAAAAACGAAGAAATTGATTTTTGCGCTGTTTGGCAATCCTTACGCACTGGCTCAGTTTAAATCGTTAAGCGGATTTGATGCGGTTTTGGTGGGTTATCAGCGCACCGAAAACAGTACCCGTGCTGCTATGCAAGCCATTTTTGGAAAAACTCCTTTTGAGGGAGTGTTGCCGGTTTCTGTTTTAGATTATCCGGCAGAAGGAAGCACTTCAACCACGCCCGGCAACCAAACCTCATTTATACCCAACAACCTCAGTAGAGAGATTGATATGATGATTGAAAAGGGAATTAAAGATAAAATATTTCCCGGATGTCAGATTTGGGTATCAAAAAATGGAAAACCGTTGTTTGTGAAAAATTATGGTACTACTAATTATATAGAAGTGAACAAAGTAACTAATAATACTTTGTATGATGTGGCCTCTATTACAAAGCCCCTTGCCACCACGCTGGCGTTGATGAAATTGTATGATGAGAAAAAGTTTTCACTCAAAGATACCATCGGAAAATATGTGCCTTGGGTAGTGGACAGCGATAAAAGCCGTTTGCAAATTGATGAACTACTGACCCATACTTCCGGTTTGCAAGCTTTTATTCCTTTTTACAAAAACCTTACGACCGATTCTATAGGTTATCTTTATCTGAATGATATTGAAAGAGAAAATTTTATTGTTCCTGTGGGTAGAAAATTGTTTTTAAATCATGTATATCAAGATACTATAAAAAAAATAATTGTTGAAAGCGAGTTAAAACCAAAAAAATATCTTTACAGCGATTTGGGATTTCTATTGTTGAAAGAGATGGTTGAAAATATTACCCATAAATCTTGTGAAGAATTTATTTTACATGAATTTTATGAACCTTTGGGATTGCAAGATAGTTACATTAATCCGGCATTAAAAGGGGTTGATTTAAAAAGGATTGCGCCAACAGAAAACGATACATTATTTCGCGGTCAAGTGGTTCATGGCTATGTTCACGACCAAACATCCGCATTGTTTGGCGGGTTTGCCGGTAATGCCGGCTTGTTCTCCACTGCCCACGACCTCGCCATTATTTTGGAAATGCTCATGAACAAAGGTGTTTACAACGGTAAGCGTCTTGTTGGTGAAAAAACGGTACAACTGTTCACTTCTCCTTACTTTTGCAATGGGAGTAAACGCCGTGCTTTAGGATTTGATACGCCAAGCGCAGAAAAGCCCTCCGAAATTTTACCCAAAAAAGCAAGTGCTAACACGTTTGGACATCAGGGATTTACGGGAACTGTTTTTTGGTGCGACCCCAAAAATAATTTGATTTATATCTTTTTATCTAATCGTGTATATCCCAACGTAGAACCCAATTTGCTCTCGAAAAGCAAAATTCGCTTGTTGGTGCATGAGAAAATGTATGAACTGTTGTATTAACAGGATTGGTAGAATAATGGCGGTTGCAACCCACTCTCACTGTTTCACCACCCTCTTTACCTCATTCCCCACTCTCAGAAAATAGATTCCAGCGGGCAGACTTGTAAGACCGTAAGACCATAAGACCGGAAGACCGGAAGACCGGAAGACCGGAAGACAGGAAGACCGGAAGACAGGAAGACCGGAAGAGTGGAACTCTACGCTCTGCTTATCAAATGTTAAAAAATAAATCAGGCGACTGGTTTTTGATTCGTTCTCTTG
>Ga0209628_10000151_pt1 | contig 38313 bp, 15 predicted proteins | sample TergutCu122P4_FD_187285 | JGI IMG/M metagenome (GOLD analysis project Ga0209628, IMG submission 187285) | Cubitermes ugandensis P4 segment gut microbial communities from Kakamega Forest, Kenya - Cu122 P4 (SPAdes) (version 2) | ecosystem: Host-associated > Arthropoda: Insects > Digestive system... | reverse complement strand
TCTTCTAAATTCTTTTGAATCAAATTTTCTTGAAACAGCCAAATGGTGCGTGAATCGGGAACGCGGTCGCCACTCGACAATCCTAAAAATTCCTTAAAACTCAATCTGTCATTGATTTGATACTCTGATTGTTCATCGCTCAAATTATAGAATCGTTTTAACAAGATGATTTTGAACATCATTACAACATCGTAAGGCTTTTGTCCGGCATTACTTTTCTTGTCCTTATTAAGCATATTTTCTTCAAGAACTGAACGAAACATCTCAAAATCAATAATATTGTGTAACTTTTCCAACGGATTACCAAGTTTTGACAATCTCTCTGATGTTTCATTTTTATCGAATAAACTAATACGACCGGTTTGTTTGAATTTGAATACTGACATAGCGTTTTTTGCGGCAAATATACATTATTTTTCTGAATATCAACTTGTTAATGATTTTTTTATTGTTCAACCCCTACGGGGTTGTGAAAGGATACGCGCATTTTCCTACCCCGAGCTGCACCGCCTTCGGCGGGTTGCACGGGGTTATCAACATTAAACACCTTCGGTGTTTGCAAAAAATATATTTTTGAATATCAGTGCGTTAGTTATTACTAGGAGTGCCCAAAAAGCAATGAATTTGTTGTTTCATAAAAAAAAATATCTTTGCCACAATTTTTACTATTTATTAGTAATAATGAAAAAGTGTGAATTGATTTCGTTTGTAAATCGTGGATTTTCTATTAACCAAAAATATCTTAAATATGAAAGAATTCTATTTTTTTATGAGAAGGAATGTAATTTCCTTCAGTTTTCTGCTTTCTGCTTTCTGCTTTCTGCCTTCTGCGAAGGCGCAGGTGGCCGAATTTGATTTTAACGGCGCCAAAAGCGTGTATCAGCAGGTGCCCACTGCTGTTGTAGCGATGGGCGACTACAGCGTTTTGGAAATTAGAGTGCCGCTGCTCAACAAAAATGTGGCGAGCCCCTACATTTACATTACTTTGCCCAAGGGGGTAAATTTTGGGCAGGTTACTGCCGGAAGTACCACCAAGGCAGCGATTATTATGAACGACACCGAAGACCCCACGCTTACTCCCTACGCCGCTTTTTCTACCGCCAACCCGGTGCTTACCGGCTCGGAAGCCACCGGTGACCGAACCTGCCGCATTCAGTACGTTGCCAACGGCAACACCTTTTTTGCCTACGATACCCTGAAGATGAAAATCTTCATCTCGGCTACCTGCAATGTGGATATGACTAATCCGGGCAGTTTTATAGTAGATATCCGTTCCGGAACGAAGGAAGCTCCTGCAGAGTTTATTCTGGGGTACAAAGAACTGAAAGCCAACGTGCTGAAACCCTCCATGGCCATGAACTACTACCTGCAGGCCCCCATAAAGACACAACCTTTAGATACCAACAACGTGGTGTTGGATCTTACCGCCACCAACGGATACGTAAACTCTACGCTCATTACGCTGGGTGCCTACGCCGGCAATGTGATTCTTTTAGAAGATTTTAAGATAGATGGCGTACCGCTCACCCTTCTGAATAGCAATAGCGGTATTGGAGTGTATCACAGTTCCCGCGTTTCTGCCAGCGACCCCCGCCCCCTCCCAACCGCAACCTCTCAAACTACTACCATACGCTTGGATCAAACCGTGCTGAACGGAAAGATTGCCGGCACCCCCCGAAAACTTACCTTCAGGGCAATTGCCAATTTAGGCTGTATCCGGTATATCGCCTCCAAGATACAAAACAACTTAGCCTCCGCCTGCGAAACATGGACAGGCGACCAGATTATGCTGCCCATTGAGGGAAACGACGCAGCACCCCTCTTTAACGTTGATGAAAGAACTATGCGTATGGTTCCCCGTTTTAATCTTCTTGACCCCACAGACTTAACCATTCCCAATGACCCTTATGTAAACAACTGGCACTATGCTTGCTGGGACGGAAACACTCCGGTATATGGCAATGCCGTATATACCAACACCAATGGCACGCCTACCACAGCATTTACAACTTCTTATTTTGCATATTACGGTACTACGATTATGCCTTTTCATTATATTGATACTACACAGGTATATTTCCGCGTTACGGTAAAAAGCAAAATCAACGGCAGCGACAGTCTTGTAGTGCCCGTTACCCGTATCCCCGGAAACTATATTACATACTCTAATAATCTTTTGAACAACAACCCTGCCATTTTTTCCCCTATTCTATGGAATAAAAGTACCGGCATAACAATTAAATTACCTATCAGTAAGACCAACTATTTGCCCGATTTCTGTAAAATTGAAGTACAATATGCTATGTACGGTAACCCCGACTGGGTGGTGGATGCCTATAGAGCCAAAAAATCTTTTAATGCCACAAGTAGTAATTATAATGATATTTCTTTTGGAGCACAAAATATTACGGCAGAGAATCTTTGCGGATATTCAGTAGTCACTAGTACAGGAAACCTTTACGCTTCTGTTTTATATTTACCCCGATTTGCAGCGCCGGCGCAGGAACGTATTACTCTCTATCCCAACCAGTCTTATACCTATAGCAACTACCTCACTACAGGCAACGCAACGGCTCCCAATACTACCAATAGCAGCGCCGTGAACAATCCCGCCCTTCTCCCCACAGGACCCCGCTATGCGGAGTGTTTTATAAAAATGCCCTCCTGGCTCAGGTTAGACAGCGTGGGTACCATCGAGTCGGCATTCAACCACGGCGGCACGGCGCCTATGGCGGGCAGCGGCGTTGACCACGGCACCGCCGACGGATACAGAACCTACTCAGTAAAGTTTTTTACCAATACCGGGGCGCTGCTGAATGTGAAACTGAAGCCGGAGGATTGTACCTGCAATTGCGTTACTGCCGACACCATGCAGGTGTGGGTAGACTGGGTAAGCGGTACCGGAAGCGCAGGTTGCCGCCCAACCTTTAAAAAAATTACCAAAACCTACAGTGTGGTAGAGTACAACTGTATTCAACCCGCTTTGGTGATTGAAGATTTGGGGGTGTTCAGAGAAACGCGCGGATTGAGAGATGTAATTGGCGGCGCTAACGGAGACCACGCTCCCGATGACGGAACCCTTGCATTGGATGAAGATATTGTACACAACCGGTTTCGTGTATATGATACAGGGTACTACTATATCAGAGGTTATGTGGGGGGCAATGCTGCCAACACTTACGAAAACCTGATTGCCATCATTAAATATGTTACCGGAGGGCCTATAGTGGCTACACGGCAATGGTACTTCGGCAATGCTGCCGCCACTTCAGATAACAATGCAAACGGTCCCCACACGGTGCCTTTGTGGAACAACGCCACCATTACCTTTAAAAAAGTGTTAGACAACAGTGTAGCCACCCTGCCGCTCAATATTCCGCAATTTACCCGCTTAGACTCTTTGGTGGTGTATTATGAAGGAAATGTGCAGGATTATACCCCCCATGGCGGTGATAGTGTATTGATAAAAATCCCTTTTAGGGTGCAATCATCCTATAATATAGAGTTGGGTGCTTATATCGGAAGAAGTTACGGCACCAAAGCGGGCGCTCCCAACGATTGGGTAGGATTTTATGCCTACTCTGCCATGCAACCCATCTACTTTATGCCCTATTATTTGCAAGCAGGGGGAAATGTAGTTTCTAATTTTACTGCGGCTTGCCAGATAGTAAATACAAACCCCTATTTATACCATCCAAGTAGTGGCGCCGGAATCGATTTTCCGAAGGAGGTGCGCAGCGTAAATGCCTATCGCCAGGCGGTAGCGCGTATCCCTGCGGGGTATTTGCGCACCAGCAATACTTTTGGTATCTATCTTGTGAAATGGTATAATTTGATATATACTCCCACCTTCACGATCCCCTCTGCCAACTATCCCAATATTATTACCTCTGTGGTGGAAGATTATGCGACTAAAGACAGTATCTTTACCATAGACCTTACGCAGATTTTTGATTATAATTACGACGGCAGCAATCCCGATTACAAGCTGGATCCGGCATCAGGGCAGGTATATTATCTCGGGGCGCCTCAAAACCCTCCCAAATATGCTATGGGAGATGATCAGAGCGGTGTATTTTTTACCATTCCGTTAATGTCTACACCGGCAGCGGCTACTTCCTCTACATTTAATACTACCTTTAGCCATATCCCGTACTTTCAAACCGGTATGGTAAATACGGTTTGTACCCGTACTTTAAATTATTCGGGTCCCCGCGTATTTATAGCGGCATTGCCCAACTATGTGTTGGTAACGGCGCAGCAACTTTCCTTTAATGTAAATCTGCAAAGTTATACTGCCAACAGCCCCAATAAAAGCGTGTGGCTCTACCTGCAGGGGAGCAACGTAGAAAATGCCAAATTAGTGGATCCCGACTCCAAAGCTACCTTAGTACCGGGGCAGGGCTTAAACAAATGCTGGCTCTATGTGGGCGATATGGCGCACAACAGAATTGACAACTATGCTTTGGTGTTCTCTTACAAAGAAAAAACAGAATGTACCAACGATACCATTACCCTTTATACGGTGTTCGACCCCAACAAAGTGGGATTTATGCCCGATGTAAGCAAATCGATAGATGAGGTGCCTTTGTGCTACAGAGGAACCAAACGTAGCACCATTTTAGACGTGGTTACCCCAAAAGTAAAAGTGGCAGGTTCGGTAAGTTCCAGCATTCCCAATCCGCTAAGACCCAACTATCTTCACCATCAATCGGTATATACGGTTGACTTTAAGTTGAACGGCATGGTATCGCAGGGCGCTTTAGCCGACCCCTATATTGTGGTGTATGTTCCTAAGGGACAGGTGTATGTAGATACTACAAGTTTCGGAGCCACCGGCGTAGCCCAGTATCAGTATCCCAACAATAGCGGCTGGCAGGATATTCCGCCGGCGCTGCACAACCGCCTCATGGCAAGCATCGGGATGCTCTCCGGCGACCCGCAGGGACTCACCGCCCGCTACGACACCATCTATCTTAAAGATGTAGTAGGGCAAAATCCCTTTATGCTTCCCGGATGGGGCGCCGTGAACCCCATCTTCGGATTTACCGACAATGACCGCGTGTTTACCATCCGCATTCCGCTGGTACCTACCTGCGAAACCGAATTGACCGGACTTCGCTATCGTGGAACCTTCCATGGCAAGAGCGTGTGCAATGCGCGCTGCGAAGATGACGGCATGACCTTTATTGCTCCCACCATCCTTACCGATGTGGAACCCGAATATAATTTCGATGTAACGGTAGCCAATATAGAGAGCCGTACTTTTGTGCCCGATAAGATTATAGATACCGTTGTGGGTACCTTTACAAAAGCAATGGGGGCGCATATTCAACTCATAAATGCGGGCGACTATGTGCAACTGACTTTACCGAGCAGTATTCAACTGAACGGGCAGATTACCTGTCCGCAGTTCGGAGGCCTCAATATTGGAATTCAGGGAACCTCTGTCGGCAGTTTCGGAGAGAACGTATATCGATTAGACCTGCCCATAACGCAACTCAACAATCTTTACCCATTCCGTGATGATTCTACGTTTTATTACTTGATTCCGGTAATTTATACTCCGGCGCCTAATTTCAGTTGCGATGCACCGAGACAGTTATTTGGTTTACAGGTAGTTACTATGGCAAACTTCAATCCGGCGGTTTGTACATCGCAACCCATAAGCATCGGCAACGCCGAGCAACTGACTCTCAATATCAATCTCGAAAATAAAACCGCCTGTATAAACATGCCGGTTAGTGTTACCATCTCCTGTCCGGGGGTTACGCCGGTTTGGTTTGCCTACAAAGGCTCTCCGGTGCAATTGGCAGTGGGTAATACATTTACCTATACCCCAACAGTTCAGAAAGACACTACACTCTGGATTCAGGCAGTTTGGGATTACGGCGGAGACACCCAGGAAAACTTTGGCTGGGCGCCCGTTAAAATTTTCATGTATCCCGAAGTGATTGCCGATTTCAATGCAACGGCAGTATGTGTGGGCGATACCACAAGATTTACCAACCTCAGTACGGTAGGCGGTGTCCCCTCAGTGATGGGCGGCGCTTCGCCCAATACGGTAAAATGGTACTGGTATGTAAACGGTGCAACGGTTCCTTTCGACAGCGTTCAAAACCCTAAAGCCAAACTGGCAGCCGGCGACATTGTGAAACTGCGTGTCATCAGCACCGATGGTTGTGTGCGCGAAATTTCCAAACCTATTACCCTATACCCGTTGCCCGTGCCTGCCATTACCGGCAGTTGGGATGAGTGTTTTAAAGATTGTGCGTATTACCATACGGAACCGGGGATGACCAACTATGTTTGGAGCGCCACCAACGGTACCGTACAGGCACCCACCGGTGAAGACAGCGTAAAAGTATGCTGGGATATTGCCTACTCGCCCACCCGCGGCAAAGTTGCCGTTCTCTATACGGACAGAAACGGCTGTAGAGCAGCCGTACCGACGGAAAGCGGCGATGTAGTGATTCGTGCGCTTCCCGAAACTCCTGTAATTACCGGAGCAACAACGCCTTGTGTTTCCACTGAAAAAACTTATACTTTTGTTCCGCAGGGAATTACCATTTCCGATTACATCTGGACGGTACCCGCGGAAGGAACCATTACCGACGGCGGAGCACTTACCGATGATTACGTTAAAGTAATGTGGAACACTCCGGGCGCTCATAAAATTACCCTCAATATTGTACGTGCCGGAACCGGATGCCGCCCCGAAAACCCGGGCGAACTATTAGTTACGGTTCAGGGTCCGCCACCCCCAACTATTACCGGAACCAATTCTCTCTGTATAGACGGCGCCGCTTACCCCTACAAAACAGAAACCGGCATGTTCAACTATGCCTGGTATATTGAAGGGGGTACCATCACAAGCGGCGGCGCAAGCAATCAGATTACAGTAAACTGGAATACCTACGGTACCGGAAAATTAGCCGTGAGTTACGACGACGGAAGTTGTACTACTTTTATGACAGATACATTTAAAGTAGCGATTATCCCTTGCCAGATAGTGCAGTGTGCGCTTCTTACCAACCGGGTGGTTACGGAAGACGGCGTGGGCGTGGGTTATTACACCCAATTGAATACCTCCTGGGATGCGCTGCCGGTTACCGGTATCACTTTCGACAGTGTACGATATTATATTAACGGGATTTTGGTAAGCAACGGACCTGCCGCTACTTTAAACGGAACGCAATTCCCCGCAAGAATGACTCATGAGGTGATGTGTGTTCCTTTCTATAACGGCAAAAGCGACACCTGCGAGTTTACCGTTACGGTAGTTCGGGCGTGTCCTCCCACTATTTCCGATGAGGAAGGAAACCCCTACAAGGTAACCTCACTGGCCGGCGAATGCTGGACATCGAACCTGAAAACGACCCTCTATCCGGGCACAACTACCCCGATACCATTTGCAAATCCTTACACGTGTGCAGGCTGCCCTGCCGGCTTGGATGCCATCTTCGGACTGCTCTATACCTGGTATTCGGCAGTGAATCTTCCGGACGGCACTACCGCTGCTGCTGCAGGAGTGGTACAGGGAATCTGCCCCAACGGCTGGCACATCCCGTCGAAAGCGGAATGGAGTCTGTTGGATGCGTATTCTCCCAAACAATTAAAGAGTGTTGACTACTGGCTGACGACTGCCGGAAACGGAACCGACGACTTTGGCTTTGCCGCACTCCCTGCCGGAAAATACAACAGCCAAACCGGAAGATATGTTGACCTTTACGGCTTTGCAGGCTGGTGGGCGAGCGACTCGGAGGTAAGCCAAACTGCCAACTATTTCGAAATTGCATACTACTGCGAATCCATGGTAAAAACACACACCCTGCGCTCCGATGCGATGAGCGTGAGGTGTATTATGGATTAGTAAAAAAAAAGTGCGACCTTGTCGCACTTTTTTTTTGTTATCTTTGCACTCTTGTAAATAATAAAAATATTAACTAAAAAAAAACTTATGAAAAAAGCATTGTTCCTTTTTAGTGTGTTTTGTACACCACTTTTACTTTTTGCCGGAGAGGCTGACTTGCAACTACCTAACTTTAAAAATATTACATTTTTTGATGGAATGATATCAGGATGGTCGTTGCTAATATGGGGTTCCATTATCGTGTTTGGGGGTTTGTTTTTCGGATTATATCAAGCAGTAGATATAAAAAAATATCCCGTGCATAAGTCTATGGCAAATATATCTACCACAATCTATGAAACCTGCAAAACGTATCTACTGCAACAGGGTAGATTTCTATTAATTTTATTTGCCATTATTGGAACTGCTATTGTTTTTTATTTTGGATTCTTAAGTGGAAAAGGTGTAGGCGAGGTGCTTACCATATTGCTTTGGACAGTACTTGGTATCTCGGGTTCCTATACGGTGGCATGGTTTGGAATTAGAATTAACACTTTTGCCAATAGCAGAACTTCTTTTGCTTCTTTAAAAGGAAAACCGTGGAATGTAGTTTCTATTCCCCTTCAATCCGGAATGAGCGTGGGCTTATTATTAATTACCATAGAATTAATATTAATGTTGATTATTTTACTTTTTGTGGATGCCAAAAGTGCTGGCGCCTGTTTAATCGGATTTGCAATAGGAGAGTCGCTGGGAGCAAGCGCATTACGTATAGCAGGGGGTATTTTTACAAAAATTGCAGACATTGGTTCCGACTTAATGAAAGTGATTTTTAAAATTGGTGAAGATGACCCGAGAAATCCGGGAGTTATTGCCGACTGCACCGGTGATAATGCCGGCGACAGCGTAGGTCCTACCGCCGACGGATTTGAAACGTACGGAGTTACCGGCGTGGCGCTCATCTCTTTTATTGTTCTTTGCATGCCCTTTGCACCTGAAATACAAGCGCTGCTTATCGTTTGGATCTTTGTGATGCGTATTCTTATGGTATTCACTTCGGTATTCTCTTATAAATTCAATCAGACAATCTCCATTTTCAAATACAAAAATGCGGAACGTTTTAATTTTGAAACCCCGTTAACCTCATTAATCTGGATTACTTCTGTGGTTTCAATCATCGTTACCTATATAATAAGTTATATATTATTAAAGAATAATAGTGAAGTGGCAAATTATGCGCCCGATTTATGGTGGAAATTAGCCACGATTATCAGTTTGGGAACTTTGGCGGCGGCGATTATCCCCGAATTTACCAAAAGTTTTACCAGTTCGCACTCTAAACACGTGGAAGAGGTCGTCTTGGCTTCTCGGGAAGGGGGAGCCTCACTCAATATTCTTTCGGGTATGGTAGCCGGAAATTTCAGCGCTTTCTGGAAAGGAATCGTAATGGTGGGGTTGATGGTGTGCGCATTTGTGGTCTCCTCCATGGGATTGGATATCTTTGGAGAGTATGCTTCTATTTTTGCATTCGGATTGGTCGCATTCGGATTTCTAGGAATGGGCCCCGTTACCATTGCCGTAGATAGCTACGGTCCCGTAACCGATAATGCCCAATCGGTATTTGAACTTTCTCAAATTGAGAAAATCCCGAATATTTCTAAAGATATCGAAGATAATTTCGGATTTAAACCTGACTTTGAAAAAGGAAAGTATTTCTTAGAGGCTAACGACGGCGCCGGTAATACTTTCAAAGCCACCGCAAAACCGGTGCTTATCGGAACTGCTGTAGTGGGCGCTACTACCATGATTTTTGCCATTATATTATTGTTAAAAAATCTGGGCCTGTTACAATTGAGTTTAACAGATGCCCCTGTAATTCTTGGATTTATTACCGGCGGAGCAGTTATTTACTGGTTTAGCGGTGCTTCCATGCAAGCTGTTACTACCGGAGCCTATCGCGCCGTAGAGTTTATTAAACGAAATCTGAACTTAGATCAACACAAAGCCGATATTAATGACTCTAAAACAGTTGTAAAAATTTGTACCCAATATGCCCAACAAGGAATGTGGAATATTTTTATTGTAATTTTCTCTTTAACATTGGCATTTGCATTTTTTGACCCCAATTTCTTTGTGGCTTATTTAATCTCAATTGCAGTCTTCGGATTGTTTCAGGCAATGTATATGGCAAATGCCGGTGGAGCCTGGGATAATGCAAAAAAAGTAGTTGAAGTGGACCTGAAAGATAAAAACAGCGAGTTGCACGCCGCTTCCGTGGTGGGTGATACAGTCGGTGACCCCTATAAAGATACTACTTCCGTAGCAATGAACCCCATTATTAAGTTCTCTACTTTATTTGGACTGCTGGCTGTAGAGATTGCCATCCACTTGAAACTGAAAGCGCAGGGATGGTTGGATGCCGCCGGAAATTTTACCGCTGATGAATCCAAAGTGGTTGAAAAAATTACACAAACATTAGATTACACCCCTTTTATTGGAGCGCTGTTTTTAATAATAGGATTAATTTTTGTATATCGTTCATTTTATAGTATGAGAATAAAAAATAAATGATAAAGTGTTGAATGAACGAACGGATAAGTATGCAAAACGCCTCCTTCCTGTTTCAAAAAATATATTTTATGTATAAAAAAATCACAATTAAAAAATTTATATTAAAAAAAAACTATTTTTGCGTCTCAGTGGATAGTATGCAAAGTTGTATCTATGAAATTGAAAATGAACACAAAAACAAAACCCGCAGGCAGGGTGTATTTGTCTGATTTTAAATGTTTTATGATAACTAAATGAAAGTAATTAAACAAAAAAAATAATAACAATTAAATTTTGAAACGATGAAAAAAATTACGATTTTTCTTCTAAATTTTCTACTTTTAGTAGGATTTCTTCATGTAAATGCGCAAGCCCCGCTTTATACGGTGCAAATTGCAGGACCCACATCCGGATGCGTAGGCGATGTCGTAACCCTTACCGCTGTGGTAATGGGACCGGACATTGCGGTTGACACGCTTCTCTTTTGGAAGCAAGGTGATAACTATATCGGAGGAGCAAATCCGGTAAAAGGTCGAACTTACACGTTCACAGTGAGTGATAAAGTTGAACGGTTAGACTTTACCGTTGAGTTTACTCCTAAAGACTGCGAGATGATTACCTCACCGGTGCATCCTTTCCAGGTTATCCCCAAAACAATACTTATGGTTGATAACTATACGGTTTGTAAAGACAATCCTGTAGAAGTAACCGCCAATCTTGTTACTTATGGCGCCCAGCCATATCGTTATATTTGGGATTTGGGAACCTCAGCGGATACTACTTATACAAATAAACGATTATTCGCTGCAAGTGAACTTGCCCCCGGAATAAATTCATTTTCTGTGATGGCAGAAATGTTAGGCAGTTCTTGTAATTCAGAACCCAAAGATTTTACAATTACCCAATTGCCGGCACTTGACCCGGTAGATCTTTGGATAGCCAAAACTATAACCTGTGTCGGAACACTGCTCCATTTTGAAGTAGGAACCGATTCAAATGTCGTTGTTCATGGAACCCCCACAATCACATGGTGGATTGATGGATTTGAAGTTCCCGGAGAAAACCTCTCCTATCTGAATTTTTCTTTTAAAGAAGCAGGATCACATTATGTTGAAGCACGTCTGCAATATCCAACAGGCTGTGGCGAGGTTACCAACGCTATTAAAATGGACGTACTCACAGCACCGGCAGTAGCCATTTCCGGAAATACACTTTATTGTTTAGGTACCGGAGCTACCGATGCACAAATTCAATTGACTGCGGCTATGGTTCCCACGTCGATAAACTATACTTTTCAATGGTACTTAAATAATGTTGCCATACCGGGTGAAGTTGGATTTAAATTGGATAAAGCATATCCGGCACAAAACTATCCTTATAATTTTGCGATACAAGTTACCGATACTACCTCAGGCTGCGTAGTGATGAGCGATGTTTATCTAGTAATTGTGAATCCTCAACCTATAGTTAATATTACGGCATCAGATACTGCGATTTGTACCGGCGGCGTAGCCACATTGACCGCTCAAATTGGGGATAATCCTTTTGATGTAACTTATCAATGGTATTTAGGCGGTATTGAAATACCCAATGCACATGGCACAACACTGGATGTAACCGGTGCAGGTATCTATACTTTCACGGCAACCCGCAATAATGGTTGTGTAGCAACCTCTGATTCTATAGGTATAACCGTTAATCCAATACCAGACATTGGTATAGAAGTTGTGTCAACTGTATCTTGTGAAGGTACAACAGTATCTGTTTCTGCAACTATTGTACCGGGTGGCATTTATACATGGTATGAAAATGGCATTATTATAGAGGGTGCTACATCAAGTACATTTACTAAAATGCTTACTCAAATAGGTACTTATGTTTACTCAGCAAAAGTAACATTACCGGGAGCCGGATGTGAGTCTGCTATTGTACCTGCAACTACTCCTGTGGTAGTAACGAAAGATGGATTTAACGTAATGGTGTATGGCAACTCTCATTATTGTTTACCCTCAGGGGCTACCGAAGCTTTGGTTGAACTGACTGCGGGCATACTTCCTACTTCAATAAACTATACTTTCCAATGGTACTTAAATAATAATGAAATTACCGGTGAAGTGAGTTCTGATTTAAAGAAATCGTATCCGATTCAAAACTATCCTTATAATTTTGCGATACAAGTTACCGATACTACTTCAGGCTGCGTAGTAATGAGCGATGTTTACCCCGTAACCATAACCCCTCAACCTGTTATCATGGTTGATAATTATACAATTTGCGGTAATACGGATGTTGAAGTAACCGTTAATGTAAATGCAGCAGGAAGCGGCGAAGTATATCGCTATGTATGGTTTGCAGACGGAGGTGCTACAAATCTCGGTGCAACTTATGAAAATAAGAGAATTTTCAAATACGCAGATATTACTTTTGTAGGTGATGTAGCCACTTTCGCAGTACGTGCCGAAATGCTCAATTCCACTTGTCAGACAGATCCGGCAATGTTTACAATTACACAATTCCCGATGCTTGCTCCGGTAGATATTTTGGTGGATACATTAACAACCTGCACAGGAATATTAAAACATTTCCAGGTTGGAGAAGATATTAATGCTTCTACTCATGGTATTCCGTCTTACTCCTGGTGGATTAACGGCGTACAGGTTCCGGGAGAAGGTTTATCTTACCTCAATATAGCTTTTGATAAAGAAGGTCTAAATGATGTAGGGGTACGTTTGGCCTATCCGTCGGGCTGTGAATATAGCAACTTTGTTGAAGTTGAAGTTTTTTCGGCTCCGGCAGTAACTATTTACGGCGAGCCTCATTATTGCTTACCCACAGGAGCTACCGAAGCTTTGGTTGAACTTACCGCAGGAATCGTTCCCACGTCGTCAACCTATTCTTTCCAATGGTACTTAAATAATGAAATCATTCCCGGCGAAGTTGGGTTTGAATTGAAGAAAACATATCCTGCTCAAAACTATCCTTATAATTTCTCGATACAAGTTACCAATTTTGCTTCGGGTTGCGTAGTGATGAGCGATGTTTACCCCGTAACCATTAACCCGCAACCGGTGGTAATGGTTGATAATTATACTATCTGTGAAAATGGCGCAGTTGAAGTAACCGCAAGAATAAATGTTACCGGTAACGGAGAAGTGTATCGCTATGTATGGTTTGCAGACGGAGGTGCTACAAATCTCGGTGCAACTTATGAAAATAAGAGAATTTTCAAATACGCAGATATTACTTTTGTAGGTGATGTAGCCACTTTCTATGTTCGGGCAGAAATGTTAAATACTGTTTGCCAATCCGAACCTACCGGCTTTACGATTACCAAAACCGGAGCGTTAGTTCCAGTTTCGCTTACGGCTCAGCCCGATACCGTTTGTGCCGGAACTCTTGTCTATTTTGAACTGGGAGAAGATCTGAATGTGCCGGTTGCCGGAGTTCCGACCATTACCTGGTGGATTGACGGTGCTGAAGTTCCCGGACAGGGCTTATCTTATTTGAATATTCCTTTTGATATTGCAGGAACACATTATGTAACTGCTCATTTAGCATATCCGGGTAATAGTTGTGAATTTATTACCGATTCTGTTAAAATAGAAGTTAAACCGGCTCCTGCAGTAGCTATTTTCGGAAATCCTCTTTATTGTTTGGCAACAGGAGCTACCGATGCTTTGGTTGAACTGACAGCAGGTATCGTTCCCACGTCGCCAACATATTCTTTCCAATGGTACTTAAATAATGAAATCATCCCCGGCGAAGTTGGATTTGAATTGAAAAAAGCATATCCTGCTCAAAATTATCCTTATAATTTCTCGATACAAGTTACCAATTTTAATTCAGGTTGCGTAGTGATGAGCGAACTCTATCCGGTAATTATTAACCCACAACCGGTGGTTCATTTAGCAGTTGACAAACATAATGTTTGCCCGGGCGAACAAGTTACTATCAGAGCTGAAATAGGAAACAATCCATTGATAATGACTTATAAATGGTATGAAGTGGGCTCTGCAACTCCTATATCGGGTGCTGTAACTCCTGTTTATTCTACAGTGTTTACAACAGCCGGCACCTACCAATATGTATTTACAGCTGAAATGATGAGTGGAGAATGTACGGCAATATCAGATACGGCTACCATTATAGTAAATAAGGCAGGTGCAGATATGCTAAAAAGTATTACAATGATCCCATCTCACGGAAATATTTGTGATGGTGGTGAAGTAACCTTAACCGCAAATGTTGAAGACTCAAGTATAGTACAATATTATGTATGGTATGAAAATGGTAAAGAAATTCCCGGAAAAAATCTGGCTACTATTTTAGTTTCTCCGCGTACGGTTGACCAGGATACAACAAATTATATATATAATGTAGTACCCGTACCTTTTGGAGGAGAATGCGGTGCAGCAGTAAATCCGAATTTTGCGAAAACAGTACACGTAATTCGCAATCCTATTATTGAATTACACGGCCAACACCATGTTTGCGATATTTATTCCGAAGGAATGGCACCTAATGATGCTTATCCTAATGTAAGTATTACCGCTTATAAAGATGGAGTTTACGAAGCATGGCATTGTGCAAAGGATCCTTATGATTTTACCGATGCTAAAAATACCTGGATGCATTATACATGGTATTTGAATGGTGCTAAATATGATTTGACGAACTTCTGTAACTCTCAAGAATTTGTAGCCTATCTGGCCACCAATTCGGAACCTTATCTCGTTAAAGTGGAATATGATAACGGATTGGGTTGTAGTATGATGACTCAAGACTTTGAAGTATATGTTCATCCGCAACCTGTGGTTACGATCACGGCTACGGAAGATGATATCTGCGAAGGCGGACAGGTTACCTTAAGAGCCAATCTGAATGACTATAATGAAACAAATTTTGTATACCAATGGTATAAAAATGAAGTGGATGAAGCTAATAAAATTGCCGGGGCAACAGAACCATATTATACAACTCCTGCTCTTTATGAAATTGGAGATATTACATATTATGTTACTGTAAAACAAACTACTACTTTTAACGAAGAAGATACTATCAAATGTTTTGTTCAGCAAGCCTATAAGTTAACTGTTCATCCGAAACCAATTATCGATGATATTATTGTTGATAAAACCAATATGTGCTCAGGCGGCCAGGTAACTGTTACCGCTATTCCGAGCGCCAACAATCTCGGAGTTCTTCCGGTTTATACCTGGTTGAAAAATGGTAAAGTAATGCCAGGTGTAAATGGTCCTTCATTTACAGAATCTCTGATTGCTATAGATGATGATGTTACTACTTATACTTACAACGCAACGGTACGTTATGAAAATTCAGGATGCGAATCTTCTTTAACTCTTGACCATGCTAAAACGGTTACCGTATACCGCAATCCTATTGTAGATATTGCCGGTGATGCCAATACTTGCGAAACCGACAAGGTATATTTGGTTGCTCATGTAGATTACAGTTCTGAAGTTGTAGGAAACTTGACTTATACCTGGTATGAATCAGGTGAACTCCGCGACAATTCATTAGTATCTAACGGACAATATTATGCAGAATATTGGGCTCCCAGATTAGAACCCTATAAATTTACAGTTGAAGTTACCCGTGGAGACGGTTGTACTTCAATAAGCGATCCGTTCTTTGTAACTGTTCACGAACTTCCTGTTGTAAATATTACAACTACCGAAGATACCATCTGCGAAGGAGGATCTGTAACACTTACAGCAAACTTGAACGATTATAATACACCTTATATTACCTATCAATGGTATAAATATGAAATCACACAATATACCATTCCATTGGGTGGACAAAATTTGGTATTTTATGATACAGCAAAAGTTGTGATACCAGGCGCTACAGAACGCACCTATGCTACAACTCCATTAAATGAAACATCATTCTTTGCGGTTGATGTTTACCAAACTCATTCACAATGTTTGGCAAGCGGAGATATTGCAATCATAGTAACTCCAATACCTGTAGTAGTTCCTGATCCTACAGTGGTAGATACTATTTGCAATGGCGACCAGGTAACCATGCATGTTTATACTACTATAGACGGAAAAGTTGTAACAGACGGAGTTACATATAATTGGTTTGTTAATGGCGGATTAATTCCGAATGCAACTACCGATACGTACACTCCTACAGCAACAGCAGCAGGTGATTACGTATATACAGTGCAATCTGTTCTGCCAATTTCAGGATGTATCTCATTGATTACTGAAGTTGCAACAGTTACTGTTAAAGATGCTCCTATTGTACATATTGAAGGTCCGCACTATGTTTGTAATGCTGAAAAACCAACCGTATTGTATGCTGTGGTGGCTCCGATAGGCGCTCCTGTTACTTATAAATGGTATGAAAATGATGTACTTGTTGGTACTGAAGCAACCCAATTGGTAAATAATACCCCAAGTCCGTATCCGTATGTCTATGTAGTGGAAATTACTGATATAGAATCAGGCTGCGTAGTAGTTTCCTTACCATACACTGTTACCGTGGAAGAGTTCCACACTATTGGCATAACGGCTAATAAAACAGAAGTTTGCGCAGGTGAAACAGTTACTCTAACGGCTGATATTTCCGATGATGATAATATGAATTATCAATGGTATGCTAATGGCGATACTATTAAAGGGGCAACGGGTCCTGTATACTATGCAAATCCGGATACCACTACCATCTATACATTCACGGCAACTCAAATTGAGTCGGAATGCGTAGCTAACTCTAACATAGTAACCGTAACGGTAATACCAAAACCGGAAGTAACCATTACTCCGATATTTGACACTATTTGTGCAGGTGAACAGGTAACTTTTACAGCAACTGTTGATGTTACGGATCCCGTAACTTATACATGGTATATCAACGGCGAAATTGAACAAGAAGGTACAATTAATGTATTTACTTATACATTCGACCACTTTGGTATATTTGATGTAAAAGTTTCGGCAACTACAGAAGTGGCAAGTTGTACATCATCTGTTGTATTAGCAGGTACCATTAAGGTTAAAGATGCTCCGAAAGTACATATCGAAGGGGCAAGCCTTGTATGCAATGCAGCAGATCCAACCGTACTATATGCAATAGTTGATCCTACTACGGCTACTGTTACCTATCAATGGTACGAAAATGAAACAAAGGTAGGGACCGCTTCTACTCAAGAAGTAAACAGCGTGGCAAGTCCTAACCCTTATGTCTATGTAGTGGAAATTACCGATATACAATCCGGCTGTGTAGTTAAGTCTCTTGCTCACACTGTTTATGTTGAAGAATTCCCTGTAGTTGGTATTACTGCTAACAAAACAGAAGTTTGCGCAGGCGAAACAGTAACTCTAACAGCAAATATTTCTGATGATAAAAACATGAATTATCAATGGTATGCTAATGGCGATACTATTGAAGGTGCAACCGCTCCTGTTTATTACGCAAATCCGGATACCACTACCATTTATACATTCACTGCAACTCAAATTGAGTCGGCATGTGTTGCTACTTCTAACATAGTAACCGTAACGGTAATACCAAAACCGGTAGTAACCATTACCCCGATATTTGATACTATTTGTGCAGGTGAACAGGTAACTTTCACAGCAACTGTTGATGTTACGGATCCCGTAACTTATACATGGTATATCAACGGCAAAATTGAACAAGAAGGTACAATCAATGTATTTACTTATACATTCGACCACTTTGGCATATTTGATGTAAAAGTTTCGGCAACTACAGAAGTGGCAGGATGTACATCAGCCGTTCAATTTGCAGGAACCATTATGGTTAAAGATGCCCCGACAGTGAAAATCGAAGGTCCTGAGTATGTATGCAACACTGAGAATCCAGCAACTCTGCAAGCCGTAGTTAACCCGTTGGATGCTCCGGTTACCTATCAATGGTATTTAAATAAAACTCCTATGGGTACTAATTCGACACAAGTAGTAACTAATATACCAAGCCCAAATCCTTATGTCTATGTTGTTACGATAACCGATATTGAATCAGGTTGTGTGGTTACTTCTCAGGCACATTTGGTAACCGTAGAACAATTCCCAACTGTTGGCATCTCTGCTGATAATACTGAAATTTGTGCAGGTGCAACCGTTAAATTAACGGCAGATGTTTCCGGAAGCAATAATATTCTATACCAATGGTATGCAGACGGAACCGCTATTAATGGCGCAAATAATCCATATTTGTACGTGTATCCGACAGTTACCACCGTGTATACATTCACCGCAACACAAATTGAATCTGAATGTGTGGCTACCTCTAATGCTGTAACCGTAACAGTAGTTCCGAAGCCGGTAGTAATAATTACTCCTGTAGTTAAAACTATTTGCGAAGGCGAACAGGTAACTTTCACAGCAAGCGTTAATGGTAATGACCCCGTAACTTATACATGGTATGTCAATGGCGATAAACAACAAGAAGGTACAATCAACGTATTTACTTATACATTCGACCACTTTGGCACGTATAACGTAAATGTTACGGCAACTACAGATGTAGCAGGATGTACGTCTGCTCTTCAATTAGCAGGAACCATTACGGTTAAAGCAGCTCCATCTGTTCATATTGACGGCCCACACGTAGTATGCAATACTCAAAATCCGCCCTTGTTGTATGCAGTGATTGATCCTTCAGATGCACCTGTTACCTATCAATGGTTTGTAGACGAAAATCCGATAGGTACTAATGCTACACAAGCAGTAAGTAACGTACCCAGACCGGCTCCGTATTTTTATAAAGTAACCATTACGGATACTGAATCAGGTTGTGTGGTAACTTCCGAGTCGTTTGAGGTTCAGGTGAATGCATTCAATAACGTGGCTATCAGTGTTGATAAACCGCAAGTTTGCGAGGGAACAACCATCGTATTAACAGCCGATTTAACCGGACTTGAAAATTATAATATGACCTATCAATGGTTTGATAATGCTACTGCTATTTTAAATGCCACAGCACCTCAATATACTTATGTGCCTACTGTAGGTACTCATAATTATACCTTTGTTGCTACTCAGATAGGTTCCAATTGCTATGCAAACTCTAATACAGTTACAGTTATTGTTAATAAAATTCCTGATCAACCTGTATTAACTATCACTGATGATAAAATTTGCAGCGGTGATATGGTAACCGTAAGCGCAAATATTGACGGCGTTTATAATTGGTTTAGAAATGGACTACCGGTTGCCAATAGCTCAGAAAAAGTAATCAACGAAATTCTTACGGCTAATAACAACTTAACTTATTACAATTATACCGCAGAAGTTATTGTAAACGGATGTACTTCTCCAAGGTCGCTTCCTGCAACTGTAATCGTTCATCCGGAAATGGATGTTGTTATCGTAGGTGCCCATGAGGTTTGCGACCAGGCATTAGGTGCAGATCAATTAACCTTGCATGCACAAGTAACGGGTGGCAGCCAGCCGGGCGTTATGTATAACTATGCATGGACCTATGTTCAGGGAAATAATCCTCCGCAACCTATTGCTACTCTACCTACTGATCCTTCTACTATTATTTTCCCGAATAATTTGCCGATAAATGATGCAGCGTCTCCATATTATGTAAATGTGAAAGTAACTGCTGTTAGTTATGGATGTACAACTACATCTCCGGCACACGAAGTAAATGTGTTAGAAAAACCAACGGTTGAAATTACAGTAGATAACTCATCTATCTGTATGGGTGGTGTTATTACAGCAATAGCACACCCAACACCGGCAGCAACTCCTGAAAATCCGTACAACTACACTTGGTCTCTGAATGGTAACCCAATCCCGGGAAATACTGCTCAAGTAGTAATTGACAATAATTTATTAGAAGGTGTAAATATAATTTCTGTAGTAATTGAACGCGCTTATGCAAGCCACTCTTGCTTCGGCTCAACAAGCATTAATGTAAATGTAGTGCCTGTACCAACTTTATCGTTATCACAAGATATTGAAGGACTGCAATTGCCGGGTATGTGTGAGGGCGGTAAAGTAAATCTACATGCTACGGTTGTTAATTTTGACCAAAACTTCATTAATCCTTCCGACTTTAACTTCCAATGGAAACTTAATGGCCTTACAATACCTATGGCACAAGGCAGCAACTATTCAGATGTATTAAATTCGGCAGGCATGTATAAATATGAAGTAAGAGCTTATATTAATAACGCATTAGGATGTAATGCCGCTTGGACTGCTTTCGATCCTGTTAAGGTTGTTCCACAAGCCACTGTTCGTATTGCTCCGAAAGATGAAAATCTGTATGATGTTTGTCAATATGCTGAAGTAGCAATCTATCCTACTCTTAATATTACAGATCCGGATATTCAAAAAGGATATCAATATAAATGGAATATTGTTAACGATTGGGTTAATTTCACCAACCAGATTGCTCCGCTTGTAGATACTTTAAACAGCATAGGAGCACACACATATTCTATAAAAGTAACCTTCGAAAACCCAACTTGTAAGGCTATTACGTCAAACGAAAGAATAATTACCGTAACTACAAACCCGGTATGGACAGAACGTTCTATCTATCCGTCGAATGGTGAATTATGCTTAGGCGACGAAGTTAAATTACATGCTAAATTTGAAGGTGGTGTAAATAACCAAACCAATGTAGGTAAAATACAATGGCAATACAGCCTCAATGGAAATCCGTATGTAGCCCTGCCAAACTTAGGTGGTGATGTAACCCATACTCCAAATCCAAGTGGTAACTATACCTATATGGTTACTTATGAACCGTCGAATATGTTGACAGGCTGCCGTGTAGATCCTTATGAGTTCTCATCTATCAAAGTATTCCCAACCCCAACAGTTAAATTTGTAATACCTAACGAAGTTCCGCATACTTGTGCAAATCACCTGGATCCCGTTCCATTACAAGTTATATTAGAAGGAACTCCGCCATTCCAATTTGTTATCAAAGGATCTGACGGATGGGAAGGTAATTTTGAATCTTGGGAAAATATCACAGAAGTTATGGTTAGCCCAACGGTAACTACGCAATATACCATTGTTTCTATGAACGATGCGTCTAAATGTAAAGCCAACATATTCCTTGAATCTAAAATTACTGTGGTTGTAAGCAATGTAGAAGTACTTGATACCTACGTTACCGCTTGTGATACTAAAGTTGATGTAAACTTAAAGTTGATATCAACCGTGTCCAAAGTAGCCACCATTGTATTTGCGGGAAAAACCTGGGATGCTAATATTGTAAATAGTATTTTAACTATCGATATTCCTAAAGAAGCTAAATTAGGCGAAAACGATGTGAGAATTATTATTGACGGATGTGAATATAGAATCGTTATTAATGTGGGTGTACCTACCGACGTAACCGCTGTATTTACAAATGGCGACATACCGCCTATGTGTGCCAATGATCCTTCTACCACGCAAATTGACCTGCATATTAAATTTACAGGTACACCACCGTTCCACTATAGATTTGTTGGTACCGACGGTACAAGAATTGATGATATCGTTTCATTCAAGTTTGAAGAAACATTCACAGTAACTCCGAAAGCTACAACAACTTATTCTATAGAATTACTAACGGATGCCTCAATTTGTCCTAATGAAGGATTTGTAAAACCCGAAATTACGGTAACCGTAACCAATGTGGAATTTGTGAATCCGTATGCTGTAACTTGCGACAACTCTCTCGATGTAGGCATTGAAGTGATCTCATCGCTTTCAAATACTGCCGAAATCAGATTGGATGGTACGTTTATTAAGTATGTAACAGTTACTAAGGGATATAATTCTCTTCCGGTAACTATTCCGAATGATGTTGCTTACGGCTCACACGTACTTACTGTGGTTCTCGACGGCTGTGAATTTAGCAGCACCGTAGTGAATAATATCCCGGGTGGCGACAATTCGTTGATAGGTAGAAGATGGCCCGGATATTATGAAGTATTAGTAGTTAACAACAATTGCCACACTAACGGCGGATATAAATTCACTTCTTATCAATGGTATAAGAATGGAACATTGATTCCGGGAGCAACGCAACAACACTATCAAGACCCGAATGGCGTAAATGGAATCTACTCCGTACACTTAACAGGAACTATTGTGGATAAAGAAACTTGCTTGCCAATTCCAGGTCTCGTAAATGATAAAGTTGAATTTAGCACTTGTGATGAAAACTTCAACCCGGTATCTACTATTAAAGTGTATCCGGTGCCGGCTAAAATCGACCAACCTGTTACAGTTCAACTTGATTTAACCCCTGCTGAATTGGAAGGTGCATACCTTGACATCTATGATGCAAAAGGCGCCCATATTAAACAAATTCAGATAGTTAATACAACTACCCAAGTAAGCGGATTTAAAACACAAGGCACTTACTTTGGAAGAATAACTACAGGTACTAATGAAATTAAGGCAGTATCATTTGTAATTGTTAAATAATAAATGTTTTAAGGCAGGCAATCGTTGATTGCCTGCCTTTGACAAAAAAACGGATAAGAAAAAATTAAAATTAAATACGTATGAAAAATCAACTATTATTAATCGGTCTTATTTTCACGATGTTTGTGGCTTATTCTCAAACCACTCAAACAAAGAGTGATCCCCAACCTACCGTAAAAACGGATTCAGTAGCTGACCCCAAAGACGAATTTTGTCCCCATCGGATTTTGGTAAATTTTGGCGGCGGGTATGCTAATAACATGTTTAAAAATCTTAACAAAGAAGCTAATATAGCTACAAGATGCTCATATACCGTTATGGCTGAAGTAGGCTATACCTACTTTTTCCATAGAAATGTGGGAATTGGTATTGGTGTTGGCATTAATCATGTAGGTCGAAGTGCCAAAATAAACGAACACAACACCTATTATAATTTAGTCGACCCATTATATCCACCTAACGCTAACGAGATACCCTACGACTTAACTTATAAAGTTTTGAACCTGAAACAACGCCAAACCGTTTGGGCTATAGAGATTCCTTTAACCATCCAGTTTGAAAAGAAATTTGGAGGCAGAAACGGTATCTATGCAGGAGCAGGGGTGAAAGGCTATTTCCCCATTGCATCTAAATTTGGCTATCCAAAGGGAACAATTGAACTTCCTGAAATGTATGAACCTTACTTTAATTGGTGGTGTAATAAACTAGATGTACACTTAGACCCCATGAAAGTGCAGGACAAATCAATGAAGGTAAAAATGGCGATTGGCTCTATTGATGTTTTGGGTGAGTTTGGAGGAATTTTCGGTATATCAAGAGGCACGGATCTATATTTGGGCTTGTATGCTTCTTACGGATTTCTCAACATCCTTCCTAAAGGTGGCATAAAATTTGATAATCTAAATGTAATAGACCCAAGACTTAGTCTTCTTGCCGATAGATATGCCAATCGTTCCGATAAATGGAATCTGTTGCAGGTAGGCCTTAAACTTGGCTTCCATTTCTTACCCTGTAAATCTTGCGGAAATGATGAATATATGAGAGATCAAAAGAGAAGATATATGGATGAAATGATGAAGAAAAAGAATGAACCGGTTGTTATAACCAACACTGTTCAGGAATATTATTACTTTGTACCTACGGTTTCTCAAGAACTGCTCGACGAAACGGCAAATAATCCGGATAAGAAAAAAGCGGTAACCGAATTGGCGCAGTCATTAGCCAATATTAAGATTCTATTTGATTTGGATAAAGATATTCCTAAATTGGATGACTATAAGAGAGATTTTATTATGAAAGCATCGGAAATCTTGAAAAAGAATCCTGATCTTAAAGTAGTTATTACAGGTTATACTTCTCCGGAAGGAACCAGGGAACACAACATTGACTTAGGACATAGAAGAGCTCTTGCCGTAAGAGAAATCTTCATCAATAAACATGGTGTTCCTGCAGACCAAATAGCCGTACAAAACTTTACTGCTGAAGAACCGCAACATAAAATTGATATTCCGGAAAAAGAATATCCGGAACAACGCGCTGTTATCTTCAGAATTGAAAAGAGATAATACAACATCTAACCTTAAAAAAACTGCCGATTCATTCGGCAGTTTTTTTTTACTTTTTTACTATTTTTGCATATCTAAAAACAAACTATGAATGTAACAAGAATTTTTGATTTACTACCCCACTATTTGGAAAACTTTCCAAAAGAAGATGCCGTATGCGGTAAGGAAAATGGGGGGTGGGTGCAGTATAGTATTCAGCAATATATCCAAAAAGCAGAACAAATTGCCTTCGGATTGATAAAATTAGGAGTAAAGAAAGGAGATAGAATTGCCTCCATTAGTAATAATCGCCCTGAATGGAATTTCTTGGATATGGCAATTCACCAGGTGGGCGCTATTCACGTGTCTATTTATCCAACTATTAGCGAAGCCGATTATCAATATATTTTAAGTCATGCCGATGTGAAAATGGTCTTTGTAGCAGGGTGGGAGTTGCTGAGAAAAATTGAAAATCTTCTCAATAATATTCCAAGTTTAAAAGATAATGTTTATACGTTCCGAGACCTTAGAGGTTATAAACATTTAAATGAAATTATTGAATTGGGAGTGGCTAACCCGGTACCACAATATTTGCAAGAACTTAAAGACTCTATATCTACGGATGACGTAGCAACCCTGATTTATACTTCGGGAACCACGGGAAATCCAAAAGGAGCCATGATTACTCACGCTAATATTTTAAATAATGCAAAAGCGATTACTCCGATTGTCCCGCTCAAAGAGGATAGCCGTTGCTTAAGTTATATGCCGCTTTGTCATGTATATGAACGTATGATGATTTATGCATGGCATTACATTGGAGTCTCTATTTATTATGCCGAAAGCATGGCAACTATTGCCGATAATTTAAAAGAAATCCGCCCTGATATTTTTACTTCAGTACCCCGATTGTTGGAAAAGTTCTATGATAAGATTTTGTCGGTAGGTTATAAACAAAAAGGTATTAAAAAAAGTATTTTCTTTTGGGCAAACAAGGTTGCTTTAGATTTTGAGTTAGAGGGAAAATCGAAATGGTATATGAGAAAATTAAAAATTGCCAGAAAGTTAGTGTTAAATCAATGGAAAGCCGCTTTAGGAGGGCGATTTGCTGTGGTTGTTTCGGGGGGTGCAGCCATACAGCCCAAACTGAGTAAAATATTTTGGGCAATGGAGATACCTGTGCTTGAGGGATATGGCTTAACAGAAACCTCACCGGTAATTGCCGTGAGTAGTTTTTTCAAAGATGGCGTAAAAATCGGTACGGTAGGCCAGCCGTTGCCCGGAATTGAAGTGAAAATTGCCGAGGATGGTGAGATACTAACAAAAGGCCATTGTTTAATGAAAGGTTATTACAAGGCACCCGAATTAACCAAAGAGGTAATTGATGAGGAGGGTTGGTTTCACACAGGAGATTTAGGACAATTTGAACCCGAAGGGCAACTACGTATTACAGGAAGAAAAAAAGAGATGTTTAAAACTGCTTTTGGTAAATATATCGTCCCTACCTTAATTGAAAATAAATTTACCGAACACCCCATGATTGACAATATTCTGGTTTTAGGAGAGAATCGACAATTCGCTGCGGCTCTTATTGTACCTGAATTTGGAGATATGCGTTCATGGTGCGAAAAAGAGGGTATCCCTTATACTACTAATGAAGAAATGATTACACACCCGCAGGTGCAAACTAAATTTAGAAACATTGTGAATAAATACAATAAATTCTTTGGTGACACCGAACAAGTAAAACGATTTAAACTTATTGGCTATCCTTGGACGGTTGAATCCGGCGAACTAACTCCAACACTTAAGTTAAGAAGGAATTTTATATTTACAAAATTTGCAGAAGAAATTGAAGGGCTTTTCAATTAGATTTAGAAAACCTAATATCTTACTTTATTCCCCGATAACTTCTAAATTAACAGTAACTTTTACATCCTTGTGAATATTAATCTGAGCAGAATAATTGCCTAATTCCTTAATATGTTCAGCAGGGAGAATGATTTTCTTACGGTCAATTTCAATATTGTGCTGTTCTTTCAATGCCTGAGCCACGGCAATAGTATTTACAGACCCAAAAATAGTGCCTTTTTCTGATGCTTTCTGAGCAATTTTTAAAGTCAAACCATCAATTTTACCAGCCAAAAATTCTGCTTCTTTGCGAATTTTTTCAGCTTTGTAAGCACGCTGTTTCACGGTTTCGGCTAACATCTTTTTATTTGAAACAGTTGCCGGAATGGCTAATCCTTTAGGTAACAAATAGTTTCTCGCATAGCCATCTTTAACTTTTACGAGATCATCGGTATAACCTAATTTTTCTACATCATGTTTTAAAATAACTTCCATAATACAGCCCTCCTATTGGTTAGTTTTTAAATTGTCGGCTACAAAAGGAAGCAACGCAAGGTGGCGTGCACGCTTAACAGCCTGAGCTACTTTCTTCTGAAACTTTAAAGAAGTACCTGTTAAACGTCTGGGTAAAATCCTGCCTTGTTCGTTTACAAATTTCTTTAAAAATTCACCATCTTTATAATCAATATATTTAATACCGCTTTTTTTAAAGCGACAATATTTTTTTGTTTTGAAATCCACCGCAATGGGTGTTAAATATTTAATGTCGTTTTGTGCCATGGCTTATTCCTCCTTGTTTTCTTGAATTGGTTCATAATCTGGGTCATCTATAATATCTTCTACAGGCTCATATTTAAGTTCCCGTTTAGGTTCAGATTTAATTTCGAAAATTGCTTCCGGTTTTGTTTCCTTTTTTTGGCCAAACTTATGGGTGCGCCTTTTTTCTGCATAAGCAATAGCATCTTTATCAAGCGTAACCGTTAAATAGCGCATAATTCTTTCATCACGGCGGTACTGTAATTCAATTTCCGCCACTACAGAAGGCTCAGCTTTAAATTCAAATAGTTGATAAAATCCTGTGGATTTTTTTTGGATTTGGTACTCAAGTCTCTTGAGCCCCCAATTTTCCTGATGAACAATTTCCGCACCCTTGTCGCGGAGAATGTTCTCAAATTTTTTTACCGTTTCCTTCATCTGATCTTCAGACAAAACGGGTGTCATAATGAAAACGGTTTCATACTGCTTTAACATACTGTTTTAATTTATTATTAATATTCAATCCCATTTTTGGGGGCAGCAAAAATATAAAAATTTTAATACAAGAAATGGGCTCCAATAAGCAGTTTATTAGATTTTTTCGTTACTGACATTAAGTTTTTTACTCTCTTTAAATAAGGAGGATGCACGTTCCCGATTATTTTTTCTCAATTGACCGGGCGTATTGCCAAAATATTTTTTACAAAAATTACAAAAATGAGCCGGCGACGAAAAACCAAATTCGTAGGATAATTCTGAGAAAGTTTTCTTAGTAGTATTAATTTCTTGATAAATCTTCTTTGCTTTCTGCTCTTGCAACCATACGTAGGGAGACATATTAAAAACTTTCTTAAATCGCTTATCAAATCCGGAAGGACTATAATTGATAATATGTGCTAATTCTTTAACTGTCTTTGCTCTATCTAAATTCTCGTAAATTTTATTGGAAAAATTAAGATCATTACAAAAAATGGGACTAAAAAAATTTGAAACCTCATATTTATCATAATAGGCTCTTAACAGGTATAGGAGTTCCCTAATTTTAATTTCATAGAAAAAACTGCATCTGAGACCATCTTCTATATACTCTTTCATGGTATTGGCAAAATCCGTTACTCTTTGATTGGGAGGTAATAATCCCAGGTCAGGATTATTTCTCATATTTCCATATTCTTCTAAAAAGAACTCAAACGGCATGTGAGCACAAAAAGAGATGTTGACTTTTATTTTAATTTTTAAAATAATTGAATTTTCTAATGCATGAATCAGAGAAGGACTATGTAAAGGAGTTAATGCTATTTCATACTTGTTAATACGTTGATTTAAAGATCTTTTACAGGTTATCTGTATGGCTCCCTGAATAACTATATATATTATAGTAAATTCAGATTCTATGTGAAAATCCTCATTTTTTGCTAAAGGTATAATTTCCAGGGTGGAATCAACCGTACTGTACTGAAAGCATTCTAAATGCTCATCTGCGTGATATAATTTCATAGGTAATATATTTTAAATTTTAATAATAATCTGCCAAAAAAAGAATATAACTTAATATATAATGTAAAATGTTAACAATATATTGTACTATTAGACAAAAAAGCATTATTTCTTTATTTTTTTAATGTTTCTGCCTTGTTGTTGTTATTTTCTTAGGTGTAAAGTTAAAAAATCATGTTTATTTGCATTTATTAATAAAACCAAGTAGATATCATCAATAAAATCAATTCATTATTATGAAAAAAATTATTTTTTCACTCACATTTGTTTTAATTATAGGTATTGTAGAAGCCAATCCGGGGATGTGGCTACCGGTTTTACTCAAACAAAAAGAAGCAGAGATGCAAAAGTTGGGTTTTAAACTCACTGCCGATGATGTGTATAGTACCTATCATAGCAGTATGAAAGATGCTGTGGTGTTTTTTGGAAGAGGATGCACCGGTTCCGTTATCTCAAATAAAGGATTAATTCTTACCAATCACCACTGTGGTTATTCGGAAGTTCAACAACATAGTACGATAGAAAATAACATTTTACAAAATGGATTTTGGGCCATTACTGGGCAAGATGAGATTCCATTTGAAGGGCTTACGGTTGCTTTTTTAGTTTATATGGAGGAGGTTACCGATTCTATTTTGAAAGGTACGGAAAACGTTGCTACGCTTCAGGAACGTGATAAAATTATTAATGAAAATATTAAAAATACTATTGCCAGGGCTATTGAAGGTACTGACTATGCTGCTGAAATTAAACCCTTTTATTATGGAAATAAATATTATATGTTTGTAAATCGGGTATATTCCGATATACGTTTAGTGGGAATTCCTCCCGAAAGTATCGGCAAATTTGGCGGTGATACCGACAATTGGATCTGGCCCCGACATACGGGAGACTTTTCGCTGTATCGCATATATGCTGATAAAAACGGCAATCCGGCCAAATATAGTCCCGAGAATATGCCCTTAAAAACCAATACGTATTTTCCTATTTCTCTTAAAGGACTGAATGAAGGGGATTTTACCATGGTTTTAGGTTATCCGGGTACCACGCAGCAATATCTCACCTCCGATGGAATTGATATGGCCGTGAATTATAGAAATCCGCCACTCATTCATCAGCGCGGAATCCGTTTGGATATTATGAAAAAATATATGGACCTGTTACCAGAAATTCGATTAATGTATTCAGCAAAAGCTAATAATATTGCTAACGGTTGGAAAAAGGCAATTGGTGAAAGCAAAGGAATTAAGGAAACTAAAGTTTTACGTGTAAGAGAAAAGCAGGAAAAATTTCTGGAATTTTTTGCCAATCAAAATACAAACAATAATCATCGTTATCAATTATTAACCGAAATGAAGGTGCTTTACGAAAAATATAAAGAATTGGAAACAAAAGCAGTAACACTCCGTGAAACTTTCCTTGCCATTGAATTGGGAAAATTTATTGAATCGGTTCGGCCGCTACTCAGTGAGCCTTATCCGTGGACGGAAAAAACGAAAACCCAATTGTTAGAAACTGCCCATACTTTTTATTCCGATTACTATAAACCTATTGATAAAGAAGTTTTTGTAGAATTATTGAATTATTATTTTAATGCTACCAAAAAAGAATGGATTCCTGAACCATTGCAAAAATATGCAGGTATAGATAAAGAAACGTTGCAAAATATGTCAAAGCAATGGTACGATAATTCTGTTTTTTCAGATAAGGAAAGATTTGTGAAATTTGTTGAAACCGCATCTAAAAAAGAGGTTACTTCAATTCATGATTGGTTGAAAAAGAACACCCTATTTTTTGATGCGAATACGGCATTAGTGGAAATCAACACTAATTCGTATACTGAAAATACGCTTCCCAATATACGCCGCCAAATGGATGCCAAATATAGAGAATGGGTGGCGCCTTTTGCAGCAGATACTACAGGTAAGTATTTTCCGGATGCCAATCTGACTTTAAGGGTAGCTTTCGGAAAAATGGAAGGATTTTCTCCCTACAATGGGATGCTCTATTTACCCTATACCACTACCGATGGAATACTTCAAAAAGAAGACCCAAATATTTATGATTATAAAGTAGATAATAAATTAAAAGATTTGATTCTCTATAAAGATTTCGGATCGTACGCAGATATGAATGGGGAGATGCGAGTAGCATTTATTGCCAGTAATCATACTACCGGCGGCAATTCCGGAAGCCCCATTATTAATGGCAACGGCGAATTGGTAGGTGTTAACTTTGACCGCGCCTGGGAAGGGACTATGAGCGATTTGTATTACGACGCTAAACGATGCCGAAACATCAGTATGGATATACGTTATGCGCTGTTGATAATAGATAAATTTGCCGGTGCGCAACGTATTATTGAAGAAATGGAACTAAAGTATTAAAACTGGAAATATATAAACGGCTGTAAATCAGCAGTAATAAACTGATATACGATGAAAACAATCAATACAACCGCACCCCCGATCACCCAAATGGGGAGTAATGCAAAGTTGAGTCGGTACCATCTTTTCCAATGTTCGGGAAGCCAATGGATAAACATCCCTATCCCAAAGAGGATAAACACTGTTTTATAAGTTTCAATTATTTCAGGGATTTTTGCCCAATTCCACGAGCCGCCAATTTGATTGACCATGGCTTTGGCGATGCGCCATGCGTGCGCAGTTTGTTCTTTCGGACTTAAATTAGAACCGGAACGGAAAAACAATCGGGTAAAAGTGATAAAAATAAAGGTTAAAAATATAGACCACCCCCGATTTAATTTCTTGAGCGGATTTCTTTTAAAAATATCTCTATAAATATAGGTCAGAAATGCTCCAAAGAAAATGAGACCCGTCCAGACGATTGCGATTTTAAAGGCGGGAAAAGGGAAAAAGATAAAAAGGAGAAAAGAAAGAAGGAGGAAAAACGAAGTAATATATAGCCGTTTAAAATTATTAAGAGAGCACCACCCTTTAAAGATGAGGATCCCCATGCCGTTCAGTCCGCCCCAAATCATAAAATTCCAACTTGCCCCGTGCCAGAGACCTCCCAGCAGCATGGTAATCATTAAGTTCACGTGAGTACGAAATTTTCCTTTGCGATTTCCACCCAGCGGAATATACAAATAGTCTTTTAACCAGGTAGATAAAGAGATATGCCACCGTTTCCAAAAATCTCCCGGATTGGTAGCCTTATAGGGTGCATTAAAGTTTTGGGGCATATAAAACCCCATCAGCATGGCCACCCCAATAGCAATGTCGGTGTAACCGGAAAAATCTGCATAAACCTGCAAAGAATACACAAAAATGGCAGAGAGATTTTCGAAAGAGGTAAACAGTTGCGGATTTTCTATCACTCTATCTACAAAATTCACCGCTAAATAATCGCTGAGAATCAGTTTTTTAAGCAATCCGTTTAATATCCAGAAAATTGCAATTCCAAATTGTCTTCTGCTGAGAAAAAACTTCTTGTACAATTGCGGCATAAATTGATTAGCACGCAGGATAGGACCCGCTACCAAACCCGGAAAGAAACTCACAAAGAATCCGAAATCGAAAAAATTGGGCGTGTGCGAAATTCGTTTTCTATACACATCAATCAAATAACTAATGCTCTGAAATGTGTAAAAGGAGATTCCTACCGGTAGCACAATATTATCTACACGGAAGTAGGAACTGCCCGAAAAGTTATTCACCCACAACGCCAAATAATTTACCATCTCAATATTCGTATGAAATACGGAATTATATACCGAAGTAAAGAAGTAGGCGTATTTAAAATAGGCAAGCAGTAATAAATTGATAAATACTCCTAAAAAAACAAACCATTTCCGTTTTCCGATATGTGAGGACAAATCGATTTTTTTACCTATCCAGAAACAATTTAGTGTGGTGAATAATAATAAGATAACAAAAAGCCCTGAAGTTTTGAAATAAAAAAACAGGCTGGCAAACATAAGAAACACATTTCGCAGCAGAATCCTGTTTTTTACTAAGGTTAAGCCGGCATAAACCAGTGCAAAAAATGCCCAAAAATAAAACTGAGTAAACAAAAGCGGAAACTTATCATTGAAAGACAATAGATTAATAAAAAAGAGTTTTATATTTTCAAAGGTCATTTCTATAAATAAAGTTGGCAAAAATAGCAGTTTTGTATAAAAAATTATCTTTGCCGTCAATTTTGTCTGAAGTATGTTTTCCCAAGATAAAAGAGACTAACAAGACTGTTTTTTATGAAGAATTTGTTCATTTTTTTACTTTTTTTTACATGTTGGCACTCTTTTTATGCGCAGGAGATTGCGGTAGGCGACCCTGAGATGGAACTCATTACCGATAAAGAATGGAATGTTTTCTTAGGGTTGAACAGTTCGGGTTTCAGTTTCGGGTTTCAGCAGGGCAAGACACCCAATTACAAAGAGAAGCACTTATGGGAGATTGAATTTTTATATTCTATTCATTACAAAGCAGTATTACGTAGATATTCTCCGGAGGGAAGAGCTTTCAATTACGGCAAGTTATACGACCTCTTTTTTCTTCGCGGGGGGTACGGTTACCAGCGCATTATTGCCCATAAACCCTATTCTGGCGGGGTGCAAATACGATGGTTTTTCAGCGCCGGTGCTTCTATCTGCTTCGGTGTACCCACCTATTTAGAGATTCGCAAAATTGATTCCGTGGCAAGTGGAATTTTATACTCTCATACGGAAATTGAGCGGTATAATCCTGATAAACATACTTTCGGAAATATTATTGGTGCCGCCAGCTTTTTCGACAGGTTTCATAAAATAGCAGTGCGCCCGGGCTTTTACGGAAAAGCCGGTTTAAATTTCGATTTTAGCAACAACCCGCTGCGAATGCAGGTGCTTGAGGTGGGAATCTCTATGGATATGGTATTCCCTTTCATTCAGCAAATGGCGTTTAACAAAACCAAACCGGTATATTTTTACGGCTATATTGTCTATTCTTTTGGAAAGAAGAAGCCGAGGTACGACTTCTAAAAAAGGCTGCCCTTCTTCCAAATATATTTGCTGTTTTTTATAAACAAATAATGAACTTGCAACACCCAAAAGGGTGTAAAAATATATGAAATTGATTTTCAATTTTTAATGATTTTGCCCTGGCCGGAAAAATAAGTAAATCTTACAAGAATTATTTTTTTCTATTTTTGCGAGTTGCATAAAAGAATCCAAATAATGCACTTTCTTACCGAAAAATTCAAAAAATCATCTTTTTAATACCAAATTCTATTATGAAAAAGTTTTTCTTTCTTTCTGTTATTCTGGCTTTATTCAGCATGTTTGCTTATGCACAAAAAGGCTATGAAGTGAAATTCTCACAACCCCAAAGCAACGAGTATCAACTGTCGTTTCAATTAACCGATTGGAATCTTACGAAAGTTGAATTTGGCGGGGTAACGTATCAACAAATTGTTTTTAATTCTTCCACGGTTACCCAGGAGAAAGGGTGGGCGGAGTTGCCGTTTATCAGCGCTTCCGTTCAGTTGCCGGCGCAAAAAAATGTGGATTTGAGTGTTACCTACACCCGGTACACAGATTATGACCTCAATTTTCCGTTAGTGCCTTCAAGAGGCAGTTTCAACAGAAATCAAGACCCCGGTACTATCCCGTACGTCATTGATCCGGCTTCTATAGTGAATCAATTTTATCCTGTTGAGTTGGCAAAAGCGGAAGAGCCTTACATTATCCGCGATGTAAGAGGTACCTCCGTGAGGGTGTTTCCATTTCAGTACAATGCCGCCACAAATACTTTGAGGGTTTATACCCAGGTGAATGTGGTTTTAACCGAGAACCAGGAGCCTGCCACCAACCCCCTACTCACAGAAAATGCCAACCCCATTCGTGAAGTGAGAGGAATGTATAGAAGCATTTTTATCAATTATCAGGAACCGAGAACTCCATCCTATATGGCAGAATATGGAGATATTTTGGTAATCACTACCTCAAGAGATGAGGCTGCCATTCAGCCTTACATTGACTGGAAAAAAGAAAAAGGATACAACGTAACCAAAGAAGTTGTTACCACAGGAACGAATGTAAAATCACTGATTCAAAGTAAATACACCGCCAACCAAAATTTAATGTATGTATTGCTGGTGGGTGGCTGGAATGAAATTAAGAGCGATATGTTTACCTCTGCACTGGGTAATGGTAGCGGACCTACTGACCCTATGCTGGGTGATGTTTCCGGTAATGCCAGTGATTATCGCCCTGATATCTCCATTGGACGTATGTCGGCAAGCAGTGCAGCGCAAGTTACCATACAGGTAAATAAAACCATACAATATGAAAAAAATCCAACTTTAGATCCGAGTTGGCGGGAAACTTTTATCGGAATTGCTTCAGAGTATGGAGGGGGTAGTCAAGGCGATGATGGGGAATCCGATATTACCCACATGACCCGAGTTTATACGGAAAGACTGCAAACACCCATATTTACTTATAATACTTTTAAGCAAAATTTCGGCGCTTCTGCAACTGCAAGCACTTTAGCCGGCCATATTAACGCAGGTTCTTCAAACATCGGATATGTAGGACACGGTTCTGAGACTTCTTGGGGAACTACAGGTTTTAGCACTTCAAACGTTTCGAATCTTACCAATGGTACGAAATTGCCTTTTATTACATCGGTGGCTTGTTTGAATGGTGCTTTTCACAGTCAAAATGGTAACTGTTTCGCCGAAGCGTGGTTAAAAAAAGATAATGGCGGCGCAGTAATTGCCTGGATGTCCACAATTAGTCAGCCCTGGAATGAACCCATGAGAGGACAAGATTATTTTTATGATATCCTCATTGGTGGATTTAAGTACAGCAATTATCCGGGGCAAAACGGAATTAGTACCGATGAACAGCGTACCCTCTGGGGTTCTCTGGTAGTAAATTCTGTCAACCTCATGCTGAGTGAATCTTCCGGTACCGGAGATAAGGAAACGGTAAGATCATGGACCACTTTTGGCGATCCGAGTTTGCAATTGAGAACCAAACTACCTGACCAGCTTACATCCTCCATGAATACGATATTGGTGGGAATGCCCTATACCACCACCATTACCGCTAACGGCAACCCCGTGAAAAACGCTTTAGTTTGCATCTCTCAAAACGGCGTGTATTACCATGCTTTTACCGATGCTGATGGAAATGTTAGTATTACCAACGATTTTCTCCCCGGCAATGTGCTTCTTGTGGTAACCGCATTCAATACCACTACTATCTATCAAAATATTGACTGCGTACCTGCAGAGGGGGCCTATTTGATTTATGACAATTATGCTGTGGTGGGTGCCGAGAAACTAACCTACACCTCTACCAATCAAGAGATTGCCGTTACCGTGAAGAACGTGGGCTCTGCCGCCACTACCGGACCGGTAAACGTTACCATTTCCTGCACCGACTCGCTCCTTACCATTGACAACGGAGCCGCACAATATACCGGCACTATTGCCCCCAACGGAACCGCCACCGTGAACTTTAATGTTTCCGTTTCTCATGATATTCAGGATGGAAAAACTTTTCCGGTAGATGTAACCGTAACCTCCACAGGAAAAACAGTATGGAACAGCAAAATGACTTTAAAGGCTTATGCACCCAATTTTTCTCTATCCAAAGTTTTAGTTAATGGTGTTGAAAATGCGAAGTTGCCCAAAGGAAATATGTCGAAAATTACCTGTGTAGTTGAAAACAAGGGCGGCGCAGATGCATTCGCCATTACCGGAGAATTGGTTGTTAACAATGAGTTTGTTATTATTCCTTGTGATGATAACAAAAATAGAGAAACCAAAAACTTGCCCGCAGGAGAAAGTATTAATTTGGACTTTTTTGTAATCACAAGTCCTTATATTCAAAGTGGCTACAATGTAAATATGAATTTGTTGCTCTCGGCGATGTATGAGCGTTCATTTACCGCGCCATTTACGGTTACGAGTTCTACCCCTGTTCTAGAAAATACCTGCTCATCAGGCAATCAAGATTGTAGTGGCGGCGATAAATTTACATCGGTGCAAATTCTAAAAGGAACTACTGTGTTGCTAAGTAATACAAGCGGAGATTGTGCATCAGGAGGATACCAGAACTATACTAACATGGTTGTTCCGTTAGAACCCGGACAACAATATACGATTAAGATAAAATGCGGATATGCTTCGCAACAAGTGGGAGGATGGTTTGATTTGAACGGAAATAACACTTTCGAATCTACTGAAAAACTGATCACTATGAATGGCGGCACAACTGAAACCAGCTCTACTTTTACTATTCCTGCTACTGCTACTGCCGGCGAATACCGTTTCCGGCTTGTTTCTAAATGGAACAGTGCTCCTGCTGCATGCAGCAATTCTAGTTATGGACAAACCCACGATTATACATTCACTATACCGAATACTTTACCGCAAGTGCAAAATGTAAATGCCGAATTGGATGGGGATAATATTAAAGTTATTTGGCAAGCCCCGGCAGAAGGAACACCCATTGGTTACAATGTTTATAGAAATGGCAATAAACTAAATGGTGCAACCCCGCTTACTGTTTTAACCTATACGGAAGAAAATGTTGTAGAGGGTATTTATGTGTATAATATAACTGCTGTGTATGATGGGAATAAAGAATCGAATGCCCTAATGTCGAATGTGATTTGTAACTTCATGGTTTGCGAAAAACCGGTAAATCTTCAAGGAACTTCGGAAGGGAAAACCGCTATTCTTACCTGGGAGGATTCTCCAATCATAGAAGGTACCCTATTGGGATACAACATTTATCGTGACGGAGTAAAACTTAACGAAAGTTTAATAACTGAAAAAAAGTACAAAGATGAAAATCTTGCCGCCGGAACATACAAGTATCAGGTATCCGCTTCTTATGATCACTGTGCAGAATCTGATTTAACGGATTCTGTGAGTGTTACTGTATATCTAGCCTGCGAACCGCCGGAAAATCTTAAAGGATATCAACTAAAACTCGTAAAAGGAGAATACCTTATCCAACTTAATTGGGATAAGCCGGAAAACATTGATGGCGTATTGTTAGGATATAATATTTATCGCGATAGCTTAATAGTCTATAAAGAAATTTCCGAAACGAATTTTATAGATATCGTTAATACTTGCTGGAAATTCTACTCTTATCAAGTATCCGCTGTTTATGAGCATTGTGAATCGGCATTAACGGATACTATTTTAATCTATGTTGACGAAAATCAAGGCATCAATGATTTTCAGACTTCCTCATTCAGCATTTTCCCGAATCCATCTACCGGAAGCGTAACCATTGAGGGCGAAGGAGTCAATCGTATAGAGATTTATGATGTACAGGGAAGAATCCTTTTTGAGCAGAATGCAGAAGGCAGAAAGCAGAATGTAATTAATGTTTCGCATCTTCAGGCGGGCATCTACTTTGTAAGAATCTATTCTGAAAATAATGTTGCCGTTACAAAACGGTTGGTGATAATAAAATAGGCGGAAGGAATAATAGAAAAAAACAGGCTGGTTTCAAAATTATGGAAACAGCCCGTTTTGATTTTCTAAAAAGCAACCCAATGTATGATTTTGGTTATTTTTTAATCAACTTTCTGACAATCACTCTATCTTGAGTAATCACTTTAATAAAATAAATGCCCGATGAAAAAGTTGAAATATCAATATTGGAAGTAATGCCTTGTAAATTACAATTTAAAAGAGGTTTCCCGGTAATATCAAATAATATCACTTTTTCATCTCCTCTTGACTTCGACACTTTGAAATTCCGTGTTTTGTAATTTTCTATATTTTAGTGTTTTACAAATTTTGGGACACCGATTTGGGTGTCCCAGCCCAAAAAAATGTT
>Ga0209628_10000150_pt1 | contig 38360 bp, 28 predicted proteins | sample TergutCu122P4_FD_187285 | JGI IMG/M metagenome (GOLD analysis project Ga0209628, IMG submission 187285) | Cubitermes ugandensis P4 segment gut microbial communities from Kakamega Forest, Kenya - Cu122 P4 (SPAdes) (version 2) | ecosystem: Host-associated > Arthropoda: Insects > Digestive system... | reverse complement strand
GAGGGTCCACCTGGTGGTCCACTCCGATGAGCTGGACGGCGGTTACGCGGTGGCAGACGGTACGGGCAAGGTGGTGTTCGAGTTCAAAGTCCCGGGTGACTTCGCTGTTGGCGACCACAAGGTAACACTGACGGGCGAAAAGTCGGGCGTGGTGCAGACCGGTTTCAAGGTGTTGGCCGACGCGCCAACGCCGAAACCGGTGGCAGGCACAGGCGGAACGGTCTCCCCAACCCCGGACCCAGGCTGGTGGTTGGCGGCAGGCGGCACGCCGCTGCTGCTGGTCGTACTGCTGATGGGAGCCGCCGCACACCAACGCAAGATCACCACCAGGTGGCGCCAACACCAGAGCTGAGCCCCTCCATGTGACAGGGGCATGTGACAGGGGGACGGTACGTTTTTGTCACATCCTGTGACAGGGGGACGGTATACGAAGTTGAAGAACCGAAGGTTCTGATACGCTTTTGTCACACTGACGTACCCGTGACACAAAATCGTCCCCTCGTCACGCCCGACTTCAGGTCGTACAACAACAACTGCTACCCTGGAACCGTGGCGAGTGAACCATGGGCAAGTAACGATCAAATCCTGACTGGTCTGGACGGAGTTGGGTGTGTGTCGATCCTTGCGTTCGTACCGTTGCTCAGTGTCGGCATCTGGATGTGGGTCGCGCAGCCGGTTCCTTCGCGTTGGGGGATGCTGACGGTGGGGTTGGGCGTGGCGGTGCTGCTGGCCGGTGCCGGCATGCTCTTCCGTCCACGAAAGCCCAAGGAGCTGATCCCGGCGGAAGGAGCCATCGTCGACATTTCGCGTGTTGGCGAGAAGAGCTCATACACGATCAGCGTCGAGTACACCACCGAGGGCGGTCAGGTATTCAGGGCAGACGTCTCGCGTAATCTGGACCCGTTCATCGATGCCGGTGTGAGGGTCGGCACGCCAGTGTCTCTGGTCTACGACAAAGCTAATCCCGCCCTGATTCGTGTAGACAAGCCTGGGAACGCGGCCAATACCGATCCAGGTGTCGCGCCGGGGCTGACATACGAGCCGGATCCGCCGGTCGCGCCCCAACTTCCGCCCGCCCCACGGCCTGAGTGATTGACCTCAGGGGGTCCAGTCGCCACGGGACACGTGACAGGGGGACGGTACGTTTTTGTCACGGGCATGTCTGATGTGACAAAGACGTATCAGAACCTTCGGTCCTTCAACTTCGTCCCCTTGTCACACCCCTGATGGCTGCATCAGAACTTTGCCCACGCTGTTGCCGGATTCAAGCAACCGGTGCGCTGCGGGCCCGTCCGCCAGCTGGAAAACACATGGTACGCTGACGCCTATCGCCCCGCCAGCCAGGTAGGCGAACAGCCTGTCGGCACGGGCTTGGCGTTCACCGGACGAGGTGAGGAAGTCCCACAGATCTCCGGTCAGCAGGCGTTTCGAACCGGACAACAAGGTACGCGGGTCGATCATCGGCGGGGCGCCACCCGCCATGCCGAAGAGCACAACCGCGCCACGACGTTTCAGTAGGGCGATGCTGTGTGGCAACGTCGTACCAATACCGTCATACACCGTGTCGAACCGGCCCTCGTTGGCCGCCACCCAGTCGGCGTCCCGGCTGGGAAACACCTCGCGAACCCCGAAACCCAGGGCCACCTGACGCTTGTCCTCCGTGCTCGCCGAACCGTACACCTCGACCCCGTCGGCGATCAGCATCTGCGCCAGGATCTGGCCGACCCCGCCCGCAACACTGGTGACAAACACCTTGTCACCAGGTGAATTGCGGCCAAGGTCGTGGGCCAAGAAGTCCGCCGTCAACCCTTGCAGGCCAACGGTGGCAGCGAGTCTCGTATCAACCCCGTCAGGCAGCCAAATCACGTGGTCGACAGGAACCACCACGTACTCCGCGTTCGCCAGCGGTACATCAACGAACAACACCCGCCGGCCGACCATGCCAGCCGGACCATCCGCGACGACACCGGCGGCTTCATAACCGTTGATGTACGGGGTGTGCGGTTCGAGATGGTACGCACCGCGACGCCGGTAGATGTCCGCAAAGTTGACACCGATGAACTCGGTACGCACCAGCACCTCCCCCGCCTGAGCCGAGGGCCGGGGCACATCACCGTACCGCAAAACATCCGGACCACCGAACTCCTCAAAGTACAAGGCCTTCATCGTTGTCATAGCGTACATCCTTCCAACCGGATAGCGCAGATTCTACAACGAAGCCATCGGGGAGGGTTCGGTAACGGAGCCATTGGGGACAGGTCGGTGCGGAGTTCTGTCTTGCTGCCCACATGAGGACCGCAGTGTGAGCAGTGCTGTCAGAGCTGCAGCCTCTGGTGAGCCATCGGGGCGGTTGGTCGTTGACTACTTCCAGTACCCGTCATGCTGCGGACACACCAAACCGGTGTTGTTGCAGGTACGACAGGTCAGCCGCCCGAACAGCCCCGATGCCCGTCCGCCTTTGCAGGCCGGGCAGTCATGTACCGGCCGCCCGCATTTGCGACATGTGATGGTCATGGTTTTCTCACCTCCTTCCGTACTTGCTCAGTTGTCACACAAAACCACGCCAGTGGCAACGAGGGTTACGTTGCGTTCCGTGGCCGCACAGGCCTCGATCTGCGTACCCGTGGCCGGGTCCCAGTCCTCGCAGGACGGTTGCGTGTCCCCGACACCCTGGGGGTCGATACGTGATCCGTCGACCCCCGCTTGTACTAGATACATTGCCACGGCATCCGCGCGGGCCAGCGACAGTTCCAACCCGGACGGCTCAGTTCCCGTCGAAGCAGTGTGCCCCGTTATCCGGATACCGGCCTCGGGGTGTTGCTTCAGGATCTGCGCCGCCTGGTCGAGCAACACCTTGGCTTCGTCCCTGAGATCTGCCTTGTCAGGCTCGAACAAGGTATTGGCCGGCATCACCCATGTGGTGGAGGTTGGCGTGCAGGTCGGCTGGATGTCGCCGAAATCGATCGTACGGTTGGGAATCGGTACGACATCCACCACCGGCAGCCCGGCGACCGGCGGGGCCGGCCTGAAGGCGGTCACCGCGTCCGGCGGCACCATCGTACCGCCCCGTGCCGCGATCACGCCTTGCCAAATGCTATTCAGATTCTGCAGCGATGTGGAGTCCAGGGCCGGTTGCGGGTCCTGGACGGCACCGAGCGTTTCGAAGGTGACAGTCATGCCGTACAGAGCCTCACTGGCCGGAATCTCCTTGACGATGGCCGCCGGGTCGCGTCCCAACAGATCTTGCTGGAACTCAATCAGGCCGGCGGTTTGAAGACCGGAGTCGTACACATGAATGTGACAGGCCAGGCGGGACACAGCCAGCTTGGCCGCCGTCGACTCGATCGCCCCAAGGACGTCCGCCTGTGGCTTGATGGCCTTGGCTGCCGAAACCGCGGCGATGGCACCGTTGCGGATGTGGCAAGCCAGTGCCGGTATTCGGCGCATGATTCGTCCTTTCTGGCCGGCAGGGTGCATCCGAAGTCCGGCCCATCCGATAATCACGGGTAGATTCCCGCGCGTTCGTCGGGAACTCGATCCTGCTGGATAGTGTTCTGGCAGCCGGTGTTCAGTGAGCGAAAAGCCTGCCTGTCGCCAGCGTTCGGCTGTATTGCCCCTGCATACGGATACATAATCGAGGTCACGTCTTCGTCATCGTGACCGAGGCCGAGCGCGTGACCAATCTCATGGAGGACTACCATGGCAGCTAGTTCTGGGTTGTCAGGTATGGCCGAAGCGAACCACTCATCTTCCAGACGAATATCTGCTCCTGAGATTGTTGACGTGAACCGCGTGGTCGTCACCCCAATTGCATCACCTGACAGTCCAGGGTCGTTTGCTTCGTAGCGAAACTTGATCGTCATTATGGTGCCAGCAGCCTCGGACTCGTTCCCGTTAACAAGCATCAGGCCGGTCATGGAAGACGCGTCATCGAGAGCCGCTTGCACAATGAGTTTGGCGCCAGAGGGTGCGGTTTTGGTGTCAACCTGGAAGACAACAGGCAAGCAAGCATCAACCAGGATGGGGGCGTTCCCCACAACCCTGGTGTAGGTGTATCCCTTGGGTAGTGAGACAGGACCAGGCACGACTGGCTCAGAATCGGGAGGCTCTGTCTCTGGTGGAATCGGGCTAGGAACTGACACGGCGCTCGGTGGGGATGGTGCCTGGGTCAGCACGGATCCATGAACGGCGGAAACACCGAACATTACAACCCCAGCGGCCATGAGCAGGACAGCTCCCGCGTGAGCACTGACGTACTGACGGCGGCCTCTTCTAAGATGCGAGCGACTGCCGCGCACATGGAGCGGACGATGGGTTCGGCGAGATTTTCTTACGCGTTGGACCGATTCGAACATAATCATTGGTGAACCTTTCAGAGTCAGTGACTGGCCCGTGGTGGGAGTCCCTCACGAGGGACGACCCACCACTGGCAAGCCTCATGGTCAGCCGTTCAGATGGAAGGCTGGAGCGTTGGCCTTGACGGTCTGAAGCTGCTCTTCAAGCCCGGCCCGATGATCGTCCAAGGCGAGAACAACCCGGGCACGTTCGATGATCGGCATCAGGTTGGTCCCATTCTCTTCTTGATTGCTGCCGCCTTGTTGGCGCACGGTTTCGAGGAGCTTGGGAAACGCGATCGTCTTCAGATAATGAATGTCATTCTCAACTTCATCCAGGCCTTCCTCGGCGTCTGTCACATCGTCAGTCCAATCAGCGTCATACGCCTCGCCTTGCTCCTTGATGCTGTCTCTATCACGCTGGTACCTACTGCCGTCCAAAGCCACTGCGGCGTAGGCCAGGATTGCGCTACCATATCCCACCACCGCGGCTAACCCTGCTACGACAGCAGGCTCCCACCAGTTGGCAACATCCAGAGAGACATATCCCCGGATGACCACGGTTGCAGTCACGATTGACGCCACCAGCAGGGCGGCTGCAAGATACCAATTTCGTTTACTCTTGTCACGTTTAGCGGCAGTCTCCAGATCTTCGTGCAGGTTGAGCCGATAGCTGTTATGTGCATGCCCCGCACGCTCCGCGAAGAACCGCTGTAGCAGTGGTAGGCAGATGACCATAACAAGCGCCGTTATAAAGGGAATCGGGTTGGTCCATGGCCTGAACCAGTCAACATTCCAAATGAATGTTGTGTAGGCAAGGATGCCCAGTGATTCAAACCACACGGCCCATTTGCCGACCGCTTGCAGCCATGGAGGCGCCGGCTGGTCGACATACCCCCAGCCCGCCGCCGTATGGCCATTCATCACGGCATCAAGGTATTTTACGTGCTCATAACCAGGCTTGTCGGAATGACTGGTGCCGGTCTCATCGGACACGTAGGGAGGTGGTGGCACGGAAGCCGTCCGGATGATGTCTCGGACCGAGTCCAATGTGGCCTTTATCCTCTTCGTTACGGGGTCGATCAGTTGGACACAGAGGGTGCCTGCGACCTGGAAAACTGACGTTTCGGCGAGCCCGTCAGGAGTCGATCCCGCCAAGTCCTTGATGGGATCATGGCCTTCAGAGTCGTCTGAAGGCACGATGGTTGTACTCATGTTCTTTCCTATCTAATTAATGATTTCAGTGGCCCTGATGATGACCACACGATTCAAGGGGCTTGCTGGGTCTTCGGGATGTGGCAGATGGTCCACTCCGCCGAATCCCTCCGTAGTTATGACTTGGGCGGGTATACCCATGCTGATGAGCAAAGACTCGACCCTGGTGGCTCTGCTGGCGGCCAACTGCTGGTCATAATCAGGCTGCAGCGGCCGCCCCTGGGAGTCAAACCCGCCCTCGTAGGAGCAGGTGCCTGTGATCGTGACTTTGGATGCCGTCTTCATTGCATCGACGCACAAGGACAGACTGGATGCGACACTTTGTTCGTCCATAAGAACGTCGGTGCCATACTCGAACGCCACCGCATCCAACGTGCAGGTCACTCCATGATCAGGAGCGGGCTGCGGCGCGACTGGTGTCGCCGGCAGTATGGGCAGTGGAGCAACAGGCACGTTTTGGGTGGAGGCTGGCTCCCCCTGTATCCCGTCAACGAAACTCACCGAAGATGCACCGCCATTCAACAACAAGGCCGTCCACAAATCATGGAGATACTGGGTTTGTGACGCTCGTACATCCTGCCCCCCAGAGTCGCTTGGCGCAGTCAAGTAAAAGGTCACCGGATTACCCGTTAGCTTGGGCACAGCCTGGGCAGCGGTTACAGTGTCGATCACTTGTTGTGCGGGGGTCTGCCAGTCGAGCACACGCATGTCAACTGGGCTTGTCAGGTCGATGCCAGAGCTGAACAGATAGACCGAAGCATCCTTGGGAATCCTGGCCGACAACAAGCCAACGTACATTGCGCGCGACTGCGTACCCGGCACAGCCTCATTCATGCGAGTTTCGATGGAGGAAATCTTCTCGCGCGTTGCTTGTTTAGCCCTGGCCGGCACATTCAGGATCTCGCCGCCAGAGGTTCGCGGAGTCATGTCCACCGCAGTTGACGTCACATGACCGTCACCATCTACTGCCACCAACAAGACACTGTCATGGTTGTCTGCAATGGAAGTCAGAGTCGTTTCCAAGTCTGTCAAGGAATACTTGGTGGTCTGAGCATCCGGAACAGTCCAAACTAGAACTGCCGCGGTCTCGGGAAGCGGCCACCATGGCTTGTTCGGAATCAGTATTCCAGCCGCCACGAGCCCCACAGCCGCCAGCCCAACGCCGACAGCCGATAGTATTCGGTGTCGGGATTGGTGGTTGGTCGACGCACGACGCGCCGGGCGCTTCGCGGTCACGCGCCTGTTTCGATGTTTTCTTGTCATTGGAAGGTCCTTTGCGTTGGGACCGACCAGTAGAGGGCCAGCCTGTGGTGAGTCCGCCCCCCAGATTGTGAACACGGCCACCCTCACCGGTACTGGCGACAGGTCGGTTAATTGAGTACCAAGCGGGTACGCAACCTACATCCAGATGCGCGCATCATTCATTGGTTGGAGAACCAAGCCAGGCAGCCGCTACGAACCGCAGCCCAAGGCCCAATAGGAAGGGAGCACCTCTGGCCGGGCCCGGCGCAAACCCGGGTCAGCGATCACTGGCACGATCTCGAGTGTCAGGTTGTCTGATCCATTGCTGAAGCGGATGGCTGCCGCTTCTCCTCGGCATGCATCAGCGTGTACTCACGCGTTACCACGTACTGTGTGATGCACATACCATCGTCCAACTGCAGGATGGGTGACCCCGTGAAGGTTGAGGCCCGAGCAATGTCCCGGGCTGTCTTGACCTTGATCATCGTCCCGGTTGGCTCCGTTTCGATGTTGATTACGTACGCATCGGAGTCGCGCACTGACATCGACTCCGCGACACCCGGGAGGTCCTTGGTCCGGATACATTTGGCTCGGCGGCGTCTGGCTTTGGCAATGGCAGTATGAACGGTGGTCTCCAATTCCCTGAAGTTACCATTGCTGTAGTCACGCCGTGACAACTCGTGCAGCGCATTGCGGCTTATCCATTGGACGCCAAGACCGGGGTTGTAGCGGGGGTTGATGGCAGCGAAGTCCACCAGACGTTCCCGTTCCGACTCCTCCCGATCCCGGAGTGAAGGTATCTCCACCTGGAACTCAAAACGCGCGTTAAGATCGTTGCGGAATTGCTGACGCTCAATCATGAGCGGAACATCGCGATTAGTGGCGGCAATAATCCTTACGAAGCCGGGAAAGGGATCAATGCCAAATGGTCTAATAATGCCATCCTGGAGGAATACCAGCATCGCGCGCTGGGCGGAAAGCTCAAGATCGCCTATCTCGTCCAAGAAGGCAACGCCGTAAGCGGCCTGAGCCAATAACCCCACCACTTCCCCGATTTCCGAGAACATGTTCGGGGCCGTGCCAAACAATTCATGCGTCAGGCCGTTGGAAGACAGGGCGGCACAGTTGACAGTCACATACGGGAAATGATCTTTCTCAACGCCCAGGTCACAGGCAATGAGGTTGCGAACCAGCTCGGCAACAAGAGTCTTCCCTGAGCCCGACTCGCCACGAATCAGCAGCTTCGGTGCTGTCCACACTGAGGCTCGGCCACCGGAACCAGGGTGCAGGAGTCGTCGTGCGCTCTCTGAATTGTGCAGCCGAAACACGTCGCGGAGTGACGGGTTTGCGGTCGGCAACTTGTCACCTGAGGAACTGGCGCCATAGGGGTCCCAAGGCGGGGTCTTGGGAAACAGGGTCCGTACATCGGACGGAAATGGTGTTTGCATGGCCACCACGGCATCCCGCAGTTGCTTCAGGAACGCCTCCATGGTCTTGCTGGACAATGAGAGCTGCCGCTGGGCGTCGTACTGGGCGAGATCCTTGGTTGGTGTGAACCAACGTCCGAGGTGAACATCGTCGTCCTTCGGACTCTCATTGTACGCGTCCTCTTCGAGGAGCTGGCGTACCGCCTCCTCGACCGCATGGGAACCGTCGTTCAGGAGGCGCAGTGTGAAGATAGCAGGTTGGAATAAGAGTGATGAAACCTCAAGATTCATACCGGAACCGCTGGACAACGCGGCGCGGACGTTCTCGTCTGCTGCAACGTCAAGCCACTCCTGAAGCAACGCGAGCTGGTCGCTGGTGGCATGAGCCGGCACATGAAGGATGATGTGAGGACCGTCGACTTTAGGCGTATCCGTAAGCTTGGCCCGGACAACCGTGTGGCCAACTTGTTCGACGAGTGCCACCACGCGCACAGGGACATCGCCAACGATAAGACAATTGGTCATGACTTGACCCCCGGGTTCAGGCGGCCAACGCTCCTCGCCGTGAGTTGCCGGGGTGGATCGAAGGCGCCGACAAGGCAGAGCGTTGCTACTGGTGCGGAACGTCCAACCTTGCTTGTCACCCCCAGGTCATCCAGCAAGTCTTGAGGCGTCGTGAGAGGCCAGAGACTTCGGTGCCTCGCGACGACATCAGGCTGATGGACAACAGCCAAAAGGGCCTCTCCATGGGCCCGGCGAATGGAGTCCGGCTGGACTGATGGCCGTCGAATGATTTGTGAGATCGTGGATGCTGTGAGTCGGTCCGGCCTTTCGGCAAGTAGGGCGGCCCCAACCTCAACGAGATCGTCGAACAAATTATCCTTGCGCCCTTGGGCGAAGAACCAGAGCGGTGCCAGGCCGAAAGGCGTCGCGATGACCACGCGCTTGTCGCGGCTTCCCTGGCCAGCCGATCGTTCGAGTTCCTTCATCGGATAGGAACCCATGACCCGCAACGCCTCCAGCGGCGTATGGCTCAAGAGCGCCCGGGGGTGGGTAGCGATCAGCGCCTGAGCCGTCTTGGCCCAACCATCTCTGAGGTGTTTGAGCGATTGCTGGATGCCCGGATCATCAGTCACTGGTACATGCACCTGGAACGCAATGTTCCCACCCGACGCGTAAATAGACAACCTCACCCATGGCATGTAGGACGCGGGCCCTGACTTCACATCATCTGCATCATCGCCGAGGATCGTGTCATCAGTGTTGTCCAGAATCCATTCGGGCATCTGGTCCACAGTGGGTGCGTCGTCGGCAATGCTTCTATCTTCGGTCCATTCTGGTGGTTCTTGACTATCGAGGTAGCGTTCGGCAGTGGCGGCTGCGTACCGTATGGCGGCGTTCTGCCGACCAACCCTGCGTCCAACACCCCTTGCCGTCTGGCGCCCAGGACTGCGCCCTCTGGACCGGCTCAGTGAAGCCCCATTCATGACAGTCCTCCTGTCGCCAGTTGCGTCCGGAAACCGCCGGACCACCGCTCCGAAGTACGGCTTGCAGCTTCAACAATCCAGGAGATACTGCCTCGCGCGGTGGCAGCTTCGAAGAGCGACCGGCCTCGCCGTTGGGCACAAGATACGAGGCTCCGCTGCCCTGGCGGAGCGAATGCCCGTAGCTCTCTCAACTCATCAAACGTGCTAATCAACTGCCTCAAGATGACCTGAATATGCACTGCCGCGACTTGTTCGTTCAACAGTTTGACGGCACGACTGACCACTGGAGCCATGACAGCGGTCCGCCGGTACGGATCGTCCAAGTTGCCCTGCAGCTTCAAGTACGAGCGCAAGTTGCGCGGATTGCCTCGACTGGTCATGCCGAAGGCGGCTGCCGACCGGCCTTCGCCGAAGACGGCTTTCAGCTCAGCCAAGGTGCTACCCAATGATCCCGTCTCACCACCGCCATGGAACACCTTCATTGACAATTGAGTGGAACGTTCGCCGATAAGCATCGCGGCCAGGACGCCCACTCGCCGGCCAATTGGCGGTGGCTGTCGCGTTCCCCGATCCTCGCCGTAGCAAGCCTGACACAGGCCATCCGGGGCTGAGCAGGTGAGCGGCGATCGTATGTCGTCAGGTGTGGCACAGGAATCCAGTCCGATGACCACGGGATCGGCTATCTCGACCAGCGTCTTTGTAAAGGCACCTGCATGTGGGGAAGTCAGCTTCTTCTCAGCCAGACTAGCCAACGCACCAGGGGCTGTCGCGAAGTAGTCATCGGTCGCGACACCCGTGAGGAAGCACCCCTCAACATCAACTGCAGGCGTACGGGGGTGACCGGCTGCCACAAGACCACGCTTGTCGAGAAGCTGGGTTACGGCACGATCACCGCCAGCCACTCCGGCTGCCATGGCCTGGCCGAGGCGGCCATCCCTGCCGTCCGCGAGCAAATCCAACGCTCCCAGTGACCAACCCGTTGCTGCCTCCAGGCCGCCACGCTCCACCTCGTCCAACCTGGCAAGGGCATCCTCAGAATCAGCAGCGTTGTCAACCATGACATCCACGGCCTTCGACAGAATCGCTTGGTCAATGCGTGTCCCTGCCGACCAGTCGAGAGGTGACTCTTGTCCGGTGTCGGACAAGAGGTACAAACCCAGAGCAATGTCGAGATCCATCTTCGCCAGAACGTTGCCTATTGCCGATGACCTCAGTGTGCAACCAGGTGACAAGTGGTTCCACGCATCAAGTCTCGCTCCATGTGTGGCCGGCCGGTGTACAGCCACAGTGTCACCGTCAAAGTCACCAGCAAGCCCAGCCAGCACGAGCGGATGCAGATGAATCGCATCACCATCAACAACGACCGTTCGCAGAGCAACCAAGTTGTAGGGGTGCAGGGATGGTTGCCTGTTCACAATTACCACGTCTCCAAGTGGCTGAAGCTCATCCACCCCCAGCCCACTCGCCATCGCTCGAGGCAGACCCACCTCTTCCGGACGAAGACTGAGGTCAGGCACAATGACGGAGCGGCCAGAGAACGTAACGGACTGGCCCAGCAGGTAGCGGCGCAGCAGACCACGTTTACCCTGCAATCTGGCAAGGATGCTATCGGGCCCAGGCTTCTTGGGCTCGCCTAAAATGGCTGTCACCTGTTGGCAGATTCGCCCCCACAGGCGGTCCGCTGCCATCGAGTCCTCCCCGGTGGCAGCCTTGTCGTACTCCACAAGTAGACTTGCGAGTCGCTCGTACGCGTAGTCGATACCACTTCTCGCTCCACCGGGATCGGGTGCCCTGAACGCGGGGGGGAGGACAGGGACACTGCCTAGCTTTGGCAGCTTGCGAGTGCCTTTGGTCTGCCAAGGATGCCGCATGGGTCGTGGCAACGGCAACGCGTAACGCACTCGCTCGGAGTCTGCACTCCTGAAACGTCCGTGAATGTCCTCACGGTAGAGCGGGTCCCGGCCCATGTCGGCCAGTTCTGCGGTCTCGGTACCGTCTTCCTCATGGTAAGCAGCCATCAGCCCGGCCAAGTCCAGTAAGGGTTTCTCCCACTTGCCGAGTTCCCGCCAATGTGGCAACTCTGGCAGCGGGTCTGTACGCCAGGTCGGGCGAACAGACCGGATTTCATTGACCCCCATGTCCTGCAGTGCGCGAGGTCCCGTCTCGTTGACAACCAGGTCAAGCCCAGCAACTGCCAGGTGGGCCTGCACACTACGTAACGATGCACGCGGCTTGCCTTGAGCCCATGGCAATTGAGCGGTTCGCTCTTGGAGTGCGTCCGCCAGCACATCAGTAGCTCCTGCCGCTTCGAGCGCCCACATCTCCATCTCCCCCAGGCGTTGGGCGGCACCCACCCAGTGATCATTCCTGTATTGACGGGTCTGAGATGGTTGTCCCGTGACTGGCGACTTCTGGAGTTCTCCGCCCCTCACGCTGATCTTGGAGGAAGCAAGATGGTTGAGCTTCATCATGTATTGAGGCCCGACAACTATCCCGTTATCACCCCCCAAGAGTGAGCCATCCGGCAGACTCAGTGGGAGCCGACCTCGCGGTGCCCCCAACTCACCAAGTCGCTTTCCGAGGGCCTCCGCATTCTCCACGATTCTGCCAACACGCCTCTGCTCCCCATCGGTCAACATGGATTCCAGACCAGCGTGCATCTCCCAGAGTTGACCGATATTAAGGCGCCGCAACACACCCACTGGGTTAAGGATTACCTCGACATGCCTGTTGCGAAGCCGGGCTGGTAATGCGTCGACATCTGGCAGACGTGGCATGTCTCGGTCCGGCAGGATGACGCTGACAACTCCCTTGCCTTGATGCCGGTTCGACAGCTTGTCTCCCACTGCCAGCGGCCGCCGCACCAAAATCATGAGAGAGACCGCGCCACGGTCAGCATCGATGAACGCAGTCATCAACTCCCCTGTCACTGGAGAGGAAACGGTGTACGTAGTACCTCCACTGCCGGTGACCAACAGAAGAGCATCCCCCTTGTCAACAGGACAGTTGGTGGCAGATGTCGGATCAAGAAGCCACACAACGGAGTCGCCCGGTGCCTTCGGCTGATCAATGCGAACCAGATGCGTTGATGTCATTCGTTCGGCAAATGACTCGCTAACAACGATGCCGTCTTCGAAATTCAGACCGTGCCACGGACTCATCGCCGCCAGAGCATTAACGCCCAGACACAGCTCAGCCTCCGAGGCGTTGTCCGCGGCGAGTCGCGTGTCGGGAGCGTGGGCCAGCACCTGTCCGGGTCGTACTCTTTCCCCAACAGCGACATCCACAATCCAAGAATTGTCCGGACCGGAATTGGCCCGCCAGGGAGCGCCGAAGCTGATGCGAGAGGAGCCGGTCCGGGCTTCGATCTCCACATAGTCATCACCGATCCGTTCCACACGTCCAGCAATGTCGGCGCGAGCGGCGCCTTCTGCTGTGCCCAACACGCGTTCCCAACCAGTGGAGACCAGCGGAGGTTCCGCACCATGAACGGGGACCGCTTGCTTGAGGTTCTTGGATCCGATCGAAGCTCGAGCTGGATCGTCGTGGTTGATGAACGGGATCAAGGCGGCACTGGCGGACAAGTCGAACCAATCGGCCAGATCCTCAGGTGCATCCTCTCGTCGACCAACGGCACCGAAACGAACCAGACCAGTGTCCGTGGATTCGGGAGTCTGGACGGGGCACAGTATGCCTCGCCATCCTGGCTCCAGGTCCCTCAGATCAGCGCGACCGCGAACCTTGCCGAGGCCTCGGAATCCAATGAAACATGTCTTGGCAGACTGTTCTACTCGGGCGAGAGTCATTCCAGAATCGACCCGTGTGATGATTGATTGAGTGCCGGCCGGCCCAGAGGAAATCGCGTCCAACGCGGCCTGCCCGGCCCACTGGACTCGGTCCACTACGTCGGCCAACCAAGCCTCGATGCCGTCGGTCACCGCATCTGCAAGAGAACGAACACGACTCACCCGTGCAAAGACCAACTCCGCCATGACCTCATCGGCACCCACCAGTCGATTCCTCGACACAGCAGTTCGCCGCGGCTCGGACTCCGGTACTGTCCCAGCCCGCTCTATCAGTGCTTCCATGATCACCTGTCGGTCACGAGTCCCCGCTGGAAGACCGAGAGAGTCCAGCATGTCAGAGCTCAAAGCGTTGTCTACATGCCTGCCAGGCAACTGGCCCAAGACTGCCCATGCGAGCTTGTCCCATGTGTCCGCCTTGGACGGGTCTCCAAAGACATCCGGGCCCAGCAGCGCGGCGATGACGCAATCAACAATCCAACCCTTGGTGGATGGCCGTGGGATGAAGTGAATGCCTTCCCGGAGTCGTACGCCCCGTCCAACAGCCAGCGGGCCCCCCACATACAACCCGGCGTGCCAGCCCGGGGAAACGGTTGCCTGATCGGGGGCAGTGACACACGCCGGCCCGCCCATGCGTGACCACGGCACTGGCCAATCAATGCAGACGGTGGCTTGATGTCCGGCAGTTTCGAAGGTCACGTCAAACGGGGCAAGCCACGCCCATGACATCCGCCCACGCGCTGCCTCGAATTGAACCCATGCTGGTTGTCCAGGGGAACTGGAAGTCACCACCACTTCCTCTTCCACTTCCCGGCCAACTGTGCCGGCCAGTGCGTGGACGAGCCGCTGCCGACACTGGTCGGGGGCCAGTTGCGGGGCGGGGGGGGAGACGGGTGTTGGCATGAGGACTCCTTACGATGCACCATCCTACTGATCTTGGATGCTTATTGCGTGACCCTGGACCACAGCGGACGACGTCCGTCCACGCCAGCTACCATCAACTCAACCAAAGGCAGGACACATGGCTTCCACAGCTCATGAGAATTACGTGAGTAATCACGGCAACCACTATGCCTTCACATACGAAATGACTGGTGGCATGTGGCGCGTCTATGTTGACCGGCAGCCCAACTACGGATACCGCGCGACAGATTCGTACTCAACCCACCGCTACGGCATCTCGATTCGTCCATACATCTGTTGGACCCAGCCTCTCAAGACGCGCAAGGATGCAGAGGCGATTGCCCACCTGTGGGCCAACGGTACCGACACATACATTGCCACGGGGTCGTTCCCGAGGTCCCCTGGACCCACGAACTGGTTCGCGCGGCTGGCGAACTGGCTTGGAATGTGACAAGGACATTTACATGGAAATCCTTACCGAAGCACATGCCCGTCACCTTCGGGCCGTCCGCAACATCTGGTACCGCGCACATCCGACCAGGCGTGACTACTCCTTCACATTCGAACTGGAAGACGGCGGCTGGCGTGTCTATGCCAACAACCCTCCTCGAGTCAACGGCTTCATCCACCTGATCCCCGGCACCGGCGGGCGGCAGTACATCTGCTACAACCGACCCGGAGCAAATGGTCATGCCGCACCTGTACCCACATTGTCGGAAGCCCAAAGCGTGGCGGCTTTGTGGGCGGACTGTGTGGAGAACTTCCGCGCAACAGGACGGTTCGCACCCGCTGCCGGACGACCACACGTAGTGGATCGCTCCGTCATCAACGGCTTCGCCCCGTACGAACGAGCATGATCCGGCTGCTCTCATACACCAAATCCCTTTTCCATAACCCAAGACAGGAGGCGTCTCATGCCTGATGCAATCACCGAGCAGCAAGCCCGCCAGATTGGCGAATGGCGCAACATCCGATACCGCTCGTGGCCCAGCGGGCGCGATTACTCATTCACATACACACTTGTTAGCGGCAGCTGGCGGGTACACATCGACAACTCCCCCGACTACGGCAACCGGCCATCCGACGATGTCGCGACCCACAGAATCGACATCGGTCGTCGGCCGTACATCTGCTGGGATCAGGCCATCAACACACTGTCTGAGGCGCAAGCGGTCTCCGCCCTGTGGGCCGATTGCACCGAACGGTACATTGCAACTGGTCGATTCGAACCGCCACCTGGGCGCCCCACTCCATCCGACAGAAGCGTTCTCAATGGATTCACACCAAGGCAGGCATCCGCACCCCGGGCCCCGGCCGTCCCACCACCCAGCGCCGGAGCGCAACGGGATGCTCAATCGTTACGTCAGTACGAGCAGAATGGTCTGTGGTTGTGGGCAGCGGGGCTGATCGCCTTCACCCTGTTCTGCCCCATCTGGGTAGCTTGCATGCACAACGGCGTCGGCATCTGGGATGCAGTTTGGGGCACAGTAGCCGGAGTGGGAGCGTTGCTCGCGATTACCAGTGCTGAAATGCACCCTGGAGGACGGGGATGGCCTATGGCGTACGGGATTTCGGGGGCCATTTTGGGCGTTGCTTCACTGACAGGCGGCACGCCAGGAGCCCTTTGGGCCTTGGCTGGGTTCCTGGCAGTGGCCAACGCAGTCCAATACGCATACGCGACATACAGGTTCCGGACAGCCAGCTGATGCGTCCGGATGTCTTCTGCGTAAACCCCAACGCTTCAAGTCAACCAATCCACGAAAGGAGAACTATCATGAAGCTGAACACCACTATCCTGACCACCGCCCCGGTGTCCGAATCAATCCCCGCGGGAACGTTCCACGGAGGCGAGGAAATCCCTGCGGGAACTTTCCATGGAGGGGAAGAGATTCCAGCAGGCACCTTCCATGGCGGCATGGTGCAGTGTCCCAGGTGCAAGCACTGGTTCACAGCTGACAGCTACGCCTGGCAGCAACACCGTCACTCGTGCAACGGCTGAGCACAGTCTCGGTCCAACACGACCGTGGGGCTGCCCCGCCATGGGGCAGCCCCACAACCGTCGCGACAGGACCACCAAGAAGCAGTTGCTGTGACAACCCAGCTGGACGGAATCGAACGACTGGGATTAGCTTCGCCAACCAGAAACGGAACCAGCATGCCAGTCACTGAACAGCAAGCCCGCCGAGTTGGCGAATGGCGAAATATCTGGTACCGATCGTACCCAACCAGACGTGATTACTCATTCACGTACACCTTCACTGATGGAGGCTGGAGGATATACATAAACAACTCACCAGACTACGGTAGCCGGCCATCGGACAGTACAAGCAGCCACAGACTGGATGTTGAGGGACGCCCATTCATCTGCTGGACAGAGGACATCACGACATTGTCTGATGCCCAGGCCGTGTCCGCGCTATGGGCTGATGCCACCGAGCAGTACATCGTGACTGGCAGGTTCGAGCCTCCACGGAGGCGACCAATGCCAGTTGACAAAAGCGTGATTAACGGACATGCCGGCTTGGAAAGCACCCGCCAATCGGCAGTTTCAGCCCCAGACTCGGCAATTAACGCGCCCATAGAGGCACGATCCATCCTCGCGCAACCCCGCAGATCCCTGTGGTCGCGCCTGAAAGACCAACCCTTCACCTACTAGGAGATCTCCATGTTCGACTTCAACGTCCCGTACTTTATCCGCAACCTCAAGGCATTACCGCTGATCAATCAGCGCCAGGCGCCGCCACCCAACGCACAGGCCGCCGACGAGCCAATCACTCGAAACCGCGTAACTAGGCTTGATCCTGCTCGAATAGGCAGTTCCTTGGCGATCACCCGCGACGCCTACGACCAAATCAAGGACACCATTGGCCAGCGCCCGGCCGAAACTGGCGCCATGCTGGGAGGTTCAAGGCGATACGGAGTAATCACCCGCGTCCATCTTGACCACAGCGCCACCGTATCCCGGGCCACCTATTCCCCTGACATTTCTGTCGCCAACAAGGTAATCCGCCAGTGGGAGGACGAGGGTATCGACTTCATGGGTTTCGCCCATAGCCATCCTGGCGGGTATGGAAGACCTTCGATGGGTGACAAGGTGTATGCGGAACGCATACTCCGCGCCCTGCCCAAACTGGACCGGATGGCAATGCCCATCGTACAGACGCTTCCAGATACGGGCGCATTTGCACTGAACGGTTTCGTAGCAGTCCGGAAGAGTGATGCCGGCATCGGTGGACGCGACGGGTTCCGCAACGACGGACACACGGTTGGAGTCATTGCGGCGCCTGCCACAGTCATAGACTACGGGAGTTGGCACCAAACCCCTAATCCAAGCCCCTTTCTCGAACGGGTTGCAGACGCCTACGATCCGGCAGTCATGGCGTCCAGCCGAGTGGTGGCTGTAGGCACCGGTGGTTCAGTTGGCTTCCTGGAGACCATGGCGCGTTGCGGGGTTGACCAATTCATCTTGATTGACCCCGACATCATTGAGCCGAAGAACGTTGGGACCCAAGCCGTCGACCCCATAGACATTGGGCGACCGAAGGTTGAGGCTCTGGCCGACAAGCTGGTTCGCCTCAACCCGAATTGTCGTGTTTGGACGATACAAGCCAAGGACAGCGACATTGATGATGCTGGCTTCCACCGGCTGCTTCGTGAGCCGCTGCCAGGCGGCCCTGCAGTCATCCCCGCCGTCACGTTGCTCTGCGCCTTTACAGACAACTTCCCAGCGCAGGACCGGGTGCAACGTCTCGGACTACACTTCGGGGTGCCCGTACTCGCGGCCAGTGTCTACCAAGGAGGACGCGGCATCGAAATCGGCTTCGCAGCGCCAGGGGTGTCGCAAGCCTGCCTCCGGTGCGCCCAATCCTCGCGGTACCGGTCGTACGTCAAGGATGGGTACGTCAACAACGTGACGTCCGATGGCGCGCCATTCCTGGCCACTGACAGGCTCAACGCCCTCAAGCAGATTGTCACCCTCAGCATGCTGCACGCGCTCAACCCGACGGCGGATGCAGATCACCCAGCCACCAAGCGCTGGCGTCGGACCATGGAGGCTCTGACCAACCGGAATCTTGCCCTCACGCGTCTCGACCCAGACAACCCTCTACCGTCATTTGCCCCACTCGCCCAAGTCGCGGATGGACGTTGCGTGATTGATGAGACAGTGTGGACCATGCCCACACCCGACGGTGCTGACACTCCAGACGGTCCGTGTCCCGACTGCGGTGGCACCGGCGACCTCGCTGATGCTATGGGCACCTTTACTGACACACGCATTCTCCCCAAGGTCTACGGGGAGAATCGCAGGAACTCACTTGCGGTCACCCTGGCCGCCTAATAACCAACAGAGCTGACCGGGTGGGATGTGACACGACTCCATCCCGCTCGGTCGGCCGACAAGACCCCACAAGAAAGAAAGACTGTTGTGACCAATCTAGTAACGGCAAGCCCAGCCACCCTAGCCTCCATTGGCGAACGCTCCAAGGTCGCTTGCGTGGTCTTCGCCAACCATCCGTTGCCCGCCGGTGCTGTGCCCAAGACCGGTGACATAGGCATAGAACAGACAGATTCGTCCACCCTGCTGCACGTTCATCGCGGGTTGCAGTATGAGGGGCCAGATGATGAGGTGCGGAACTGGATGGCCACAGGGACCAAGTCTTTCCCATCGCTGACCGACTGCATGCACTGGTTACGGCGGCACCTGCCAGAGCCTCCCGACATGCACGAACTGATCCTAACTGCAGCTCAACCATCCTTTGGAAGGCTGCCTGTGGACCGGGTCACTGAGCTGGACAAGGTTCACGTGGAGCGTCCGCCAGCGCCAACACCAGAGGCACTCGAAGCCGTGCTGGCGCAGCAGATTCTCGGCCAAGAGAGCGCAATCAGAGGACTGGCCGAGATGGCTGCGTACCACATCGCCAAGCCCTACCCCCGGCGCCCCGCATCTGCCCTACTCATTGGAGCTACTGGCACTGGAAAGACCCTTGCCGCAGAGCAACTGGCGCTACATCTGACTAGCTTGTCGGGATCCGAGTGGTCGTACCAACGCCTTGACATGAACGAGTTTGCCGAGAAGCACACCGCGTCACACCTCTTCGGCGCTCCTCCGGGCTACATCGGCTACGACGACGGTCACGATCTCGCCACAGCGCTTCGCGCCAATCCGCGCACGGTTGTTGTGCTGGATGAAATTGACAAAGCCCACCCACAATTATGGCGGTCTCTCATGAACCTGATGGATGCAGGGCGCCTAAGGAGTCAAGGCCGCGATTTGGATGCCCGTCAATCCGTATTAATCTTCACATCCAACAAGGATGCAACTGCTATCCAACCGTTGGCCCGTGCCCAGCAACACCGCCTAAGGGTCTTCCTTCGAGACCACCAATACCCACCCGAGATAGTTGCTCGCCTGGGCCGCATCCTCGTGTTTGTGCCCTTGCCGAACGAGGTGGCCACAAAACTCATGGTGTTGACGGTCCAGCGCGTTGTGGAGTCCTACGGCCTACAGCTTGCCCACATCGCCCCTGAAGCAGTAACAGATCTCGCCAGCCGAGCTCCCCAGCGGTCCAGCGGTCGAGATGTGGAGTACTTCGTCGAACACCAATTGGCCAAAGAACTGTCCCGGATAGCCCATGGGCAAATACCGATCACCATAGCAGCCAACCTAAGTGTGTCTGTACCAGTCACACCCAGCCTCCGTCAGCCTGACTTGGCCCCAGTTGAGGCACGCCCAGAATAGCGTGCTATCCGGTTCAACAACTTGCGCCAATCCGGCTTCTATCATCGCCTTCAAGCAATCCATCTGGAATTCAGCAGGGTGCTCCATCTGCCGAGCATCCTTCCCATTGTCGTAGTGGGGGGGCCTACTTCGAAAACTGAACTCGAGTCCCCGTGCTTGGGCCCGCTTCTCGAATTCTGCGACGCCATCCGGATCCCAGCCCAGCCGATCGATGAGGTCAGACGCGGTGGTCCCCAAGTCGTACTCCATGTCAGGGAATACGTCAATGACAAGATGTTCTCCCTCATGGCGGATCAGAGGGCGCACAGCAGCCATCTGCTTAGGAGTCACGACCTCAACAGAACGGATTTCCATGAGATTGCTCATCATGCCATGGAGTAGCGGCTTCCACTTGGTCCGTGTGGCAACCGCATTCATTGCGTAAGTCAGCAATGACATGGTCGTCACGGTGCCAGAGGAATTCCACGCTGATCCTGGCGCCTTTTCCCTTTCCCCCTCACCTCCCAAACCTCGGACAAGAACACTAGCAAAGTACCCATCGTGTGTGCGTGCTTCCCCTGGGTTTGCTACAACGACAGTGCCGATGGGGATTTGCATCTGACCTACGATTTCTGAGCCTGCACAATCCAACAAGATAACGGCACTATCAACACCAAGAGTCTTGATCACATCCAATACATCCTTCTGCAGATTGATTACGTTGCGAGAATGATCCGGATCGTATGATGAGTCTGCGAGCACCAAGTCATTCCGACGCGCGAAGCCATGTCCGGCAAAGTAGAGAAAGAATGCTCCCCCTTGTGCGCGCCTCAGCATGGAGTTCAGTCGCAGGCGGAACTCTCCAGCATCAAAGTGTCCCATGAGCACTATATTGTTGTCGCCCTCCAATGACCCCCAACTCCAAGGCTGCTGGTCGTCCACCAAGCGCGTCGCAATTGAGACCGCGTCGTTGCTGCAACCTCTCATGTCGGGCAGCCGATCATACCGATCTACCCCAACGACAAGGGCTGACCGTGTCATGCTTTCCATCCTCCGCTCGGCACATCAATGACTCGACGAGCGATGTCCCCTACATCTGATCGAGCGTAAACGGTGACGGTATTACCGTCCGGCGCCGCCAACCAGACGTCACTGATCACCGCTCCCGGAAGGTCTTGGTCCCATGCTGCAAGTCCAAAGTGTGGCTCTGACTCGACCCTGACTTGATTCTGCCGAGGGTCCACCCAGGCCCACCAATACGATTGGCCCATTGCAAGAACATCCAGACTGCGCACGCGAGGAGGTAACCCAATTGTCAGCCGACGCGGAGGAATACCTTGGCGTACAGTCCCATCTCGGTAAACAACTATCAATGATTCTTCAATAGCCCCACCGTCAGGCCAGACAAACGCGCGCTGGATCTCGCACGCTTCATCACAGGCGAACGCCTGGGGGATGCTCCAATCACCACGTTGCCACCGGCACAGAAGGAGCTCGCCCGTGGCAGCCAGGACCAAGTTGGGGGCGTCACTAGTGCCAGCCACTCCGATTAGCCGCATGTCCGTATGGTGCCCCCGCAGGGCACAAGTGAGGTCGCGGCCTGGTATGTCGTGGGAAGTGCGAACCGTCCCATCACTGTCAATGGTCACGATCTGTTGCCGATCCGCTGTAGTAGCCAAGACGCCACGATCCAGGGGTGCCTCACGACTTGCCAATAGGTTATCAGCAGCAGTCCATCCAGCCCACCCATCCGGGATTGATGTCAGCGCCGCCACCCCTGGCATGGCCGGCGGTCGTGCAGGTCCAGGCGGAACGGGCGTCATCGCCATGGGGGGGTGGGAAACAACAGGAAGGTCCTTCAGGGTCGCAGCTGTCCCACAGAGCACAGTGGCCGACCGGTCAATAGCGAACCCTAAGTCGTTCAGGTAGGTCAGAATATCTTGTTTAGTGGAATCGCCAGGTTCCGGGTCGCGGCCAGGGCGCTGCACTTCCTGTCCCCACTCTCTCATCGCGAACGCCTGCAGTTGCACCGTCAACTCGCATTCATCCTGAGATCCGTTCGGTACAACATGCAATGATAGCTTGTAGCCGCTGCTGTGCTTCTCCGGCACGGGCAGCAGTGCGCGAACACGGTATTGTTCCTCATAGTACGTGATCTGATGCAGTATGTGCTCGACATATTTCGCGGTGTTCTGCAGATCTTTGGATAAGGTGTAATACCTCTTCTTGTCCGAGTCACTCAGGCGCTCACTCTTCTTGGGCGTGAAGTCTAGCTCAAATTCTTCGCCTATCTGGTCACTGAAATCCTGGGTGAGCTTCTCTTCGGTCACGTCCCCGAGTCTGCCACCTGTCACTCGAACTTTATTGAAACCATTGCGCAGTTTTTCCACCGGATTGATGCCATTCATAAACAGAGCCACTGATGCACCGCCAGCAATGAGGCCAGTCCGTTCAGCACACCGGTCCAGATAGTCTTCAAGGACCTGTAGACGGTCGTGGTGTTGTGTGGAATAGTTGGGGATACGGTGGATTCCGATATCAAGTGCGTCGGCCAGTCGGATAACTGCAAGCAGCCAATGTGCCTTCCGCAGGCGTTGTCTCTGCTCATGATAGAGGCCACCATCACGTGGCTCAAACTGGTGGCCCTCAAGGTGGTAGAAGTCACTGTCATACGCCCGAACGATTGGTCCCGTGTGCTCCTTGTCCTCCCACCCAATGGGTTGGCTGACTAGGAGGCGTTCTTGGTCCCTGGGAGGCTTGAACCTGTTGGGAGGCGGGTTTTCGGCGTTGCACGATGTCCACCCCTGGTGATGACGGCTGAGGAGTCCGACGTGCTCCATGAGTTTGTCGATTCCTAGTTTTCGTCCCACGGTATCCACTCTATGGATGCCAGAGTATGTGCCCTGCAGGAGACGCGCGGTGAACGCACCATGATAATTGCGGACATCAACTGGGTCAACAGCAAAACGTCCAGCATAGGTCACCGATGCCTGACCCCAATCATGAAGCCACGCAGCAACCGCCAGTATCATGACATCTTGCTCCGTCAGAGGTTGGGTGCAATCACTATGCACTTCCTGGGTACGAGTCCGGAGAAATGGTTCGCACAGACTCGCGACGTTTCGGTCCACAGCTGCGGAGTGGATCGAATTATGTAGCACCATTTCTGGCACATAGTTGACTCTCCACAGACGCTGGTGGACCCAATGATCAACCAAACCGCGCAGGCTGCTGGCGTGATTGGGGTAGCCCGCCCGCTCCAACAGATCGGCGCAGGCTGACTCGTGACCACCAGACAACATAACGGCGTCACTCTCCAAGAGCACACGCAACAATGTCGTAGGCACAACCCCTGTGGACTCTCGCCTGGTAAGGGTCCTAAACTCGCGCTGTGGAATCGCACTATCAGCTGTCAATGTGGAGCGGAAGGCAGCAAGGACAAGTGAAGCTGTGGCTCGGACACGTGGCAACAACCCGGCGCCACCCTCCGACGGGCAGTCCGCGAGCCCCGAAGCCACACCCAGGGCGGCAGCAACATCACCACCACCCGTCAGAACACAACGCACCCGATCAACGTTGTTGAACGTCACGTCATCCAAGCCGAGACGAATGGTAATAGCAACAGGCTTGTGTGGGCCTACTGTGTCAGTAAGCATGTCGCCAGCTCGGGCGATGGGGCCAAAAAGATCCCCAACGGTTCCCCAGACATCCGAGGTGCCGTCAACCAGGTAGACCCACTCCTTGTCGCCATACTGCTCTGTCGCCGCCTGCATGTCCGACGCCGTGCCGCACACCAGGATATACGCGTTGTGCGGGTTTTCTGGTATCAGTTCATCGCCCGCGTCCGTCTCGTAGCCAGCAATAACCAGGTGTGTCACCTCTGGCTGACCTGTCCCATCGCTCATCGATGCACACCCTCTGGCCACACAATGCGGACATCCTTGCCCAAGCTACGTGCATGGGCCTCAACATCTGCCGTACCACCACGACCCCTGGCCGGAAGACCATCCCAAACCGCGATCACCACATCGCTCCGGCCAACCACTTCCTTGCCTGCCGCCAGGAACGCCTCCTCAGTGGGTTCGGTAAAATCAAGCGTGACCGTTTCAGTGGATTGAGTGATCAACTCCTCGTATACCCCTAGCGCCACTCCGTCCGAGAATGTAGTTTCGTACCCCCTACACGGGATGATGGCGACCAGTTCGCCGCCAGTCGCGATGACCTCCCGTGCGAACAATTGGTCCGCACCTGAAGCCAAACTGCTGTAGCCCCGAATCGGTTCGGCCTGAGAATGAACACACTCCCTAATCCCTTTGACAATGTAGTCCAGCGCCTCTGGGGGAATGGTCTGGTGCCCGGTGATGCCGATGGCTGTCATAGTTACCTCCTCACCTGTCTAGAGTCCCAAGACTACCCCAAACCTAGAGGTCAACCCCACATGCGGCCACGGTCATGTGAATGGTTACATCTCAAAGATAATGCTAGGCATGACGCTGTTGATTCTGCCGTCCAACCATGTCTATCCATGAGCCCCAGCCACTACATTGGCCAACCTCCACACAGTCAAGCTCATGAAGAACCGAATCCGGCTGGAAACATGACTGTCTCCAAGGGCGGCCAAACGCGGAGCCATCATGCAGGGCTTTCCAGCATCGCAGGATGAGGGTGGTGGTAGCACGGGCCGTGGCCATCAGGATCAGCACCAAAGTTCAGCGTGTTGTGGCTGCAAGGCGGACAGGACGGTCCGAGAAACGTACCGTACCGTGCCACGATCTCCTGGCTCCGGAAGTACACATCAAGCAGCACATCGTAATCCGGCGGCAGCATGCCGCCCAGAGGGGTCACAGGATCAGGCCGGAACGGGCTGAGAACCGGTACCCCGCCTCGCTGAGCGATGGCCTCCACACCTTCAAGCGTGGACTCAACGGACTCCAGACCGACTAGTAACATTGACCGTACATGCCCTGGGCCCAGCACTTCAGCCGCCTGTTCGATGAAGTCGAGATAATACCCACGCCCCCAGTTGTACTTCTGCCGGGCCACCTCCTGCTGGCGCTTCCGGTCGTACACCTCCAAGTTGATCGACAAGTCATTGAGCCCGGCCGACTTGAGCGCTGGTACGTCAAGGACTCCCGGAATCGGCACCATCATGATGTCAACCGGAATACCCGGGAACGCCTCGATGACACGGCGATAAAGCTCGTTGTGATTCTCGACATCCTTGGGTTTCGGCGTACCCCCGGAAATGAGGATGTGGTGAGCCGGTTGGATGGGATCATCGATCGCCACCTGCAAAGCGTCAATGCAGTCCACGATGGGCTTCAACGCATAGCCGGAGATCGGATCGTCGTACGGCACATTGCAGAACGTACAAGTCATGGCACACGACTGAAGCGGAGACAAACGTGCGCGGTCACCATGGGTGACGACAAAGTCCATCAACTCCCGGCCATGGCCGGGTTCGTGGTACCGCGGCTGGAGACAATACCACGCGGGCGATTCCAAAGCACCATCATGAACAACAAGGTGATCGCCTTCCAAGTCCAGAACGGTGGTTGCGTTGGCAGCGAACGGGTTGTGGTCCTGTACGGGAGCGTTCACCCACACGTCTCCCTCGAGTTCAAGAATGGGCCCGGAAGTCGAGGCGTAGTCTGTGGCAAACAGGCCCGCTCCGTGAGCTGATTGTACGATCCAGCTGCGTGCTGATGGAGTTATTGACAAACCGGTGGCCAACATGCGGACCTTGAGTTGCTGCGCAACACTCACTTCCAACACGAAGTGCCTCCGATCCTTTTCCGGTGCCAGCCACCAAGTCTAGAGCGTACGCGTATGTCCGTCTGCAACTGTCTATCGGCACGAAAGGTAGTGGCCGTTCGGACAGACAGGGCCGCTGCCGACACGCAGACCGTGCCGCGCCCGAGAGCTGGTTTACACTATGATGACGCTTGGAATACCAGCTTATTGAGCACCATCCAAATAGAAGCCATGGGGGCCACATGAACTCTCCCCGGAATGTCACCAAGGGCGTCATCGCCAGATCCCGATGTCTGGTGTCAACGACTGCCTTCATTGTCGCGTCTGGCCCCCTATCTTTGGCAATGGGTCCACATGTCTCCACGAGATGATTTGATACGCGAGATTAGCAGGCGACTGGGCAAGCGGTCGCTCTATTGGTTCGGCATCCGAGGGGATGACGCCCGCTCTTTGGCTGATATTCCTCAATTCGCTGGTAGTTTCTCAATCATCAATCGTTACTCTTCTCAGCCTCTGGCTTACATGCAAGCCTATGAGGACTACGAGGACTACAAAGTGCGAGACGATCTGGACACTTGGGACATCGACAATCACCTAACCGATCCTGTCACCAAACAGTTCCGCAACCTCATCATGGGAGCGTTGGGCCGTGAGGACAGTGCGGTCACAACTTACCGTCCTTCACAATTCCTGTCCGCGATTACGTTTGCACGTCAAGACCGCTGTCAGTATCTCGGCATGTACGCCGAGCAACAACATGCATTTGAACACAAACCATGGATCGAGACTGCGGTCCGTGCATCCGGGCTTCCCATGGTGAACTGGCATTACATCGCTGACGAAGAGCAACTGCAGACCCTCCAGCTCCTATCGCGCGGCCCTGTTGTGCTGCGGCCCAGTCGGGGTTCCGGAGGCGTCGGAATGACGCTGGTCGACGCACCACAACCTGTCGACTCCCTGTGGCCCAGCAGCGATGAGTTCTTCGTCAGCGTCTCAAGCTATCTCGCCAACTGCTTGCCCATGAACGTGGGCGCCGTCGTCTGGGACGATGGCGTGACCATCCACCACCCGTCCGTTCAGCTCATCGGACTACAATGCTCAACGACCAGACCGTTTGGGTATTGTGGCAATGATTTCGGTTTGGTCCGAGAGTTGGATCTCAAGGTTATCGACCAAATAGAGGCCCAGACGATCCAAGTAGGGGCTTGGCTGCAGAAACAAGGCTATCGAGGTGCGTTCGGACTGGATTTCCTCCTGGACCACGGCACGGTCAGGTTCACTGAGGTAAACCCCCGATTTCAGGGCTCCACCCGTACGTCATCTCGCCTGGACGCCCTGGCTGACAGGCCATGCCTGTTACTCGACCACGTGGCTGCTCTCCTGCACCTCCCCGCACCGGCTCATCCAAGAGTCCGCGACCTCCTGACCAGCGATGATTCCACCTCGCAAATCGTCCTTCACAACATGTCCAATAGTCCGGTGACAGTGCCAACCGAAGGTCTGACCGCCGTCATCGATCGACTCATGGACACCGCTCACGCTGAGATCGTCGCCCCTCCTGGTGTCGCCATTCAGCCCAATGCGACTGTCGCCGTCTTTCGATTCAGCCATTCGATCACAGCGACTGGGTATGAAGTCGACTCCCGAGTAGCTGATGCCATGGGTCTCGTCGCTGCCGCCACGAAAGGAGTCTCGACATGATTAATCACCCCCAGGACGGTTCCAAACTCTACGAGGGCTCCACCCCTCAATCACTGAACGACTGGCTCTTGGGAGGCGCCGATTGTTCAAGACTGTGCGAACGAATTGCTCAAGTCGGCGATAGCGTCAACGCGTTGCCATGGATAACGCTAGTGCTGGGGTCCGAACTCACAGCTCCCACACTAAGACAGATACCTGTTAGCTTGATCGGGCGTGCGATCGCCTACGAGCTGACGCAAATGGACATCAGCCCTGCCGATGCGACTGCAACAGGAGTGTTTGTTGCATCGCTACTGACCAGCCGGAGGAATCTCGACTTCACCCAGGCTGACTCTGACACACCGGCCAGCGACTGGTTCAACGAGTTGCATCAGCCACTGAGTGAATCTGAAGCCAAGGCGTTGTGGGAAGAGGTACCCGAGTATGAGAAGTGGGTGTTGCGCCTTTTCCATGCCGCTGCGGAAGTCAACGCGGCGTATTTCTTGGCGAAAAGGGCCTACCATATGCCAGTGAACCGCTGGGATGACGACCCAGTGCAACAGTTGCAGCTGGGGCATGCTTCTGACGGTCTAAGAAAGAAGTGGGAGAATGCAGCGAAAGCATTAGCCAGTGTCAGGGATACAATCCCCAAGGCTGACACGAGCGGAAGGCTGTCCGACGATGGCCAAGCAACCAACGCACGGCACGTAGCGGTCAAGAACCTGATCATCGAGGTTTACCAAGAACTGGATCCGATGCTGAAGGACAGTCGCGTCACCGCTGACAACCTGCTGACCCTCACCGAGGTTGCCTGGTACTACCTCACAGTCAACCTGATCGAGCCTCGTTACGAGACGCACGCAGATTTGCCCCCAGGTGCATACGCCGGGGCTTTCCACCACAGGAAACAAGGTCGACACGCCAAACTGGCACCAAGCGACTCCCACCTGAGTTGGCCAGAAATCCTACTCACAGTTGGTTTGCAGCCAGGGGGAAAGGCTAGCCCATCAAGACCCGGTCGCGCAGGTCCACGGCCGCGCCTGTCCGACCCCGTCACTGCGGCGAAAGCCATAACTGAAGAACTCTGGGCACCTTCCATGGCTAGCGCCAAATGGTGGAGCCGACACTCAGATATTGACTTGATAGAGAAATCAGCACCTGTTCACAAGTCTTACGGTGTTTATGCCGATATCCTTGCAGCCCAATCCCACATAAGCTACCACGGCTTGCCAATGCCACCTGTCAAATCAGTTACACGCAATTCTGAATCGCAGATGTCTGAGGACGAGTACGATGTGGATCCCAGTGTTCTCTCTGACGCTCCTGAGGCCGCTATCGACCACACGGCTGCAACTGATCACCAGGAGCCGACCCCAGGTCGACTGTCTACCCCACCAGCGACACTCTTCGTGACCACATTCGACATGGAATTTGAGCTCGCCCTACACAGGCTGTTTCCATCATTACCATTTGTGATAGTGCTCCCAGTCAATGTCGACATATCCACGCCCTCAGAAGACAACGTTGCCGCAAACGTCTGGCTCGGCTATGTGGTGGGACCTTGCCAACACGAACAACCAGCCTGCGCGGATCCCGACACGCTGTTGGCAGAACTCACGAATACGATACCCACCGGCCTCGGTAGGTCAGATGGAACAACTAATATGGGGCACTGGTTTGTCGTTGGACAGGGGACGGATACATCTTCGGCGATGGTTGGCACCAGCGCCGCAGACAATCCTTACGATCTGTCATCACAACGGCTGCGCGACTTGGTCAACCGTGGACCACTACCCTTCGTCATTCGCTTGGCAGGCGCCCCCCTGATCAAGTTGCCGAACTTGGCCAACCCGCAGTCATACGGCCACACACAGACGCTGCGGAGTGAGATTGCCTCAGCGCTGGAAAAGCAGGTGTCCCAAATCAAGAGTCTGAGCCACGCCCTCCTGTTGGAAGAGTCACATTCGCTGTTCTTGACTTTTCCTGAGTTTGACACGGGGACCCACCAGGGGCTTCCTCCCGCACTGGCGCGCTATTTCCCAAAGAACTATTGGCGCTACTGGATGTTGCTTGGCGTACAAGCCGCAGATGATCCCGTCCGTTATCGATTGGTGTCACAGATCGCTGGGGTGCAAGGCAAGCCTGTCCGGAACGATGTACGCCCGCAGCGCGCCGGAATGACACTAAACCGGCAGGGAGCACTCACCCGGCAGGCCACCGACCTGCTGCGCTGGTCCTACTTCGATATCGTTGAAGGAAGAATTGCAGGCATGACAGGCGAACTTGAACACTACCGGCGCCACCTAACCGCCGATCCCCCTATCCCGTTGGTTAACAATGAAGGACACTGCTTACTTGACGAGCCTGGCGGAGGTGCGCGCTCATGACTATGTTTGAGACGACGATTGATTCCTGGAAAGCGGAGCTGGACACCATGGAGGATGCCTGCCCTTGGACAGGGCCGCGGCCATACAGTCACCAACTCGATAACCCCAAGCGGCCGTTCACTGGTCGTAATTCTGAGATCGTTGACGTTATCACCCAGATCCGCGACAACTCGCTGGTGATACTCCACGGAGAATCCGCCGTCGGAAAAACATCATTTGTTACCATGGGCTTGCGCCCCGCCATGCAGCGATACGGATTCGTGCCCCTGATCTGTTCGTCGTGGACCACATCGATCGATTTCACGTTTTCCGAGTCGGAAGACATGGCTGCTCCAAGGGATCTGGCGGGGGTGGACGCCTATCTCAGGGACGTCATCCTCGAAAATGTGAGACTCACAGAAGCAGTGAGGAACGACATTGCTACCAAAGGCGTGCTAGGTTCACTTCCTACTTGGCAGAGGACACCTGTGCTCGTTCTCGACCAATTTGAGGAATTCTTGCGCGAAGCCGGCAACAACTACGAACAGATTGCGGGTCTCTTCCGGTGGGTTCAACACGTAACTAGAACTCATGCTACCACAATGAAGGTGTTGCTGTCTCTCAGATCCGATTCATACACCCGTGTGAGACCCCTGGAACGCTTAGTAAGGGCCCATTCCTTCTCCGTGATCGAGTTGTCCCCAATGCGCGACGAATCAGCTGTCCTTGCCATTTGTAATGGGACCTACGCGCCCATGTATCAAGAAGGCGTCACGGTTGAAAAAAGCATCTCCAAGCGTCTGTTTGAGCAGTGGCAGGCCCAGCGGACTGCTTCATCCATGTTCGAGTTGCAGGCAAAGCTCTACGGACTCTACTGGCTGGCGGCTGAACGCCTTCGTGGCGAGAGAGGCACCAGCAACAAGGTGGTCATTGATCAATCAGTCTGGGACCAGATGAGTTCCTCGTCCACGGCGTCAGAGACTATCAGTGCAGCATTCGGAGCCACATTCAAGTACAAGCTACAGCATTGCCACGACGCATTTCACCTGGCAGCACACCAATCAGATTCCCCCAACCCCGCGTCCCATCTCCCGGTGGATGTTTTGACCAGCCTTGCCGAAGAACACATCCGCCTCATGGCACCACACCTTTCCACCGGATCATTTAAGGAACGTCGAACCCTCTGGGACCTTTTCGAATTGTCACATTCGCGCAAACTCGAAACTCTCCTTGGCCACCCAGGTGATCGTAGTGACACAACCCCTTTTACCCCTGCCAAGCTGACGGTGGAGCAGGGCGGAGCAGGCGGCAGGGGCGGTGACGTTGCCAGTGTCATGCGACTGCTGTGGTTCGGCCCAACGGCCCAGCCCCACCAACCATCAGGACAAGGAGTGCTGCCACCATCACCATACTTGCTCTCGAGTACAGCGGATGAGGTGCTAGCCCACGTTGGTGCTCCACTGACCCCATTGACCAACCATTCTCACATCATGAACACATTTGCGATCGATCACCTTCCCTGGCTGGAGGACCCCGATGAACTGTCGGGTGGCGCAATGCTTGGTTGCCAGCCTGCCGAGGTCGCAATTCAACTCATCCGCTCCTATCTGCTGGCTGTCAGTTGGCTCGACAGAAGTCACATCTGCAGGGTCTCCGCCGAATCGATGCACCTGGTTCATGACCAGTTGGGCGTTGCATTGAAAACGTGGGCTGATACCTTGATAGCCAACCCGATGCCTCCATTGGCGTCTATCACCGCAGTGGTTGGCGACAGATTCCACTGGGACATGCCCACGGCACATCCGACGGAAACCCACCACAGCCACCGGGGATGGGTGGAAGCACAGGGCGGGCCGTACATCATCAACTCCCGCGTGCAACGATCATTGATCGACCAAGTACACTTTCGAAATACTACATTCGTGAATTGCGATTTTCGCATGACGCGGTTCCGGGACTGTGCATTCGAAAACGTGCAGTTCGTCAACTGCGTGCTCGATGGAGTCCTGTTGGACGGCTGCGCGGTGATCGGAATCCCAGACAAGGAGCGGACTATTCTTCCTGCGACCCTGAGTCGTTCTGCACTCACGTACATTTACGATCATGCTGGCGCACCAGAGTTCTGGGCAGACGATGCTATGGATTCCCTCGCCGCACTCACGTACTTCAGGTCAACACCGGCGCCTGCAGACCCAGTCCTGTATTCCCTAATGTCTGGAGTCGCAGCCATCTGTGTGGAGCGTTCACAGGTAGTTAAGCCCGACAGCAAGGGGAAAATACCGCGCCTAGCTGGCGGTCTCACAATTCTGGGCGGCCGCATCACGGGGCTGACTGTTCGCGACTGCGGGTTCAAGCCAACCAAGAGTGGAGCACAAGGTGAGATGGCGATCGCATTCGCGGCTGGGTCATCTGTTGACTTTGTGGAACAAAGCGACCTACGGCTCTACATGCACGGCTGTGCGATTCGTGGATTCAGCGTATCCAGGCGCCTAACAGACCTCAGCAGTGAAACCAACAGGACACTGTCGCCAGATGCGATCCTCATCGACGCAAGAGATTGTCAGTTGGCTGGCCCATGGTTCAGTCGTGGTCTGTGCGGCTCGATTGAACTTGATGATGGCTGCAGCGTTTGGGGAGAAGGCGTTCTGAGCCCGAAGGAAGACTTTCAGACACCCGGGCTCCTGACAGAAGAGGAGTTGAACGCCAAACTCCAAATCGATAGCTGGCGCATAGAACGCGAAGACAAGCGTAGATTGTTGCCGGACAAGACTGACTACCGCTCGCGAGCAGCTGAATACGAACTCCAGAAGCGCATCGACGCCGGTCAGAATGCGCGGACACTATGAGCGACCAAGTCAATGTGTTCGTGAGTTTTTCCGCTGATGACAACAAGTACTACAACAACCTAGTCGGTCTTTGGACGGCGGATATCGAAGCAACTGTCAGGTCTCGGGTTGGGCCCAATGCCGCCAAGTTCTACTTTTTCGAAAGAGAGCACCGAACGATCCCGTGGCAAGAGGTTCAGGACATCGAGCTCCGCTCAGGGGACGTCTTCGTGCCTTTCGTCACTGGTAGCTACTTGAGCAATGACCCCCAAGATGAGCGATACAGGGAGCTAGAACAAGCTCTGACGCTAGCCAAAGCTGGACAACTCGACATGTTCACCGTCATCTTATCGACACCACCGCCAGTGTTGCCGACTTTGGCTCAAGCTCACTGGGAAAGGCTTCAGAAAGCCGCTGATTTCGTTCCTCTTGGCACAGAAAAAAACGATAGGCCTATTCGTGACTACCAGCAAGTTCGAAGCAAGGACAGAGATTCGACGAAGGCCCCTGAGGAGCTGAAGAGGGCATTCGTTAAGTACGTAAACGAACAGTGGCCCTGGGTTCTCGCAGGCCGACAAGGCGTCCGTCCGAGTTGGAAGGGACACGAAAACCAGCCCACCCAACCGGTGAAGGATAGGGGCCGGACTAGCGGTGCTCTTGGCCGGTACGTCTTGAAGACAGCGCCGTGGATTGACCCACCAGAATGTGTGATGACCTATGACACGCCTCCTGAGATGAATGACCCATGCTCTCGGGCGCTAGTGGACGAACTAATCATGCTACTGGAAACAAGACCGAGCGACGGATTGGTGCGATCGTGGCTCGACACGAACTTGGGCGCCCCGTCGCTGTAGCCGGTCAACCGAGTGGCGATAGCAGACCGGGCAGTGGTTCACGAGAGTGCCTTGCCAGTCCCGTCCTGTCCACCATACTTTTCACACACATCTAATCCCTGTAAGTTTGTGCTCACCTACGTGCACAAGACGGGAGTAAACAGACAATGGGCAACGGCAAGATCAGGTGTTTCTTGAGCTATCACCGAGACGACAACCAGAACTTCCCTGGCGTGGTTGACCGTCTGCTGCTTGAACTGGTCGGGCAACTGAAGGCAGACGCGCAGGTTGATGTCGAGATCTTCCACGACGTTCAGGCAATGGTGGGCGGGGAAAACTGGCGCGACCGAATCCACGAGGTGCTTGCCGATTCGGTCGTGTTCATTCCCGTGGTGACTGCTGCGTGGTTCGCAAGCGATGTGTGCATGGAGGAGTTGAACGCCTTCCGGATCAATACCCCACGCGATGAGGTGAACTCCGCGATCATCCCGTTGGTGCTCGCCGGACACAACCTGCTGCGCCCGGACGCTCGTCAGGAGGAAGTCCGGTTCATCGAGTCACTCAACTATCGCGACTTGCGGCAGCCGTATCTCGAGGGCTATGCATCCCCCGACTGGAGAAAGATGGTCTCGAAAGTCGTGACCGATGTGCTGGCCTGGCACGACGGTTACGGCGCACGGCGCGAGGCTATCGAGTATCAAGAGCAGACCAAGGCCAATGGGATCGGATTGGACGACAACTTCTTGAAGGATGTCGGCCTGAGTGATTTGCCCGCCAGCCAGGCGGCCATACTCCTGCAACAGGTCTACTCCAACCTGGAGACGCGAACCGGCCAGCGGCTGACTGAGAACATGTCAGACGAACTCTTGGAGGAGTTTGGCGCTTTCGTTGATATGGATGAGTCAGGGATGAAGGCGTGGTTCGACGAGCATCTGCCCGCCTATGACCAGACAGAGGCGTACAAGGCCTTGCGCAAGGCCAATCCGGAGGCCCCTGAAGTCGCCGTCATGGCCGAATACGGCGCGATGATGTGGCTCGGCATCAACCGGCCCGATTATCCAGATATAGTAAGAGAGGTTCTTTCTGAACTGCAGTCCGAGCTTCAAGCCAATCCTGCTGCACTCGTAGAGAAGCTCAAAGTCCAAGAAAACTTCTTCAAGGCCCTTCAACGCACCGCAAGCGCGTTCAACGAGACGGCACCTGTGATGATCGACTCAGAAACCAGCCTGGACTGCATGCTGGCCCTCCCAGGCAACATCCTGATGTACATGTACACACTGATCAATGTCACCCGGTCTGAATTGGACGCCAAGGAAATAGCCGACGCGCGCGAGGGCATGACGGCCGCACTTCTCGACAACATCAGGTACTCCAGCGACATGAAGGAGATGCGCGAGAACGGCGTGACATTCAAATACGTATACCGGGCCAGTGACGGTGGCGAGGTCATCAACCTCACCTTCACTCCTGACCTGTACCTCCAGGACCTGTAGGTTGACGCGGGCTGGCTCAACGTAAGTTAACCGGCGGGATCCCAGGATGATCCACCCCGATTAACTGTCGGCAAATACCTCATGATGAGGAATATCCCGACAGTTAAAGGCGGTGACTTGCGTCACAACCCCTGGACGGTCCGCTGCGCCCCGTACCAGTTTCATTAGAATCACCCCATGGAACCACCGACTGGCCCTTTCCCCGCTTATCACGGCCCGGAACCGTACGCTTATGTCTGCCACGCGAGCGCGGATGCCTACCGGGTGTACGAAATCATCAGGGAACTCCACCTGGCCGGGTTCCGCATCTGGTACTTCGAAGACGGCATGAAAGCCGACCCGAGCTGGCCGGACCAAAACGCCCGCGCCATCGACAACTGTACGGCGTTCATCATCTTCACCTCCGCCGTTTCCGTCGACCGACCCGACACCATGGACGAACTGACTCGCGCACACAACGCCAACAAGCCGATCCTCCAAATCCAACTCGAACAACTCACCCTGCCACCAGGCATGGGCTTGTTCCTGGATCGGCCACAAGCGCTCAAGACATGGCGCAAGGACCAGGCAACCATCATTGACGAGGCGGCGCAGTTCCTCCGTACCCAAGGCCTCCAACCCTCCCCACACCCGCCCGAAATCCCGCCCCCCGCGCCTCCCCCGGCACCCAGGATCAAGATGCCTCCCCGTCCCAGTGGCGGCCAACACGTCTCCATCTCCGACACGTTTGCCAACCGGGTGGATGAGAGCGAGCTGTTGGCGGCAGCGGTAGCGAAACAGCTTGCCAGACTGTACGGCGATGAGGACATCGAGGAAGACGTCTTTCCCAACGTACTGGTCTTCCACGGTCGCAGCGGCCTCGGCAAGACGGGCCTGTCGCGGCGCCTTGAGATGTGGGCGACCGGCAAACCCCTTGAACACAACGAGTGGGGCACCTGGCCACACGCACCGATCACACCCGTACGCTGGGACTTCAACAACTCAGCCGGCGGCGTGCGCCTTGACACTTTGTTGGTGATCTTGCGGGAAGCACTGGCCGACGCCGGCATGGTCCCCATGGCGTTCGACTTGGCGCTGGTCTCATACCTGGAGGCGGTACGTCCCGGCTCCGACGCAACCGGTCTGTTGTCGGGCCGCGCCGCGGACGCGGTCTTCCGATCGCTGCAACGGATGGCGTCGGAGTTGCGTTTGAGCGTCCCGGGAGCGCTGACCGCCAGTGAGGTACGAAGACTGCGGGACGGCGTCATCGCGGCGAGCGATCGCGGGAGCCTTGAGAGGTACGAACACCTGCCGAACCTGTTGGAAGACCTGCGGCAACTGAGTCAGGGAACGCAAGACCCCAAGTTGGCCGCAAATGTCATGTACGTGCTGACACAAGAAATCGTGTACGCCGACCAGCCCCCCGTACTGGTCTTCTTCCTCGACGCCTTCGAGCGACTCCAGCGACAGGAGTCCCGTTTCGCCGAGTCAGGCGTCGCCGAGCCAGCGATCACAGCACTGATTGCCGCGATGCCGTACGGATTGTTCGTGGTCTCCGGCCAGGACGCGCTGGACTGGCACGAGGTGAACCGTACGTATCTGCCGCACTGCGGCCCGCGCGCCTGGCCGGGTCTGGCCTCAGGCGCCCAGCACATGCTTGAGCGTCTGAGCGATGAAGACACCCGGCGACTGTACGAAACCCACCGCGACATCAACCGTTGGCACATGTCGGACGAGTTGGTGGACCAGCTTACGAAGCGGTCCGACGGTTTACCCATACACATCGAATTGGTCATGCAGTTGGCCCAGACCCTGGAGGAGCAGAAACCAGGCCGAACCATGGGAGCAGATGAGCTGGACCATGAACTCCCAGAGTTGGTGACCCGACTGATGGAGACGTTGAGCGAGCGGGAACGCAACGCCTTCCGGGCCATGTGCGTACTCCCGTTCTTCGACAAGGAGTTGGCCGCAGCCGTCATGGCTGAGCAAGGCTTGGATCGCGAAGGCGCAGTTGATGGCGCCATTCGACACGCCTTGGTCGAGTCGAATCCCGGAAGCGTGTACCCGTATCGCATACACGACGAAATCCGGAAGGAAGTCAGGCGCGACCGGCGGTCGCCCGGGTTCTGGGGAGACGGCGACTGGAAAGAAGCCGCACAACGAGGGTTGGATGAGGCCAAACGAAGGATAGAACGGCTCCACCGTCTGGCTGAGACTGAGGCCGAGATGGAAGCAATGGCCCTAGCAATCCGGCTGGCTTTCGACTGGGACTTGCCCGTCGACGGGCTACCGAAACTGATCACGGACGGCCCGACCATCGGCGGTCTTGCCCCGCTGCTCCCGGTGCTGCCGGATCCGCCCCCAAAGTCGGCCGCCGCAGGATTGGTACGTTTCGTCACGGCTCACGCGATGAGTGTGGCACCAAGCATTGTCGCGTTTGAGACTCTTTACAGGGAATACGCCGACCAACCCGAGATCGCAGGGGTGGCTGGACGATTCTACGCATACCGTCTCCGCAATCTGGGCAGGCGAGACGAGGCACTCCGGGTTTTCCTGAGCATGCTCGACGCACAGCTTGGCGACCCCGAACTACTCCACAAACAGGTTACAATAACGCTTCGTGGAGGACGGCGCTTCAAGGATGCCCTCGAGTACGTCCACACCTTCCAACCAGATCGACTTGGCCACGAGACCGAGGTGATCGAGCGTGTTCACGGCATCATACGAATCGAAGAACTGGGCAAGAAACTGGGCACGGTCTCATCGTCACGACTCGATCTCGAGAACGTGGCTTCGTACCTTCTCAACAGATCGTATCTCGGCCCCGTGCCGCTGGCTGAGACCCAAACCATGCTCACCGAGGCTACAGTGCGAAGAAGTCTGGATGGCATGACCACAGGCCTGTTGCTGCTTGGACTACACAACCTCGCGAATCCGCCGGTGCTCGCGGACATCATCGAGCGACTCGAGGCTACCATCGACGACTATGGCTCATCAGGGCAGTCACTGGTTGCCCTGCTATGTATTAAGGCGCTCATGACGCGAGACCCCGCAGACGCCGCGCGGGCTCAAGCGCACGCCCTGGCAAGTCCCGTGAAAACCCGCGGATCGACTTGGATCAAGGATGAAGTCTGGCTGGAGGAACTCGGCTACCGTCTCCCACCGGTCCCGACCCAGTGGATCATTCCGTACGAGCAGGTCCGGGAAAACTGGCTGAACATCGCAAACGGGATCATAGAGCGGGCCAAGGCACGCGCCGACGACCACTCCAGCCATGAGGCGCAACTATCGTTCACCTGA
>Ga0209628_10000149_pt1 | contig 38367 bp, 38 predicted proteins | sample TergutCu122P4_FD_187285 | JGI IMG/M metagenome (GOLD analysis project Ga0209628, IMG submission 187285) | Cubitermes ugandensis P4 segment gut microbial communities from Kakamega Forest, Kenya - Cu122 P4 (SPAdes) (version 2) | ecosystem: Host-associated > Arthropoda: Insects > Digestive system... | reverse complement strand
CCGGATCAATGGCTTGAACGAGGCGCTCAGGGGGTATGGTTACGGGTATTCGTCCCATGGCGCACAGATTGGCTCGCATGAAACCTTCGACTGGTTGCTGAATCAGGTAGACGAGGGCGAATTCGTTCTCGTGAATACCGGTCGGACGACTCCCATGAAATCCGTCTTGCGCTGGAGTACGGAGGACAACCGCAACGGCTACCGCGTGCCCCTTCGCAGCGGCAAAATCGCCGACTACACCCAGGGCTGCTGGAGGGTAGATCCGGATTTGCCCATGCGGATGCGCTCGCGGATCGACCGGTGTCTGGAAGAAGCCCGGCGTAGCGACAGCGGTCCGGAACATCTGTGGTGGGGCGGGGTGCTGGAGAGCAGGCGCGGGGGAGGGGGAGGCGATGGTGCTATGTATGAGAGTGACGATGAGATTACAGCGGCAAAGCCGGGGAATCGACGACGGGGGAGAGGCACGCCGTCAACCACAGGTACGCCGTCAGCGAATACTTCACTCTCCAAGGCAGCCGATCTTGCTACGCCCGCTACGCCTGCCAATGCACCAGCAACAATCAATCTTTCCGGCATGCAAAATGATTTCAATACACAATGGAACAACAGCTTTCCAAGCGGTGTAAGCCAGGAACGTGGGGGAACGCTCGTCTCTGATACATCTGGAAATCTCAGCATGGTTAACGTGGGAGGTGGCACATCTGGTCAATTCTCACCTAACCTCAACGTTAGTTCAGGTAAGACTGTTCAAGGCGTCTTCCACACGCACCCCTATGATGCATCAGAAGGCGGGCATACAGGCGTTTCGTTGAGCGGTGGAGATGCAGCCTACGCCATCAACAATAACCATAGCGTTATTGTTGCTCAAAGCGGTTCGGATCAATTTATGTATATGCGAACCGCTGCCTCTCCGGCAAATGTGAACGCAGTTCAACTCAATAACGCACAAAACGCAAGAATTGCAGAATTACAAACCGTAAACGGTAAAAGTTTCGCCGAAGCATCGCGAATAGCAGCCAAAGAAACTGCGCAAGCGAATGGACTCGCCTATTACGAGGGTTCAAACGGCATATTGCAGCGCGTTTACCCATGATGTCCTGTTTGTCAATGAAGGGGGGTAGAATGGATGATGTTCAGATGATCATAGTCGACAGAACGCCAGCGGCGTATTATAGCGCATCTGCCCATGACGTCATGGTACCAAAAGAGGAGGGTAAAATGAGTAACAATCAGATCGTAATGGATGATAAAACGCTATATATAACCATCAAGGTACAGCTTGAAAAGGCGGATGCAGAAATAACGGCGCAAAACTGGGAAGCGGCAAACAAACTGCTAAAACAGGCTCTGGTAGAGTTGGGTGATCGTTATACTCGCTCCGATACTATTGATGATTCCGGCATGAAACTCATTGCGGCAGAACTCCAAGAGAGAGAAGGCAAGCCCGATAATGCGGCACATGTACGGCGCAGAATACTTGCAGAACGCCTGGAAATGCTCAGGAGCAAAATCAAATAACCTGATATGCGAGCTTATTCATATTTTTGCGCTGCCTTAGCGGCTATTGCCCTGCTCGCAGGCTATCCTCCGCAGACGTAAGAGTCGGGGGACGTTGAGGCGAGCTTCACAGAAATCTTCTTGACGAATACTTGCTTTTCAAAAACAGTTCGCCGCTTCTTGCTCAACCCAGCAAAATTCCCCCCCACACTGCCGCGATCAGGATCATCGCGATCAGTTGCGCTGCGCTTCCCATGTCCTTTGCGTTCTTGGACAAGGGATGGTGTTCTGCCGAAATACGGTCGACCACGGCTTCGATGGCCGAGTTGAACAGTTCGACAATCAGGGAGAGCAGGCAGACCGCAATCATCAGCGCACGCTCGCCCCGGCTCACCGGGCAGAAAAACGCGAGCGGAATCAGCACGATATTCAGCGCAACGAGTTGCCGAAACGCCGCCTCGCCCCGGAACGCGGCCAGCAGTCCGTCGCGGGAGTAACCCGCCGCAGCCACGATACGGGCAAGTCCGGTACGGCCTTTGGGGGGAAGAAATGCCATGACGGGCTCTCTAAAAAAATCAAAAACGACACTCTACCTCATGCAGCATAATGCGCTGAACCTGCTTGCCAGAGGTCCTACCTACAGATTCCCGCCGCGCCATGCCTTCAGAATTCGATCTCATTCGCCGCCATTTCACCCGTCCGGCTCCGCACGCCGATCTGGCGGTGGGGGACGACGCGGCGTTGTTCCGCGTCGCGCCGGGCATGCAATTGGCGGTGACGACCGATGCGCTCGTGGCTGGCACGCACTTTTTCCACGACACGCCGCCGCGCGATCTGGGCTGGAAAACGCTGGCGGTCAATCTTTCCGATCTGGCGGCGATGGGGGCTGCGCCGCGATGGGCAACGCTGGCCCTGACTTTGCCTGCCGCCGATGAAGGTTGGATCGCAGCCTTCGCCGAGGGCTTTTTCGATTGCGCCGGACGGTATGGCGTGGAACTCGTCGGCGGCGATACCACGCGCGGGCCGCTCGCCATGACCGTGACCCTGTTCGGTGAAGTCCCGGCAGGACAGGCAATCACCCGCGCAGGTGGACAACCGGGAGACGATCTCTGGATTTCCGGCTGGCCGGGTCTGGCGGCGCTTGGGCTGATGTGCCTGCAAAATCGTGTCCGGCTCGCCGATGCCAGCCGGGCGCTCGCCGCCCTGCATCGCCCGACGCCGCGTGTCGAGGCGGGAGAAGCCCTACGCGGCATTGCGCATGCGATGCTCGATGTCTCGGATGGGTTGGTTGGAGACCTCGCGCACCTGTGCGAATGCTCGAAGCTCGGCGCGATGCTCGACGCGGATGCGCTACCGCTCGCGCCACTCATGACGGCGGGCGTGGATGAGCTTCTGGCCCGCCAGATTCTGCTTGCGGGAGGGGACGATTACGAACTGCTTTTCTCCGCTCCGGTTGATGCGCGTGGAACCCTTGCTGCGCTTGCCCGAAAGCTCGACTTGCCGCTGACCCGCATTGGCAGCCTCATTGAAGGAACAGGACAAATTCTGCTGGCGGATGGGGCAGCCCCTCCGCGCCCGCTTGATGTGCGCGGCTACGATCACTTTATCTCACCCGACTGACATATTCAGCCTTTTAGACACCCACGGCCCGGCGCTTACGCGATAATGCGGGGGTTTTTGTATTTCTGCTTCCTATCCATGCTCCCTACCCATGTCGTTTTCGACCTCGACGGAACGCTGATCGACTCCGCCGGGGCTATTCTTGCCAGTTACCGCGCCGCGTTTGCCGCGTGCGGGCTGACACCGGCCCGCAGCATCGCGCCGGACATCATCGGCCCCCCCCTCGGTGAAACCCTGCGGTTGCTCGCGGGTAGCGAGGACTCCGCGCTCATCATTCGGCTTGCCGATGCCTTCAGACAGAGCTACGACACGGACGGCCTGCTGGAAACCCGCGCCTATCCCGGCATCGGCGACATGCTCCGGGCGTTGCGCGCGGCAGGCATCAAGCTCTCGATCGCCACCAACAAGCGCATTCACCCAACACGGCTGATCGTCGAGCACATTGGATGGGTCGATATTTTCGATTCGGTGTACGCGCTCGATCTCTTCACGCCGCCGTTGCCCGACAAGGCAACGATGCTCGGGCGCATGCTCGTCGAACAGGGGATTGATGTGCGCCGGGCGATCTATGTGGGCGACCGCATCGAGGACGGTCAGGCCGCCGAGGCCAACGCGCTGCCCTTCATCGCTGCGACCTGGGGCTATGGCATTTCAGACGCCGAAGTCATGGAGGCGCGCTGGCGCAAGGCGTCTACGCCGTCCGGGTTGAAACGCATGCTGCTGAGAGAAAAATGACCCGTCTCGCGCTCGTCGCGCCCGGTCTCATCTGGCCTGCGCAGCAGGCGTTTCATCCGGCAGGGGACGTTCCCCATGCTGCGCTTGCACGGCTGCTCGGACGTGGTCGGTCGTGCATGAATCCCGCCATTTCCTGCGAAAACCTGCTGGCGCGACTCCTGGGAATGGAACGCCCTCATCAGACTCTTCCGCTTGCAGCGTTGCGTCGCCTTGGAGAAGAAGGCGGGCGCGTGCAGGGCGAGGACAAGGTGCACTGGCTCTGTGCCGATCCGGTGAATCTGTCCTTCATGGGCGGGCATGTGTTGCTCGACGCGCTCAGTGAAGACGAAATCGACGCGGCAGAAGCCGCCGCCCTGATCTCCACCCTGAACGAGGAATTTGCCAGTCTCGGGCGCTTTTCGGCCGCCACGCCGACACGCTGGTATCTGCGCATGGAACGCCCCGCAAAAGCGCGCTTCTTTCCGCTCGATGAAGCAATCTGCCGTCCGGCACAGGATTTTTTGCCCACGGAGGGCGACGAGAACGACCATTGGCGGCACGCGTTGAATGAAATACAGGTTGTGCTGCACAACCATCCGGTGAACGCAGCCCGCGAAGCCGCCGGACGGCGGCCCATCAACAGTCTGTGGTTCTGGGGTAACGGCATGCAACCCACATCCGGTACATCCAGTACATCCGACACGCCTCGCTTCGCCGTGCAGGCGCTCGATCCCGTGGCGCGCGGACTGGCGCGGACGGCTGGAATCGAACCGGAAACGCCGGATGTGGATTCAGCCTTGCGCGCCGATACCCTGGTCGTGCTCGACACGCTTGTCTCCCCCATCCATCATCTCGATTCCGCGCGCTGGCAGGATGCGCTCGCCGCGCTGGAACGAGGCTGGTTTGCGCCCATCGCGCGCGCGCTCGACAAAGGGGCTTTGCGCCATTTCACCCTGCACGTTCCCGGTGAGCGCAGCAGTTTTTCTCTCACGCTCGGGCGCGGGGCGCGTTGGTGTTTTTGGCGCAAACCCCTGTCGCTGTGTGCCGTTCATTGACCCCTGACATGACCACGATTCACCCTCGCGAGTTTCCTTCACGCGCCGTTTCCGCACTCGCCGCCACCGGTATTTCCCCTCTGCTTGCGCGTCTTTTTGCCGCGCGCGGCGTGCTTTCCCCCGCTGAACTCGATCTTTCGTTCAAGTCGCTGTTGCCGCCTGCCTCACTCACCGGGGCGCGCGAAGCGGCGGAATTGCTGGCCGATGCCATCGAGGCCGGGGCGCGCATGGCGATCGTGGGCGATTACGACTGCGACGGCGCGACGGCCTGCGCGGTGGGCGTGCGGGCGCTGCGCGCGTTTGGCGCAGACGTGCATTATCTGGTTCCCGACCGCATGACGCTCGGCTACGGACTGACGCCGCCGATGGTCGAACTTGCGGCGAAGTTCGATCCCGAAGTGCTGATTACGGTCGATAACGGCATCGCGAGCATCGAAGGCGTCGCGCAGGCGCGGGCATATGGAATGACGACGGTCATCACCGATCATCACCTGCCCGGCGAAACCCTGCCGGAAGCCGATGTGATCGTGAATCCCAACCAGCCGGGTTGCGGTTTTCCGGGCAAATCGCTGGCCGGAGTAGGGGTGATGTTCTACGTGATGCTGGCCTTGCGGGCCGAACTGCGCCAGCGGGGCGCGCTGGAGAGCGAGCCGAATCTTGCCAATCTGCTCGACCTCGTGGCGCTCGGAACCGTGGCCGACGTGGTGAAGCTCGATCATAACAACCGCATCCTGGTTTCCCAGGGCTTGCAACGCATCCGGGCCGGAAACATGCAGCCCGGCATCCGGGCGCTATTTGCTGTCGCCGGGCGCGATGCCGCGCGGGCGACGGCATTCGATCTCGGTTTCACGCTCGGGCCGCGCCTCAATGCCGCCGGACGGATCGCCGATATGAGTCTGGGCATCGAGTGCCTGCTTGCCGATGATGCCGGACAGGCGTTGAAACTTGCGCGCGAACTCGACCGCCTGAACCATGAGCGGCGCGAAATCGAGGTCGACATGCAGGAGGGCGCGCGCCAGATTCTCGAAACGTTCAACGCCGACGACGGCGCCGGACTCACGCTGTTCGAGCCTGACTGGCATCCGGGCGTGGTCGGCCTCGTCGCCAGCCGCATCCGGGAAAAGCAGCACCGTCCCACGATTGCCTTTGCCCGTGGGCAGAATGGCGAGTTGAAAGGTTCCGGGCGATCCATTCCCGGCCTGCATCTGCGGGACGCGCTGGAACTCGTCGCGCGTCAGTCTCCCGGGCTGCTGCTGCGTTTTGGCGGTCATGCCATGGCGGCGGGACTGACGATTCATGAAGAAAAACTCCCCGAATTCCGTGCCGCATTCGAGGAAGTCGCCGCCAGCCTGCTCGACCCTGCCGACCTGCAACGCAGCATCGACACCGACGGCCCGCTCGAAGCCTCTGAGATCTCACTGGAGACGGCACGGCTGCTCGATCGGGAAGTCTGGGGGCAGGGGTTCCCTCCGCCGGTGTTCGACAACGTTTTTCGCGTCGAGCGCCAGCGCATCCTCAAGGATCGCCACCTCAAACTCGAACTTTCATTGGGCGGCACAAGGTTTGAAGCCGTTCGCTTCAACTGCGCCGAGCGCGTACCCGGCGTCATTCGCGCCGCCTATCGGTTAAATATCAATGAATACAAGGGGTTGTCGAGCGTGCAGTTGATGCTCGAACACTTCGGGGCTGTCTGAACAGGGCGTCCGCCCGGAAGGCGATCAACACTATATATTACGTCATTACGAATTAAAAGAACTGTATCGACAAAAAATATGGAACCGGGGCATGAGTTTGTTGTAGAAAGTACGGTGTCGTTGAAAATTTCACAAAAGCTTTGCTTTTGCTCGACTGCTCCGTTACTATTTAACAATGCGTTACGGTATTTTTTCCTTTCTGCTGGGCCTTTCGTTGTCAGCCCCGTTGAGCGCGAATGCCACAGTGGTCTCCAAACCTCTTGACGGAGAGGCCACGATTGCGCGTTCTGAAAGCACCCAGGGTTCAGTCACAATTGCGCGTGCTGTTCGTAGCGGCCCGGTGTTTGGTCTTGTGGCTATCGCGGCATTTACGTCTACGCGCGCTGCGCGCGATCCGGTTCCCGTGTTTACGCCAGCCGAACTTTCCAGTCATGCCCCGATCGCTGTCACCGCTGCTGCCAACACGCTGCTGAATACGGTCAAAACCACGTCCAACAATGCGGCTTTGATGCAGGTTGTCGAATCCTCTTACGCGGCGGCCATCTCTTCCGGCAACAAGTCGGGGTTGAGCGGGCTTGCAACCGTGAGGCATTCGCCGAGCGCCTCCGCCGTCCAGAAGCTGCTTGGCGAAGGGCTGATGTACATCGGCGTCCCCTATCGCTGGGGGGGAAGTTCTCCAATCACCGGGATGGATTGCAGCGGTCTCGTACAGCTTGTCTTCCGCAACTCCGTGGGGATCGACCTGCCGCGTACCGCGCTCGAACAGTCTGCGCAGGGCAACCGGGTCAGCGTGCGCGAACTCAAACCGGGGGACCTGGTGTTCTTCAATACCATTGGCGAGAACATCTCCCACGTCGGCATTTATGTGGGTAACGGCAAGTTCCTGCATGCTCCTGCGACGGGCAAACTCGTTCGTATCGACAAGCTCTACACCAAATTCTGGGCACAGCGCTATGTCACGGCTCGCCGCATGATAAACGATGCCGAAGGTTCGACCCGGCTCGCCGCTGCGCTTGCCGCTACCGCAGCCTCCGCCTCCTCTACTGAATAAGGCATAAAGCGGGCGGTTTTCTGGTTGCCTGCAATCATTTGTGGGAAATCACGCTCCATCCCTGCCTGAATTCTGTAACACTTGAGGCATGGCTTCATCCATGATTCCCTGGCTCGACGATTGGGCCAATTTCCCTGATGCTGCCTCGGCCCTGGAAGAACCCAACGGCCTGCTTGCCGCTGGAGGCGCTCTTTCGCCCGAGTGGTTGCTCGCGGCTTACCGGCGCGGAATTTTTCCGTGGTTCAACGAAGGAGAGCCTATTCTGTGGTGGAGTCCCGATCCGCGCCTCGTCCTCTTTCCGAATGAAATCCGCATCCGCCGCTCGCTACGCCGGGTCTTGCGGCAACATCGTTTCGAGGTACGCATTGATACCGATTTTCCTGCCGTCATCGCGGCCTGTGCAAAGCCGCGTGAACCGGGCGGCGGAACCTGGATTCTCCCGGCCATGCAGGCTGCCTACTGCCGGATGTTTGAACTCGGCCATGCCCATAGCGTCGAATGCTGGCTCGAAGGCCGACTGGCGGGCGGGCTTTACGGAATGGCGCTCGGTCGCGTGTTTTTCGGTGAATCCATGTTTTCGCTCGAAACCGACGCTTCAAAAGTTGCGCTCGCCCATCTGGCAAGGTTGCTTGCGGCAAAGGGTTTTGCCATGATCGACTGCCAGATGAGTACCATGCACCTGCTGTCGATGGGCGCGCGGGAAATCCCCCGCGACGAATTTTGCGCCGGTCTCAAACGCTGGGCAGCATCCATTGAACCGTCCCGGCAGTGGCCCGCTGATCTGGCGGCATCAATCGACTGGGTTGATGCTGCCGTGGCTTGAGGCATCCATGCGCCAGAACGACAATTTCTCTCCGATTCGCTTCTATGCCACCGCGCCGTACACCTGCTCTTACCTGCCGGAGCGTACGGCGCGTTCGCAAGTTGCGCTGACCAGGGTCGTCGAGACGCCCGGCCCGCCACCCGAAACAGACTTTAGCCCCGACCTCGCCGCTGCTTACGGTTCGCTGCTCGTGCAGCATGGTTTCCGGCGTAGCGGTACGTTCATCTACCGCCCGCATTGCGACGATTGTCACGCCTGTGTGCCGGTGCGCCTGCCCGTGGAGCGTTTCGTTCCGGATCGCGCCCAGCGGCGCGCCATGCAGCGCCACGCCGATCTTGATGTCCGCATCTGTCCTCCGGCGTTCAGCGAGGAGCACTTCCTCCTCTACCGGCGTTATCTGCATGTGCGCCATCCCCAGGGCGGCATGGATGAAGACAGTCGCGAGCAATATCAGCAGTTCCTGCTGCAAAGCCCGGTCGAGACCTTCTTCGTCGAATTCCGCGACAGTCACGCCCTTCGCATGATCTGTGTCATCGACCGGCTGGAGGATGGGCTTTCCAGCGTCTACACCTTCTTCGATCCCGAGTTGCCGCGCGCCTCACTCGGAACCTACGCGATTCTGTGGCAAATCGAAGCCTGCCGTCAGGCGCGCCTGCCTCACCTGTATCTCGGCTACTGGATCGGAGAAAGTCGCAAGATGGCCTACAAGAGCCGCTTTCGCCCCATCGAGGGCTACCGGGAAGGGCGCTGGCGGGAGATGGAAGCGTTGTAGGGGATTCACTCCTTCCCCCGCTTGCGGGGGAGGGAGTCAAGTATGTGATTCCCTATTTTTGTGCCGCGATTTCCGCAAGCTTGATCCAGGTCGATATCACCGTATCCGGGTTGAGCGAGATGGTCTGGATGCCTTCTTCCATCAACCAGGCAGCAAAATCCGCATGGTCGGACGGGCCTTGTCCGCAAATGCCGATGTACTTTCCGAGGCTGTTGGCGGTCTGGATCGCTTTCGACAACAATATCTTGACTGCCGGATCGCGTTCATCGAACGCATGCGCAACCAGCCCCGAGTCGCGGTCCAATCCCAGGGTAAGCTGCGTGAGGTCGTTGGAACCGATCGAAAAGCCATCGAAATACTGTAGAAACTGCTCCGCGAGCAGCGCATTCGACGGAATCTCGCACATCATGATGAGCTTGAGTTCGTTTTCGCCACGCTTGAGTCCGTGTTCAGCGAGAAGATTCACGACGCCCTCCGCCTCATTGAGCGTACGCACGAAGGGAATCATGATCTGCACGTTGGTCAGCCCGATCTCGTTTCTCACCTTGAGCATGGCCGCGCATTCCAGTTCAAAGCAATCCAGGAAGCTGCTGGCGATGTAGCGCGACGCGCCGCGGAAACCGAGCATCGGATTTTCTTCTTCCGGCTCGTAGAGATGCCCGCCCAGAAGCTTGCGGTACTCGTTCGATTTGAAATCGGACATGCGCACGATTACCGGCCTGGGATAGAACGCAGAAGCAATGGTTGCCACCCCCTCGGCCAGCTTGTCGATGAAGAACTGGCGGGGATTAGCGTAACCGCGCGCTCTCAGCAGGATTTCTTCGCGCAGGGAAGCCGGAGCCTGGTCGATTTCGAGAATCGCCTTGGGGTGGATGCCGATCATGTTGTTGATGACGAACTCCAGCCGCGCCAACCCGACGCCGCTGTTGGGAATCTGCGCGAACTCGAAGGCGAGTTCGGGATTGCCCACATTCATCATGATCTTGAGCGGCAGCTTGGGCAGATTGCCCATGTCGGTGGTGGAGATTTCAAACGCCAGCTTGCCGCGATACACGTAGCCGGTGTCGCCTTCGGCACAGGAGACGGTTGCTTCATCCCCCTCGGATAGCGCACTGGTTGCGTTGCCGCAACCAACGATGGCGGGAATGCCCAGCTCGCGCGCGATGATCGCAGCATGACAGGTACGTCCGCCGCGATTGGTGACAATGGCGGCAGCGCGTTTCATGACTGGCTCCCAGTTGGGATCGGTCATGTCCGTGACGAGCACGTCGCCGGCCTGTACACGATTCATTTCGGAAGCGTCCGAGACGATGCGCACCGTGCCCGCGCCGATTTTCTGACCAATGGCGCGGCCGCGGGTAATCGGTTCGCCGCCGGGTTCCTTGAGGCGATATTTTTCCATCACCAGCCCGGAACCTTGACTTTTCACTGTTTCGGGGCGCGCCTGGAGAATGTAGAGTTTGCCATCCTCGCCGTCCTTGCCCCACTCGATATCCATCGGACGACCATAGTGCTTTTCGATGATGACCGCGTAGCGCGCCAGTTCCAGAACGTCCTCGTCAGAAATGGCGAACCGGGCGCGATCGGCCTCGGCCACATCCTCGGTACGCACGGATTTGCCCGCCTCACGGTCGTCGGTGAACACCATCTTGATGAGTTTGGAGCCGAGATTGCGCCTTACTACCGCCGAGCGCCCCTGGGCAAGCATCGGCTTATGCACGTAGAACTCGTCGGGATTGACCGCGCCTTGCACGACGGTCTCGCCCAGCCCATAGGAAGCCGTCACGAACACCACATCCTTGAAGCCGGATTCCGTGTCGAGCGAGAACATCACCCCGGAAGCGCCGGTGTCGGAGCGCACCATGCGCTGCACGCCTGCGGAGAGCGCTACCTCGCTGTGCGAAAACCCCTTGTGCACGCGGTAGGAGATGGCGCGGTCGTTGTAGAGCGAAGCGAACACTTCCTTGATTGCGTGCAGGATGTTGTCGTAGCCGTGGATGTTGAGAAAGGTTTCCTGCTGTCCGGCGAAAGAAGCATCCGGCAGATCCTCGGCGGTTGCAGAAGAGCGTACCGCAAAGCTGCCCCCGTCCGCGCCCGAAGCGATGCGCTCGTAAGCCGCCTTGATCTCGGCTTCCAACCGGGGCGGAAACGGCGTATCAACGATCCACTGACGAATTTGTGCGCCTGTGTCGGCCAGCGCATCGACATTGTCGACGTCGAGCGTACCGAGCGCGGCATCAATCCGTCCGGACAAGCCCTCATAGGCCAAGAACTCGCGATAAGCTTCGGCAGTTGTGGCAAAACCGCCCGGAACGCGTACACTCGATGGCAATTGACTGATCATCTCGCCAAGCGAGGCGTTCTTGCCTCCGACCCTGTCGACGTCGGACATGCGCAGTTCTGTGAAGGGGATGACGTAACAAGGCATGATGATTTCCAGAATCCGCTTAGGAAAAAGCAAAACATAAATTTTACGTAAAATGCGTTCCGTTCGCACAGCAGGGTTTGCCCCAATATGACCCTTTAACGCTTTACACTTCATTTCTTGCCCGCAACCTCACGAGCACGCCCATGAGTGATAACCCCTTCCGCACGGTGTTTTTCGTCTCCGACAGTACCGGTATCACCGCTGAAACGTTCGGTCACAGTCTGTTGGCGCAGTTTCCCGACATCCGTTTTCAGCAGGTGCGCGTACCTTTCGTCGATGATGTCTCCAAGGCGCGGAACTGCGTCCAGCAGATCCAGAAAACCGCCCTTGACACTGGGCAGCGCCCCATCGTGTTCAGCAGTCTGGTCGACCCGAAATTGGCCGCCGTGTTGCACGAAGCACATGACAGCGCTCTGTTTCTCGATCTCTTCGAGCGATTCGTCGGACCGCTCGAAAACGAACTCGGGCAACGCTCCACCCATTCCATTGGGCGCTTCCACGGCGTTGCCGAGAGCAGTGACTACAAGCGGCGCATGGAAGCGATCAACTTCGCGATGACACACGACGATGGCGTTTCCACCGCCGCCGACCTGATGAAAGCTAATGTCATTCTCGTGGGGGTGTCGCGCTCCGGCAAAACGCCGACCAGCCTCTATCTGGCGATGCAATTTGGCGTCAAATCCGCCAATTACCCGCTCATTCCCGAAGATTTCGAGCGCAACAAGCTGCCGGGGGAACTGCACGAGTTTCGCGACAAGCTTTTTGGCCTGACCATCTCCCCGGATCGGCTCTCGCTCATCCGGCAGGAACGGCGGCCCAACAGTCACTATGCCAGCCTGGAAAACTGCCGCTACGAGATCGACGCAGCGCAAAAGCTGATGCGGCGCGAAAACATTCGCTGGCTGGACTCCACCACCAAATCCATCGAGGAAATCTCTGCCACCATTATGCAAACGGTGCGGATCGAAACAGATTTTTAAGCCGTGCGCCGCGCCGAAAGCTACAATACGACACTTTTCCGAGCACTATCTTCTCCGAGTGGAAATGAACATGAAAAGACCGCGCAGCAAACGCCGGGGCGGCATTGGCCGTCATGCCGAAGAACTCTTGTGGCTGGCCAGCGGTCTGGCTGAATCCTGCTGTCGGCTCGAAGACCGTTTCTGGGAAGAACACCTGTCAAAGGCCATCGACACGGCGCTGGCCCACGACGACGAAGACACGCTCGATACTGCACTTGATCAGGCATTCAACCGTGGCGGCCCGATTTACGACGAACTGGCCGATGCCATCGAGTCGCGCACGGAATCCCCTGTCATTCCCGGCAACGAACACGACATCGTCTTCATTGCCGCCCCGGTGCTGGCTTGGTCGCGTTTCCGCATTCCTGCGCGCACCCTGCCAGCCGCGACACTTGCCAACCTGCGCGTACATCTGCTTGCTCACATCCTCGCCCAGAATGCCCGCCTTGCCCTGGCCGACTTCCTGTTCAGCCCGGACCAACTCCCGCAAGGCTACTGCGACACCGCCCGCTTTGCCGCACGGCTCGGGCGCGCCGCGCTCGACGGCGAAGACTTGCATATTGAAGTCGACGGCATGCCGGAAACCACGCAATTTCTCTCCGACACCCGTTACATCCTGGCCGCGGTTGCCGTGCCGCGCGGGCATGCCGTTTTCCGCTGGCAGGAACCCGACGGCAATCGCGTGGAAGCGTTGACGCAATGGCGCGGACAGGGCGGAGGTTGCCTCAACCCGCTCCTGCCCGGCTGTGCGCTCGAAGTCGTATTGCCCGAATCCTATTTTGCCGCCTGCCGTTCTGCCGACAAGATCAGCCGCGCCTACTCCGTGCGCGCCTCGGTCGCCTTTCTCGCCACCACGCTCGATGTGCCCGTGGTCAACCTGCGCGCGGTCATTGCGCCCTTCTGGAATGAGCAGATCGAGGAATACCGGGTTGGCTTTACCCTGGCCAGCAGCGATAGCGTCGTGCATGGCGTGGTCTGGCCGCTTCTGGGGATGGAAGACGAAGCCGTCGATGTACCCGCCGAAATCGAGGCCGTCCTGCGCGAATGCGGCGTCGGCGTCGTCAAAACGCTCGAACACCGTTTCCCGCTCGAATACTGTGACGACTGCGGCGTACCGCTTTATCCCTCGCCCGATGGTGAAATCGTCCACGCCGAGATGCCCGAAGCCGAAGCCGAGCAGATTCCGCGGCATTTGCACTGAACTCCTGTCATACACATACGCAGCAAATACCGATGCGGCCAGAAATATCCGCGATCGACGCCCACACCCCCGTCATGCAGCAATACCTGCGCCTCAAGGCGCAGCATCCCGGCACGCTGCTTTTCTATCGCATGGGCGACTTCTACGAGCTGTTTTTTGATGACGCCGAAAAAGCTGCGCGTCTGCTCGATATCACCCTGACCACGCGCGGAAAATCCGCCGGGCAGGCTATCAAGATGGCGGGGGTGCCTTTCCATGCTGTCGAACAGTACCTGACGCGGCTCGTCAAGCTCGGTGAATCGGTCGTCATTGCCGAGCAGGTCGGCGAGCCGGGCGCAAACAAGGGGCCGATGGAGCGGGCCGTGAGCCGCATCGTCACCCCCGGTACGATCACCGATGCGGCCTTGCTCGACGAGCGCAAAGACTCATTGCTGCTCGCGCTCAACATCCATCGCGGCGTGCTCGGGTTGGCCTGGCTCAACCTCGCCAATGGCGATCTGCGGCTGGCTGAAGCGCCTTCCGAGACTCTTGCCTCGCAGTTCGAGCGTCTGGCTCCGGCGGAAGTGCTCGTGCCGGATGGTCTTGCCTTGCCGATCATCGAATCCCTTGCCCCGGCATTGCGTCGGCTTGCGGATTGGCAGTTCGACCCCAAAACTGCCACCCAACTGCTGGCCGAACACTTCGGCGTTCGCGACCTTGCCGGATTCGGCGCGGCCGACATGTCGGTCGCCATCGGCGCGGCGGGCGCGCTGCACGATTACGCCCGCGCTACGCAGCGCCAGAGCCTTGCCCACGTCACCCGGCTCATCGTCGAACGCGATTCCGAATTTCTGCGGCTGGACGCCGCCACGCGGCGCAATCTTGAACTCACCGAAACCCTGCGCGGTGAGCGCGCGCCCACGCTGTTGTCCCTGCTCGATGTCTGCGTCACCAGCATGGGTAGCCGCTGGTTGCGGCACGCCATACATCACCCGCTGCGCAACCCCGCCATTCCCGCCGCGCGCCACCGCGCCGTGGCCGCGCTGCTCGAAGAGAATATCAATGGTCGTCCCCGTGCCGATGCGCTCCGGCACATCCTCGCCGGTATTGCCGACATTGAACGCATCACTGCGCGCGTGGCTCTCAGGAACGCCCGTCCCCGTGATCTCTCTGCGCTACGTGAAAGCCTTGCCCTTCTGCCCGAACTGCTCCCTGCGTTTGCGGACTCGCTTAGCGATCTGCTCGCAGAACTCGCCGCCGACCTCGAAATATCGCCTGCGCCGCACGATCTCCTCGATCGCGCCATCGACCCGGAACCCGCCGCCTACGTGCGTGACGGTGGAGTCATCGCTGCCGGGTTCGATGCCGAACTCGACGAGCTGCGCGCCATCCAGACCCATTGCGGCGACTTTCTCATCAGTCTGGAAGAGCGCGAGCGCGAGCGCACCGGCATCGCCAACCTCAAGGTCGAATTCAACAAGGTGCATGGTTTCTACATCGAAGTCAGCCATGCCAATACTGCCAAAGTTCCTGCCGACTACCGCCGGCGGCAAACCCTGAAAAATGCCGAGCGTTACATCACGCCGGAACTCAAGGCGTTCGAGGACAAAGCCCTGTCGGCCCAGGATCGGGCGCTGGCGCGCGAAAAGATGCTTTTCGAAGCCGTGCTCGACGAACTCGCCCCTTTCATTCCCGCCTTCCAGCGCGCCGCCCGCGCCATTGCCACGCTCGACGCCCTCGCAGGCTTCGCCGAAGTCGCGCGTCGCCACGGTTACGTCGCTCCCGTGTTCTCCACCCAGCCGGGCATCCGCATCACCGCCGGGCGACACCCTGTCGTGGAGCAACAGGTCGAACAGTTCATTCATAACGACGCGCTCCTTTCCCCCACGCGCCGCATGCTCCTCATCACCGGCCCGAACATGGGCGGCAAATCCACCTTCATGCGGCAAGTGGCGCTCATCGCCCTCATGGCCCACATCGGCAGCTTCGTCCCTGCCACACAGGCCCAACTCGGCCCGCTGGACGCCATCTACACCCGCATCGGCGCCTCTGACGATCTCGCCTCGGGCCGCTCCACCTTCATGGTCGAAATGACCGAAGCCGCCGCCATCCTTCACGGCGCAACCGAACACAGCCTCGTGCTGATGGACGAAATAGGGCGGGGGACGTCTACCTTTGACGGTCTCGCCCTTGCCTTTGCCATTGCCCGTCATCTGCTGGAAAAAAATCGCAGTCTCAGCCTCTTTGCTACGCACTACTTCGAGTTGACGCGCTTGAACACCGAATACCCCGAATGCGCCAATGTCCACCTCGATGCCGTCGAGCATGGTCACAGCATCGTCTTCCTGCACGCCCTTGAGGAAGGCCCGGCGAGCCAGAGCTACGGCATCGAAGTTGCCGCGCTGGCGGGCATTCCGGGCTCCGTCATCCGCGAAGCGCGTCGGCGGCTTCGCGGATTGGAAAACCGCGCCGTCGACGCAGGGCCGCAAGCCGATCTGTTTACTGCGTTGCCGGAAGCGGAAATCCCGCTCTCACATCCGGCCTTGACCGAACTTGCCGACATCGAACCGGATACTCTCTCGCCGCGCGAGGCGCTGGAGAAGCTCTATGCACTCAAAAAACTGCTTGGTTGATGTCTGCTATGTTTACCTTGACCTCAGGGCGGTCCGCTACTAACATCGCGACCTCTCCGGGTTGTTAGCTCAGTCGGTAGAGCAGCGGACTTTTAATCCGTTGGTCGCAGGTTCGAATCCTGCACAACCCACCATCGACTCCCGCGGAAGTCTACATACAGAAAGCCAGAAAGCCCAGAAAATCAAGGTTTCTGGCTTTTTTTGTGTCCAGGAAAGTCTATTGACCTTATCCGTAGAATGCAAAATCAACATCCTGGTATCCGTTATTTCGCCCTCGTGCCCGCTGCAGGGAGCGGCTCGCGCATGGGGGGCGGGTTGCCCAAGCAGTATTTGCCGTTGCTCGGCAAACCGCTGATTCATCACACGCTTGCCGCTTTGTGCGCGGCGCCTGCCATCGAGCGGGTGTTTGTTGTGCTCTCGGCCGATGATACCGAGTGGGCGCGGCACGATTGGAGTTTCCTGGGAACGCGCCTTGTGCCGCTTTTTTGTGGCGGACCGACACGAGCCGATTCGGTGCTGGGCGGTTTGCGTGCAATCGAGAATGAGCTCGCTGCCACAGACTGGGTATTGGTGCACGATGCCGCGCGTCCATGCGTGGCAGACTGGCAAATTGAAAAGCTGATGTTTGAACTGGCGGATGACGATGTGGGGGGACTCCTGGCCATGCCCGTAGCCGACACCCTCAAACGCGTGGACGAGAACCATCGCGTGGCGGATACTGTACCGCGCGAGGGTTTGTGGTACGCGCAGACTCCGCAGATGTTCCGTTATGCGATGCTGCGCCGCGCGTTGGAAAGCGCGCGTGATGTGACCGATGAAGCTGCCGCCATCGAGGCTGTCGGCCTGCGTCCCAGGCTTGTCGAGGGGGATGCTGCCAATCGCAAGGTCACATGGCCGTTTGATCTTCTTTTCGCGGAATGGATACTGCGCCGCCGCGAAGAAGAGGGAAAGGCCACCCGGGAGGAACTGCCGTGAAATGCTCCATGCGTGTCGGCCAGGGGTTCGATGTCCACGCCTTCGTCAAGGGGCGGCCGCTGGTTCTCGGCGGCGTCACTATTCCGTTTGAACTCGGCCTGCTCGGGCATTCCGATGCCGATGCGTTGCTGCACGCCATCTCTGATGCATTGCTCGGTGCGGCGGGATTGGGAGACATCGGCCGACTTTTTCCCGATACCGATGCGCGCTACAGGGGCGCGGACAGTCGTGCGCTATTGCGCACGGTGTTCGCCAAGATATGGGAAGCGGGGTGGGAAGTAGGCAATGTCGATGCTACTGTCATTTGTCAGGCTCCGAAAGTACAACCCTATGCGGTGCAGATGGCAGCCAACATTGCCGATGACCTCAACATTGCCGTGACTGCCGTCAACATCAAGGGCAAGACGACAGAGGAACTCGGTTTCACGGGCCGGAGAGAGGGCATCGCCGTGCAGGCCGTGGCCTTGCTGTTTCGGCGGCCCGTATGACCAGAGGGGGCGCGCGGGCGCTCCCGCTCTCTGAGTCCATCCTTCCGTCCATTTCTCCGGCTGCCCCCGTCCCTTTCCTGCCCATGTCGCGCCCCGAGATGGATGCGCTGGGCTGGGAAGCGTGCGATGTCATTCTCGTGGCGGGCGATGCCTACATTGATCATCCCAGCTTCGGCATGGCGCTCGTGGGGCGACTGCTGGAAGCGCACGGCTGGAAGGTGGGCATCATCAGCCAGCCGGATTGGCGTTCCGCCGAGGCTTTCCGTGCGCTGGGCCGTCCGCGCCTGTATTTCGGCATCACCGCCGGAAACATGGATTCGATGGTCAACCGTTATACCTCCGAGAGAAAGATCCGCTCCGACGATGCCTACACGCCGGGCGGCGAGGCCGGCAAACGACCTGATCGCGCCGTCACCGTCTACGCCCAGCGTGCGCGGGAAGCCTTTCCAGGCGTCACTGTGGTCATCGGCTCCATCGAAGCCAGCCTGCGTCGCATTGCCCATTACGACTACTGGAGCGACACCGTGCGGCGCTCCGTGCTGGCGGATTCCAAAGCCGACATTCTTCTTTACGGAAATGCCGAACGGGCGCTCATCGACTTCACGCAACGCATCGCGGCGGGCGAGAGGGCCGCCGGTATCCGCGATCTGCGCGGCACGGCTTTCATGGCCTCACCCGGCTGGCGTCCCGAAGGCTGGACGGAAATCGACGCCACCGTACCTCGCGAGGCTCCAACGCAAAAAACCGATCGCTCCCGCAGCGTCATCCGGCTGCCTGCCTTCGAGCAGGTCAAGGCCGATCCGTTGCGCTATGCCCACGCCTCACGGGTGTTTCATCTCGAATCCAACCCCGGCAACGCCCGGGCGCTGACGCAACGCCACGGCGAGGGGCCGGGCGCGCGGGATGTGTGGCTCAACCCGCCGCCGCTGCCGCTCTCGACCCCGGAGATGGATTTCGTCTATGGGCTCCCCTATGCCCGCCGCCCGCATCCGGCCTATGGCGATGCGCGCATCCCTGCCTGGGAGATGATCCGTTTCTCCATCAACATCATGCGCGGCTGTTTTGGGGGATGCACCTTCTGTTCGATCACGGAACACGAAGGCCGACTCATCCAGAGCCGTTCGCAGGAATCCATTCTGCGCGAGATTGCGGACATCCGCGCCAGAACGCCGGGTTTCAAGGGGCACATCACCGATCTCGGCGGCCCCACCGCCAACATGTACCGGATGGCCTGCCGGGACAAGTGCATCGAGGCTGCCTGTCGGCGCTTGTCCTGCGTCTGGCCCGACGTCTGCTCCCGGCTCGATACCAGCCATGCCCCATTGATCGCGCTCTATCGCGCCGCCCGCGCCGCAGTCGGAGTCAAAAAAATCACGATCGGCTCCGGCGTGCGTTATGACCTCGCCGTGCGAAGCCCCGAATACGTGACTGAACTGGCGGCGCATCATGTGTCCGGCCTGCTGAAGATTGCGCCCGAACACAGCGAACCCGGCCCGCTTGCCGCGATGATGAAACCGCCCATCGACACGTTCGATGCCTTTGCCACACTTTTTGAGCGCGCCAGTCGCCGCGCGGGCAAAAAGCAGCATCTCGTCCCGTACTTTATCGCTGCCCATCCCGGCGCAACGGATGAAGACATGTACCGGCTCATGTGCTGGCTGCAAGCGCGCGGTTTTCGGCCGGATCAGGTACAGACTTTCCTGCCCGCGCCGCTCACTCTCGCTACGGCCATGTATCACAGCGGTTTCAATCCGCTCAAGAACATGACGCCTGCCCCGGAACCCGTTGCCTGCGCGCGCGGCGAACGGCAAAGGCGGCTTCACAAGGCGTTTCTACGCTGGCACGACCCTGCCAATGCGCGGCTGCTGCGCGAGGCGTTTGAGAAAATGGGCGTTGCTGGTAACGATTTACGTCGCCGAATGTGATGCGATTGGTGTAATGTAAATTACACATCATTCGATTTTTACTTCAAGACGACAAAAATAATGCTCATCGTCATTCTGCGCGTAGCGAAGCGTAGTCGCAGAATCCAGACGTTGCATGGATTCCGCGACTACGCGCGGAATGACAGGGTGCCACGATAATTTATCGCTTGAAGTGGAAATAGAATTAGATGAAGTTTTGCCAGAAAGAAGGAGGTGCTGGAAATGTTGGCCGAGAAAAACCCAAAAGTTGGCAGGGCGGTTGCCAAGCTGGTGGAACTCAATGCCGACGAGCGTGCGCGGATGGTTGCTGATGCGCGCGAGAAGATGCGCAGAGACAATGCTTCGCGGTTACATTCGGCAAAAATGGAAGGCCAGGAGGAGGCGTTGCTTGCAGTTGCACGCAACCTGCTTGACCTTGGCAGACCCATAGAGGAAGTCGCGCAGGTTACGGGCCTTTCCTGCGAAAAAATCCAGTCTTTGCCCCACTGAATGCCACGCTCAGGCAAACAACCGCGCAATTCCCTCCAGCCCGACGTGATCGAGGCAGCAATCGGCGACTTCGCGTAGCGCGGGCTTGGGGCGATAGGCGACGCCGAAACCGGCGGCGCGGAACATGGGGATGTCGTTGGCCCCATCGCCACAGCAGAGCACCTGTTCCGGGGCGAGGCCGAGCGCGTCGCGGGTGGAGATCAGGCAGTCGGCCTTGGCTTGGGCGTCGATCATGGGGCCGGTCAGACGTCCGGTGAGACGACCATCGACAATTTCCAGTTCATTGGCCCAGGCGTAGTCGAAGCCGAGTTCCCGGCGCATGTGATCGGTGAAGTAGGCGAAACCGCCGGAGACGAGCGCGGTGCGCACACCGGCGGCCTTGAGGCTCGCCATGAGGGCTTCGGCCCCGGGGTTGAGCCGCAGGCGCTTGGCGTAGACCTTGGCCAGCGCCTGTTCATGCAGCCCGGCCAGCAGACAGACGCGGCGCGTGAGCGAGGAACGGAAGTCGATCTCCCCGCGCATCGCCGATTCGGTAATGGCTGCGACTTCGGCCTTGACTCCGTGCATGTCGGCGATTTCATCAATGCACTCGATATTGATGAGCGTGGAATCCATGTCGGTGATGAAAAGACCGAAATCGCGCAAGCGCCGCTGCCTGGGAACCCAGGCCCAGTCGAGCGCGTTGGCGGCGCAAAACCGGGCGAGTTCGGTAGCGATGTGTTCGGAGTATCGAACGTCGAAGCGGCAGGCATCGTCATCAATCACGTCGATGTTGTTCGTGCCGGTGAGCCTGGACAGAAACTGAAGCGCCGCAGGGGTCAGCGTGTTGCCCTGGACGACCAGGTTCATTCGGGGACGCCTCGTTTTCCTAGTGTCTCGCGCAAGATCGAATCGGCCCAACGGATCATTTCAACAGTGGTTTCCCATCCGACGCAGGCATCCGTGACCGAACAGCCGTATTTGAGCTGCGAAAGATCGGCGGGAATAGGCTGGTTGCCGGCCACGAGGTTGCTTTCGATCATCAGGCCGATGATGGAACGGTTGCCGTCCCGAATCTGGTTGATGACATCCTTCATCACCAGAGGCTGCATTTCGGGCCGCTTCCAGGAGTTGCCGTGCGAGCAGTCGATGACGATGTTGCGAGGCAGGTTGGCCTTGGCAAGCGCCTGTTCGGTGCAGGAGACGGACACGGAATCGTAGTTGGGCCGTTCTCCGCCGCGCAGCACGATGTGGCCGTAACGGTTGCCGCGCGTGCGCACGATGGCCGATTGCCCCTGGAGGTTGACGCCAAGGAAGCTGTGCGGATTGGCGGCCGAGACGATGGCGTTGATGGCGGCCGCGACATCGCCGTCGGTGGTGTTCTTGAAACCGACCGGCGTCGAGAGGCCGGAGGCCATTTCACGGTGGGTTTGCGATTCGGAGGTGCGCGCTCCGATGGCCGTCCAGGAGATGAGGTCGCCGTAATACTGGGGCGCGATGGGGTCGAGCGCCTCGGTGGCGATGGGCAGTCCGAGGCGCGAGACTTCGCGCAGGAAGTGCCGGGCCTTTTCCATGCCCAGATCAATCCGGAAGGAGTCGTCCATGCAGGGGTCGTTGATGTAACCCTTCCAGCCGACGGCGGTGCGCGGTTTCTCGAAATACACGCGCATTGCCAGCATCAGCGTGCCCGAGACTTCATCGGCAAGCGCGCGCAGTCGCCGGGCGTAATCGAGTCCAGCCTCGGGGTCGTGGATGGAGCAGGGGCCGACGATGACGAAAAGCCGGGAATCGCGGCGATCGAGAATGTCGATGAGCGCCTGACGTCCTGCGGCGACCGTGGCTGCCGTATTGTCATCCAGCGCCACGCGCGCCTTGATTTCTTCCGGCGAGGGCATGTGGTCGATGGAAAGAATATTGAGGTTTTCGATTTGGACGGCAGACATCATTTACCCCGTCGGGAACGGTTTCGGACATGAGGCGCAAAATTGTACTGGTTCTTGAAGCTTCAAGTATGGTTCCTGTCATGCATTCTTCAAAATCGGGCCGGTATAATCAAACATTACGTCAAAATCAGAGCCATATATGCCATTTCCCCGTGATTTCATAGAGCTTTCCTGTCGTAAGGGCGTGATACGCTTCGGCTCGTTCGTAACCAAGGCCGGGCGCGTTTCTCCTTATTTTTTCAACGCGGGCCTGTTTGACGATGGAGCTTCGTTCAGTGACCTGTGTGGATTTTATGCCCGGGCGATTCTCGATTCCGGTGTGGCGTTCGACATGCTGTTCGGCCCGGCCTACAAGGGTATTCCGCTGGTGGCCGGCACGGCGATACGCCTGGCCGCAGAGGGGGTGAACGTGCCGTTTGCCTTCAACCGCAAGGAAGCCAAGGATCACGGCGAGGGCGGAACGCTGATCGGCGCGCCGCTCAAAGGGCGGGTGCTGATTCTCGATGACGTGATTTCTGCGGGTACTTCGGTGCGAGAGTCCGTCGGCATCATCCGCAGTCACGGAGCCGAACCGGCGGGAGTGGTCATTGCGCTGGATCGCATGGAACGTGGACAGGGAGAAATTTCGGCGGTGCGGGAAGTTGAAGAAACCTACGGTATTCCGGTCGTGCCGGTGGCGACGCTCGACGATTTGATCGCCTATCTGGGCGATACGCCGGAGTTGGAAGCGGATCTTGCGGCTGTCCAGGCTTATCGGGATGCTTATGGAATGTGTGATGCGAGTCGGTGATTTTCTCCGGGGTGTCGTCGTCGTTGCCGCTGCCGTGGCGTCGTTTCCAGCCACAGGGCAGCAGGGCATGGCGGCGAGGGTGTTCAGTTGCGAGGTGAACGGCCGCCCGGTGTTTGGCGATACCTTGCCGAAAGAGTGCTATGGCCGCGCCTGGGTCAAAAAAGTAAATGGCGTCATCGTCTACCGGGAGGAAGCGCAACCCACGCCCGATGAGAGCGCCCGCCGCAGGGAGTTGGCGCGTCAGCAGGAGGAGGCCCGGAAGGAAGCGATCAGACAGAAGCGTCATGAAGACGCGCTGCTGGAGAGATACGCTTCGCTGGAGGCGCTCGATCAACGCCGAGACCGCGAGATTGCCGAACTCGACAAGGCGATCGGCGAGTTGCGAGTCGATGAAGAAAGACTTATTGCGCGGCGCAAGGGACTCGATGACGAGATGAAAACCTTGGCGGGAAAATCGGGAACCGATGATCTCAGGAAGGCATTGAACTACGCCGACGAGGAATTGGCGCAGGCGCGCGTGGCGATTGAAAGAAAAATCAATGAGCGCGACAGCCTGCGCCAGCGTTTCGATGCCGACCGGCGTCAGTATCTCGACATTACTTCGCCGGGTTCCAGGAAAGACTGAATGAAGCCGCAGGAGAGACGGCGACAATGAGCGAGCCACTTGAAACCATGCTGGATGAAGTCGCGGCCCTGCTTGGCCGTGCGCAGCGTCCGTTGTTCATTACCGGCGCGGGTATTTCGGCAGACTCCGGCCTGCCGACATACCGGGGCATCGGCGGGCTTTACAACGACCGTTTGACCGAAGAAGGTCTCCCGATCGAGGAGGCGCTTTCCGGTCACATGATGGCGCGACGGCCTGAAATCACTTGGCGCTATATCGGCCAGATCGAGAGCAATTGCCGGGAAGCCGGGCCGAATGCCGCGCACCGGCTGATTGCCGCGCTGGAAGCGGAAAAACCCGGTCTCTGGGTATTGACCCAGAACATCGACAGCCTGCACCGCAAGGCCGGATCGAAAAACCTGATCGAAATCCACGGAACCGTACATCGGCTGTTGTGCACCGCGTGCGACTATGCGCGCGAGGTGGAAGACTACGCGGGCCTCGCGTTGCCGCCGAAGTGCCCCGAATGTGGTCGACTGGTGCGTCCTGAAGTCGTGCTTTTCGGTGAAATGTTGCCCCGACAGGCGTTGGAGCAACTGGCCCAGGTCATGGAGGAGGGGCCGGATCTCGTGGTGTCCATCGGCACGACCAGCGTTTTTCCCTACATTGCCCATCCAATGTGGTGGGCGCGCCAGAACGGCGTGGCGGCGGTGGAAATCAATCCCGGCGATACCGAGGTGAGCATGATCGCTTCCCACCGTCTGAAAATGGGCGCGGCGCAGGCGCTGACGGCGCTCATGGATCGCCTGCACCGGCAAGTGGGAGAGTGAGCGCGCATGGTTGAATTTTTCGTTTCGGCGGGAATCGTCGCTCTGGCCGAAATCGGTGACAAGACTCAATTGCTGGCGCTCGTGCTGGCCGCGCGCTTCAGAAAAACCTGGCCCATCGTGTTGGGCATCCTGTGCGCCACCGTCGTGAATCACGGGCTGGCGGGCGCTGTAGGCACGCTGGCAGCCTGGCTGATCGACGCCGGGGTTCTGCGCTGGGTGCTGGGATTGTCTTTTCTTGCAATGGCGGCGTGGGTGCTTGTGCCGGATCGTCTCGATGGGGAAGAGGCGGGCGCGGTGACGCGTCACGGCGTGTTCGTCACGACGTTCATCAGTTTTTTCTTTGCCGAGATGGGCGACAAAACCCAGATCGCCACCGTGGCGCTGGCGGCGCAATACAGCGCGCCGTTGCTGGTGGTGGCGGGCACCACCCTTGGCATGCTCATCGCCGATGTTCCAGCCGTGTACGTGGGAGAGCGTTTGGGGGTAAAATTACCGATTAAGGTAATTCGTGTTGTGGCGGCGTTACTTTTTGCTGCGCTTGGCGTGGCGGCGCTTTGGAGCGCCCAGGGTTGATGTGACTTTGTGGGGTTTTGTGACTTAGTCACTGAACGCCCAACTGCCTCAGCTTACGCTCCCGCCACCTCAATCTATTAAAGGAAGTTTCTGCATGAACTGCAAATGCAAAAATGTCGGAACCGTCGACAGAGTCCTCCGCGCCATCATTGGCATCGTCCTCATCGCGCTGGTTTTCGTTGGCCCCCAAACGCCCTGGGGATGGCTTGGCCTCATACCGCTCGTCACGGCAGCAGTATCCTTCTGCCCGCTCTACCGGCTGATCGGTTTTAGGTCCTGCAAGCTCTGAAACGGGAATAAGGGCGGTCAGTGGCCCTGACTGTTCCACCCCTCAAGATCCTCCAATCGGTCACAGTGTCGCTGTGGCCGATTGGACTTTGTGTTGAATGCAAGCTTTGCCATTGATGGCGAGGTCAGTGAGAAAAATGATGACAAAAAATACGGGTTTTATTACATCAAGACGAAACCTGCTCAAACTGGCTGCGGCCGTCGGCACAGCGGGAGCGGTAGGGCTGGCTGGGCTGGTTCGGGCAACAAGAATCACGACGCGCGCCCGTATTGTCATCGTCGGCGCCGGTGCGGCGGGAACCGCGTTGGCAAATCGGCTGGTCGAGCGGCTGGAGGGCGCCAATATCACGCTCGTGGATGGACGCCAGGAGCACTATTACCAGCCCGGCTTTTCGCTGATCGCGGCAGGACTGAAGCCGCCAGAATATTCGATTTCAAAAACCCGCGACTGGCTGCCTTCCGGCGTCACGCTGATTGCCGAGCAGGCAGTGGCAATCGACCCGGTGAAAAAGACTGTCTCTACCTCTGGTGCACAAACGCTCGAATACGATTTCCTCGTCGTTGCGCCGGGCCTCGTGCTCGATCATGGCGCAATCGAAGGCTTCTCGCTCGACATGGTGGGCAAGAACGGAATCGGTGCGCTTTACGCGGGGCCGGAATATGCAGGGAGAACCTGGGAGGCTGCGTCGAAATTTACCGAGGAAGGCGGAGTGGGGGTGTTCGTCCGCCCCGGAACCGAGATGAAATGTGCCGGCGCGCCGCTCAAGCATACCTTCCTGATCGACGACATCGCCAGCCGCGGCGGGGCGAAGGGCAAGTATGAGATGCACTATGCCTGCCCCCAGAACGTGTTGTTTTCGGTGCCGATCGTGTCGGAAAAAGTGCGGATGCTGTTCAAGAGCCGCAATATCGACACGCATTACGGTCACACGCTGAAAGGCATCGACCCCGATCGCAAGATTGCTTTTTTTGAAACCTCTGTCGCCAACCCTCCGGCAGGGGCGGCCAGCGTTTCCAGGGCGGAGATGCCATACGACTACATCCACATCATCCCGCCACAGCGTGCGCCCGAAGTGATTCGCCAGTCGGGCCTCAGTTGGGCCGACAAGTGGACCGATCAGGGATGGGTGGAATGCGACCAGAAAACCCTGCGCCACCTTCGTTATTCTGAAGTTTTTGCACTCGGCGACGTCGCTGGCGTGCCTAAAGGCAAGACGGCCGCCTCGGTCAAATGGCAGGTGCCGGTCGTAGAAGATCACTTGGTGGCAGCCATCGAGGGGCGCGAGGGAACCGAAATTTATGACGGCTACACCTCCTGCCCGCTGATCACGCGCGTGGGTCGGGCGATGCTTGTCGAATTCAACTACCATAACGATCTCGTGCCTTCGTTTCCTGGCGTGATCGCGCCGCTCGAAGAACTCTGGATCAGTTGGCTGATGAAGGAAGTGGCGCTGAAGGCTACCTACAACGCCATGCTGCGTGGCAAGGCATAAAGAGGACGAAACATGAAACAACTGACATTTGAAACCCTGATTGCGGTGTTCGAAGAAATTTTTGGACGCGGCCTGTGGTGGTTCATGGTCGTCCTCGCCCTGGCGATTACGGCGCTTTACCTGTATGTATTGATCCGTGACCGGTCGATGTCGATGCGCAAATTCCTTTGGGCGCAACTGTCGATGCCGTTTGGCGCCATCATTTCAGTGCTGTACGTGCAAGCGATGACGCATTCGCATTTCCGCGACCTCGGCGGCCCCATCGACGTCATCGTGCTGCTGGGCGTTGCCGTTGTGGGGGCTATCGGATGCGCGATCCTTGTCTATACGATCCAGTCGCTGTTCCGCAGGCCGGTGACGAACGAATAAATCCATTACGGCGGCGCGTGGGTCGCTTCAGGAAAGGGCCACTTCTGAACGGACGACTTCTGAAATGATCCATGCACTCCAGGGTTTCTTCGACGCCGAACTGGCTCAAACACTGGCTGACGCTGCTCAACCTGTCAGCGCTCCTGCTGGAACACAACTCTTTGCACCCGGCTCGCCATGCCGACAGTTTCTGCTTTTGCTCGACGGCGTCGTGCGCGTGCAGGCGCTGTCGAAAAACGGTCGCGAAATCGTGCTCTATCGCATCTATCCAGGGGACAGTTGCGTGGTCACGGCATCCTGTCTGCTCGGCAGTATCGCTTATCCCGCCTCGGGCGTTGCCGAGACGCCAATCCAGGGCGCCATACTGCCGACCCCGATTTTCGAACGCCTGCTCGGCGAGTCGCCCGCCTTCCGCAGCTTTGTTTTCAGCGCCTATGCAGCGCGGCTGACCGACCTCGTTGCGCGCATAGAAGAAGTCGCACTCGAACGCATCGACATCCGGCTTGCGCGTTTGTTGCTGCAACTTGCGCCGCCACTGACCAATACGGTTGAGCGCACCCATCAGGATCTTGCTACCGACCTTGGCAGCGCCCGCGAAGTCGTCAGCCGCCAACTCAAAACCTTTGAACAATCCGGCTGGGTCGAACTGCAACGCAGACACATCCATCTGCTCGATCGGCATGCGCTTAAAACCTTGAGCGCAAATTGATTCTGTAATTCAGGGCGGTAATCCCTACAGCGGGGGAGGCGGGGCGTCAGCAAAAGCCTTCGTGTATGCAAAAAAGAGTAAGATGGCGGTATTGGGGTTCGCAATCCTGACTCGGCCTCTATACAGAAAGCATCCTTGATCCCTGTCCGGTCAACGCTGATTTCATCACCCGGTTATTCTTTATTCATAAATGGTGCATCATGAACAGAATCGTCATCACATGGCTTGCTGCCGTTTTTTGCGTTTCGAATTTTCCCGTTTACGCCAACATGACTGAGACGGAGCGTTCGGTTGGAACTGGCGCGGGTCCTGTCATTGGCGTGGTGACCGCTCAGGCTGACAGATACAGGGGGGAGTACGAGCCCCATCACCATGGTCCTCCGCGAGGACATGCGCCTGCCGATTACAGGGCTGAACACCCGGCTCCAATAGTGGTCGTCGTTCCGGGCGCCAACTATCATTGGTCGAGACACATGCAGAGGCAACGGGAGACCATGGTACGGGCCACCCGGGGAACCAGGGTCAAAGTAACGCGTACAAGGGATAACCGCCTCAGACTGGCGATTCCGGCCGATGTTTCGTTTGATACGGGACGCTATGACATCAAGCCCAACATGCGGCCGATCCTCAACCACTTCGCGGCTACTCTGAGAGAGAATCCGGCCACCCAGGTAGCGATCATCGGGCATACCGACAATACTGGCAGCGATGAGATCAATAACCCGTTATCGTTCGATCGCGCCGCCGCAACGCGTGATTACCTCGTGGATCGTGGCGTAAGGGAGAGACGCATCGCCATTGATGGGCGCGGTTCGTATGAGCCAATCGCCAACAACGACACGGCGGCAGGTCGCGCCATGAATCGGCGCGTCGAGATTTACGTTTGGGAAAAGAGACGCTGAAGCACGCGTGTGGAGCAGGCTTGCGAATCCCAGGTCGGCCATCCAAGGCTTGGGTGGCGGTTGGCGTGAGCGTCAGGGGCGTTACCTCTCTCCTCGCTCAGGACTGTCTGTCTATCGGCTCTTCGGGGGGTGAATTGGTCAAGCGTAACAATTCATTCAAGCCGACGCCGCTTCGCGATGCGACTTAACAGTTAGGAGCATGAGATGAAAATAGAAATTGGAGAATCTCTTTTTTACTCGTGGCTTCGCCATGTTAAACAATGCCAAATCGTTCAGACGAACTGGAAACCTTCACCAGAATTGGAGAAGTTAAATACTGAGACTATTAATCTGTTTATGGATGATGTTGCCTTAAATTTTAAGCCAGATCATAATATTTTCAAAAAACAATCATCGTCACAGTTGCTTCGTCAGTCTGAAATTGATGTTCTTGGTTTGGCATTGAGTCCGGGAGCAATAGAAGAGACTTCAGTATTCGCTATTGATGTAGCGTTTCATGAGAGCGGCCTGAATTATGGAGATAAAGATGAGACTGTTTCAAGGGTAATTAAGAAATGTGCCCGTACTGCTATGTGCCTACTTGCATACTTTGGGGTAACCAAAGGTGAAATTATTTTTGCTTCACCCAAGATTAATTCCGTCATTCTTTCCCCAATCCAAATTTCACTTGAGCGACTAAATAGTATTTTGTCAAAATATGAAGAATTTCGCAATCTCAAGGTTCGTCTTATTGCTAACGACGACTTTCAGCATAGTGTTCTGAGACCAATCCTGGAAGTCAGTGCTGAGATAGCAGATACTTCTGAGCTGTTCATGCGGTCATATCAGCTCATACAGATGTTTGGCGGTTATTTGCCTCTGTCAGCGCCTATTGGACCAGATGCTCCAGATGCAAGTGTACGGGCTGAATTGAAGATTGGGGCATTGGCAAATACAGTATTGCGTAGAGTTTTAGAAGCCGGAATAGATGAAATTGAACTTCGTGATTTACAGGATGGTCATTATTCGAAACAAGTGTTTGGAATTTACTATCCATTGCTAACTTCTGCTAATGTTGATTTTCCCCGAGAACGGTACTACGTAAAACCACTTGCGATCAATCACAAACAGTTTTATCTATGTTCGCAATGGTTAGAAAAAAACAGGCCGAAACTTGAGGACTGGCTGAAACCCCGCTAAACGCCAGGCATCCGAGATGAGCGAATCGCTGCTATTCCAACTGCTGGCCGACGCAGTTCTCATTTTGCATGCCGCCATCGTTCTCTTCGTCGTTGGCGGCCTGGTTTTGGTGCTCGTTGGCAATTGGCGGAAATGGCGCTGGGTCAACGCGCTTTGGTTCAGGATCGTTCATCTCGCAACGATTGTTTTCGTGGCTGCCGAGGCCTGGCTTGGCATCGTTTGTCCGCTCACGACGCTGGAAATATGGCTTCGGTCAAAGGCAAAGGCGAGCACATATGAAGGCAGTTTCATTGAACATTGGCTTCAGTTCTTTCTGTTCTGGCAAGCGCCGGCATGGGTCTTTATTGCCGCCTATAGCGTCTTCGCCCTGGCAGTTGCCGCCGCATGGCGGCGCTTTCCGCCGAGGCTGGGGCGCTGATCGTAGGCTGGAATGAGCTTGCGAATCCCGGTGTTATCGCTTTCTTCTCATGAACGCGCGGCAGGTAAATGCGAAAAGCATGAGAGGCAGCCAGACCCAGTGGAGTTCGGAGGCGATGACCCGGGTTCCTTTGTGAGTCGTGAAGAACGCTTTCAGGCTCAGGGGAGAGACCTGGATGGGCTGCCAGGGAAAGAAGTGACGTGCGTCGGAAAACGGCCAGAAGACTGCGACGCCCAGCCCGCCGTTGGTCAGGGCATCCAGCGCGATGTGGCTGGCGACGGCCAGGAATGCCACCGTACCGGACAGGAGCCGGGAGGCTTTGAGCCAGGGCGCAATCCATGCGCAGAAGGCTCCGCAAAGCAGGGCGAAGGACAGCGAATGGGAAAAACCTCGATGCCCAAGCCAACTGGCGTAAGAGATGCCGAGACGAAAACCGATGGCATCAAAATCCGGGAGAAGGGAAAAAACGACCGCCACCATGAACAGGCGTATTGGAATGCGGCGCAGCCCCAACGCGACGCCCAGAGCGAGAACAGGCGCGGGATGGGTCAGGAGGCTGGACATGGCGCAAATTCGTCAGGCCGGAAGAGGCGGGGGCGCAAAAAACGGGTGAACTGATCGTGTTCAGTTGTCGTGCACCGGAACCGCTTCGTCGAGGAGTCTCTGTCTGGCTTTGACGGCTTGTCCGACTGTCTTGCGCACGGTTGGATGCGTGTCGCTGGCGAAGCGCCGGATGACTTCGTCGAAGGCGGCGATGGCAGCGGGTGAAGAGCTCTCCTGTTTTCCAAGAGCCAATCCTTTGCGGAAAAACGCCGTGGCAACCAGCACACGGGAGCCCTGGGCGTTGTCGTTCCCGAAGCGATCGACGATTTCGCCGTAGACGGCAATGGTTCCCTGGTCGTCGCCTACGAGCCGCAGGGCTTCGCTTTTCTTGAGCAGTGTGGCGCCGACGATGTTGCGGATGTTTGGGTCTTTATCGCGCCCGAAACGCTGGACGATGCCATCATAGACAGCGACTGCTGCAAAGGTATCGCCGGTCGGCCGGGCGCCTGTATTGAGGGATTCGCTGCCGGGGTCTTCGCCCGCGCCCTGTTTGCCCAGGAGCGCGCCCTTGGCGAAAAGCGCCCGCACGGCCCGCAGACGAAAACTGGCATCGCGGTCTTCAGCGTAACGGCGGTCGATTTCCTCATAGGCGGCAATGGCTGCCCGGGTATCGCCCTGTTCGGTCAGCGCTTCGCCTTTCTTGAACAGGGCATCCGCGACGATCGCCCGGATGGCGGGATCGGTCTCCTGACTGAAACGCTGGTCGAGCCGTTCGTAAGCGGCCACGGCTGCCTTGGGATTGCGCATCTGCCGCTGAAGGTCGCCCTGGTAGAAAATCGCCCACGCTCCCCAGGATTTGTCACTGCCGCTGCCATCTGCGTAGATCTGCTCGATTTCCTTGTAGATTGGAATTGCCGCCGAAAGATCGCCTTCCTTGCCCAGGGCGGCGGCCTGATCAAACATGGAAGTGACAAGTTGCCTGCGCCGGGCGGGGTCGGTCTCTTCCCTGTAACGACGGGAGGGATCGGACTGGGCGAGAGACGATTCCGTGGAGGCGCCGGTGGCTTTCTTCGGGTCATGGGAGCCAGGCGCGGCATGGGTATGCGCGGTAGCCTGTCGGCTGCCATCATCGGCATCAGGCGTGCGCGTGACCGTGCAGGCCGACATGACGAGCGTCAGAGAGGCCAACAGCGCGATTGTCTTGAACGGACGTCGGCCCGCGTCTGTTTTTGCCGTGTGGGACGGTACGGAAAGAAAGTCGTGGGCAATGGTCTGCATAAATGGTTCTTCGTGAGCCGCTCCCGGACTTGTGCCTGGGACTGCGTAGAGTTTGAGCTTGGGCTTTACGGCTTGGATGATAACGCCGTTTTGTTGTTGATCCGTATTTCGGTAGCTCGCCATTTGGCGATGTCGGTCAGACGCCTGATGAAATCGCTTTCGTCTTCCTTGCTGAACTGCTGATCGAGTTGATCGTAAGTGGCGAGGGTTTTTTCGATGTTACCCTGCATATTCTCGATGCTACTCAGTTTATAGAAAGCTTCGGCCTTGGAGACGATCGCTGAAGCCAGCACTTCGCGAATGGCCGAGGTTTTTTCATTTCCGAAATTGCGCTCGATTCGTTCATAGGTGGCAATGGCCTCTTTGGGATCGTCTCGTTCAATGAGGATGCTGGCTTTGTTGAGTAGCGCCCTGGCAGCGAACTGCCGGGAGCCGGGGGTGGCAGCCCTCCCGTAGCGTTGCATGACTTCGTCGTACTTGGAAACAGCCTTTTCGGGGCTTTCCTGTTCCATCGAGACGGCCTGATTGAAAAGCGCCTGGGCGGGCAGATCTCTTGCGTCGAGGGCAGGGGCGTTCCGTTCCTGGATGTTGGTCTGCAGGAGAGGTTGTGCATGACTCGAAGTCGGCATGATACCCGCGACGAGAAACAGTGACAGTGCCGTGACTGCAATGAGTTGGGTTGCGGCGTGAGTATCGCGCGAGCGGTAGCATGAAAGTACAGATCTCATGGGAATCTCCCTTTGGAGTCGATAAAAGAGCGTGATACACAGATATGTGTGTGTATATTAACAAGCCTGCGATTGGCGAATCCTGTAACGTGGAAGTTTTTTTACGGAGGCGTGTTCAGCTAACCATCGCTCGACAAATGGCATGCTGTCATGGCGGCGCTTGAGTGCAGGGTCAGAACCGTCGGTCGTACATAAAGACCAGGCCGGCTGTTCCAAGTGCGCCAACCTGGACTGAGTCTTTCTGCGTCAGTCGATAGCCGATGGTGGGAATGATCCCGGGTGAGAAGCCGTTGTGGTTGAACGGCACCTTGTTTTCATACGGTTTCCGGTAACCGTAGAGAAGACCGCCGGTCAGACTGAGAGAGAGCGCCGGATGACCAAACAGATGGTTCCAGCGATAGCCAAAGTACGCATAGGCCGAGGTCTGTCCGAAGGAGTTGCGGAACACTGACAACCCCCAGAGCGTTTCGTCGGCCGCCGTCCAGGATGGCGCCCCAGGCTGATCGCGTTCGATGCCCAGCAGATAAACATGCTTGTGTTCGCTGCTTCTGCTCCAGTGCAGCGCGAAAGGAGCAATCTGGATCTTCCAGTACGGGTCGTTGGCGGAATTTTCCGGTGCGGCGTCCTGCGCATTCACGCCCGGCGACAACCACATGATCAACAGGCCAGCGATGCTGGCGCTCACGCGACGAATTTTCGATTTCATGCTCAATTGTTTTCTTTTTTGATTTTTAAAACCCTTAATCATATCAGAGTACAACTTGTTTTCATATGATCGCGAGGCAAAAAGCTGACCGGAGGTAGCGCAGATGATTTGAAGACGGCATGGACTCGAATACAAATGCGGCGCAATGGGCTAACGCCGGGGGCAACCGACCGCCCGCAAACGCAGCTTACGGGCGGTCGCCCGAGGGTCAGGCTGCATGGCGAGTCTCGTGAAGTTCCTGTAGCTGACGATCATGCCAATTGGAAAACAGGATAACGGACCTTCACTACATGATCTCCGCTACAGAAACTATGAGCATAGCGGCAGGCACGAGCAGCGCCTGTGCAAGCAAGGTGCCCGCGAGGCGGCTGGAGACTAGCCAGACAATGGCCTTTCTGAACTCTGGTTCAGAGGTCTTGCCTTCAACCACGTCATCTGTCATGACCGACATGTGAGGGTCGATGAATATAAACATCATGATTGTTGCCGCGCCATTGGCGACTGCCGATAGCTGACTGGACGTGACGCGAAGTGCAGGGTTCAAATATCCGGCGTAGAGCGCCGCAAATACGCCAATAGTCCAGAAAGCAGTGGCGATAACGTTGAGAAAGACGACCCACGGGGAAATGTCATGACCCATGCGCATTTGTTTGACATTGGCTGTGGCAGGAACGGTGACGACATCTTTCAGTTGTGCAAGCCCGCCTTTGAAGAAGCCGTGCAAGAGTAGTCGCGGGATGGAGCGGTGAACCTGAAAGTGAAGAACCGCCTTGCTGAAGATACGTTGAAAGGTCGGGATGAGGAAGGCGCCGACGAGGGTTGCGAGAGTGGCAGACAGCAGTAACCAACGAAAGTCGGTCAGTATCCCCTGCGTCACGCCCTGGTTGATGTTTTCCTCGATTCGCTTTGCCAGGAAAGGTCCCTGAAATGAGTTCGATGTGCGAGAAACCAGGACCAGAATGTTGAACAGCGCGAAGGACACAGCAATCCGCCTTGTTCTAACTCCAGCAATTCTTACTGCGTAGGCAAGGGTCCCTATCAGGTGGATCACAAATGTGAGGGCGCAGATGACGGCGAGTTGGAAATCCATAGGCGGCTTGATACCTGACGTTATGCCAACCGGCAGACCAATGCAGCGCGTTGGCCTGTCCAGCGAGCGAAGCGAGCGGGGTTGAGCAGTTTGTCAGGATGCTTGGCGGAACCGGACTCACGCTCAACCGGGCGAACGATCCGTAAAGCATACCACTTGCGCCTACCTGCGCGTGATGCAACTGCGGAGCAGAACACGGAGCAGATGGGAGATGTTGGACGTTTGGATGGGACATCACAATGCACCAGAAAGCCAACTCACGAAACGTGCCACTGCAAGACTCCAGATCAACCTCGCATTGGCCTGTTGCGCCACCAGTAATTCAATGCAGTAGATATAATCGCACTGACCACCAGTGTTGCTCCACTCACTTTTTGCCACGTCAATAGCTCGTGGAGATAAAAATATCCAATACCGAGACCGAAGATTGGTGTGAGCAAGAAGAATATGCTGGCCGATTTGGATGTAAAGAACTGAAGTACTTTCATCCAAATATACGTTCCCAGCACCGATCCGATGAGTACGAGATACAAAAATGCACCAATGCTGCGATACGAAATTGAACCGTAATGCTGACCATGAAAATACAGTGCAAAAGGCAGCAGAATAAAGCTCGACATCATCATCTGTAGTGCGCAGATAGGGCCGATCGTCTGCAAGTTCACATAGCGCTTGATGAGTGCGTTGCCAGCAGCCAGAGCGAGCACCGCGAGGAAAGTGATTACAACCGGCACCGAGACCAGATTCGTGTAGTCGACGGCACCGGCATCTCGCCCGATTGCCACGATTGTCACGCCGGAACCACCGACCAGAGCGGCTACGATATCCATGCTGGCGATCCGTTCCCGCAGGATCAAGGCACCCATCGGTACTGCAATCAGGGGCAGCGCTGCAACGACAACGGTAACGGTGCCGGCAGGCAGAGAAAACAATGCCCAGTAAGTTGCTCCCAAGTACACCGCTTGTGACAGGATGCCGGCAACAAGTACTTCGATCCGGCATCGGGGCGTGGCATCTTTCCAAAACTGGATCGTCGCAGTACGTGAGATGAGAAAGAAGATAAGTCCTGCTGCGGCAAGCCTGGTCTGGGCGAGCCAGAACGGCGGTATATCGTCTAGGCCGACCTTCGTAGCGATGAATGCCCCGCTCCAAATTCCTGCAAAGAGCACACCACCCAAAGACATAAGCAAAACTGGCAGAGTGTTTACGCCTCCAAATCTCATGTGTCCCCCGATGAATTCATGGTTTCGATTAGAGCGGTTTCGGCTAAAACCTGTACAGCACGAACTAATTTGTCCAAATTCTCCTGGATCCCCGCCTTCGCGGGGATGACGCATTTCTGGGTGTTTTTCCCGTCATTCCCGCGAAGGCGGGAATCCAGAATGCATTCACCTGTCATCATGACGTCATGCAGGACATGAAGTTACCGCTAGGTTATCAATAATGCAAACTTGTATAAAACGATATTTTTTTATAGTATTGATTACGTACAATAATTAATTGAGCTGTTGCATTCATGTTCGAACTGGAGGCATTGCGTGCTTTTGTGGCGGTTGCCGAATACGGGAGTTTCACCCGTGCGGGCGAACGTCTGCACCTGACTCAGTCGGCAATCAGCCAGCAGGTTCGACGGCTCGAAGATTCGATTGGACGGCCGCTGTTCAGGCGGACTACCCGCAGCGTCGAACTCAATCCGGATGGAGATGTGATGTTGTTTCACGCTCGCCGCATTTTGGATTGCATGAATACAGCATGGCATCAAGTGACGTCGCCGCTGATTGCGCCTTGCTCACTTCGAATCGGGGCGACGGAAGACATTGCGACCATGTGGTTGCAGCCGTTGTTGGCCGAGTTTGCGAATGCCTATCCAACGGTTCGTCTGGATGTGTCCGTGGGTATTACCAAGGAGTTGCTTGATCGTCTGGAGCAGGGTGAGACCAATTTTGTCGTCGGCAAACGCAGGGCGGGAGACGATCGTGGTGAGATGATTGGGGAGGATAGCTTGGTGTGGGTTGGCTGTCCGGAAGTTCTCCGTCCGATGGAAAAGCGGGAAATTCGGCTGGCCGTTTTTCCTTCTTCCTGCGTATATCGGGCTTGCATCAGCGATGCTCTCCAAGGAAGCGGACGTCAGTGGTGCATCGCGTATACGAGTCCCAGCTTGGCGGGTATCCGCGCCGTTGTCGGAGCGGGACTATGCATAACTGCGCTACCCAGGGCGTTTGCTGTAGAACTGTCCCTTCCGATTTTGGACGATGCTGGACTGCCTCGGCTACCGGGCATCGAATTTGCACTGTTCGGAAGAGGTGGAGATGGTTCTCCTGCGGAACAGGAATTCAAGCGCTTGGTGCGTCGGGACATCAGAAAACGCTATCTGCACCGCGGGTAGCTTGTCATTGCGTTACGCACTACATGTTATATCGCATGCCTTTCAGCAAAATAAAAGCCACAATGCGGACATTGTGGCCTTTAATCAGCTACTTACTTTCTTCCGTCAGACTTGACGGACAGGTTTTCCTGGGTGTCTGCTGGAGGCGCGAGCCGGAGTCGAACCGACCTACTCGGATTTGCAATCCGGTGCATAACCGCTTTGCTATCGCGCCCCGAAAAAGAGGGCCGATTATAAACGTGTCAGGTCGCGAAGGGCAATGACTCAAATGACGAAACCGGTTGCGCGCAGTCTTTCTTCGTTTGCGGCGGCGTCCAGTCCGTAGAACGCGGCCAGTTGCGCGTAGACGGCGGGAAAGTCGGTGCGCAGGCTCATGGGGGTCTCGAAGAATGCCTCGGAGGCAACGGCGAAGAATTCGGCGGGATCGGTCGTGGCGTAGGGGTCGAGGATGGTTTCGATCCCGGCATCGTCCAGCCGACACAGGCGTTCATAGGCGGCGGAGAAGATTTCTGTCCATGTTTTACGGGACATGCCGGGCGGCAGGACGGGGCAGCCGTTGGCATCGCCGTCGGCCATGTCGAGCTTGTGGGCGAATTCGTGGATGACAATGTTGACGCCAGGAGGGTGATCGTCGTCGAACCAGGCCAGCAGCACCGGCCCGTCCGCGCGGGCTTCGCCGAGGAGAATTTCCTCATATTCATGCACCACGTCGGCATCGTCCATTGTCTGTTGCGGGACGACGAAGTCCCCCGGATACACGACGATGCCCACCCAGCCGCGATAGGCGGCCAGTCCCCGGTGGTTGAGGATGGGCAGGCAAGCCTGCACGGCGATCGTGAGCATGATCTCGTCGTCGAGTTGCAGACCGTGTGCGCCGTAGAACTCTTTTTCCGCCAGAAAGTCTTCGCTCAAGGCGCGTAGCCGGGCAAGCGCATCGAGGGGGAGCCAGTTGAGAAAAGGCAGGCGCGCTTCGATGCGCGCCCACAGCTCGGCAGGCACGGGCGTTCCATGCCTGCCGGGCAAGGCCAGCCAGCGTTTCAGTTTGTCGAGCATGTTTCCCTTTTACCTGCATTCGGGCAGAGAAGGAAGAGAGATGATGCGAAGTCTTATGGGATAATCACGTACATGGTTTCCGTCAAACATGCCGTTGACCGTGACGCGGTCGCTCCTCCTGTTGACCTGCTTGCCGAAGGCAT